>Ga0180015_1000362_pt1 | contig 13281 bp, 9 predicted proteins | sample KR13_S2_MetaG_FD_116508 | JGI IMG/M metagenome (GOLD analysis project Ga0180015, IMG submission 116508) | Groundwater microbial communities from the Olkiluoto Island deep subsurface site, Finland - KR13_S2_MetaG | ecosystem: Environmental > Aquatic > Deep subsurface > Groundwater | place...
GGCGGAGGACGTTATGGATGACATGCGACATCTGCACTCGGTGCTGACCCTCACCAAGGGAGCCAGGAAGCCGCTACGCCGTCTCGAGACCCCCACGAAGACCCAATCCGAAGTCCTAACCGCTCTTGGCCATCACGTAGACGAGAGTGGGGTCTTACAGTCCTCCCGGCGGTAAAACCGCTTCAGCAAGGGAAAAATCGGGTGTCGTGTGGGATTAACTCTTAAACTCCTGCGATACAGTCAATTCTAAAGCAATTGATGAATAAAACCAGAGGCTTCTGAACGACACGAATGATAAACGAGTGAGACCGCTGCACCTATATGCAGGCACAGGTACATCCTATTTGAACAGTGGTTCCCGCTTCAAAGACGTCCAGCAGTTCCATGGGATCAACACTGCTCTTTGACCAACCTTCAGGTATTTCAGTTGGAAATGCAGCTGCTTCACGTGCACGCTGTAAAAGTGCTTTGGCTTTACCCCTGGAAAATACATTGACTTCATCCGCGTTGTTAAGTCCCTTTGCGTTATTCCGCGTCCCGTTCTGCCGCGCAGTCAGGAATCGGCCAGTCACCAACGCATGCAGCCTAGAGCGCACTAGTACTCTCGGCGGTGCGACCCGTCTCTCCGGACCCCGGGTTCCACGACATAATGATGCGGAAAACCGTTGGAAAGACACCTGAAAGGGATCAGAGCGCATGTTATGTATGTAAGCGCACGATAATTTCGATTATCGTGCGTATGCCATCAGCTCGAGGCTCATGCCGTAGCAAACATCGTGTCGAGCGGTGCTATTTCGAATCGTTATTACCAACCAGTTCTTTGATGGTCGTGCCAACATAGTCGATAAATGCCTCGCTGTAATCTTCGCCAGGGTACCTTCGCGAATCTGGAGGAGAGGTCTTGACGCCTGCGTCTGACAGCTTCCTGATAATCCCGGGCGATATTTCCCTGAAGCGGGAAGATGCAAGGTATGGGCTACCGTATGCCCTTTCATTCTCAACTCTGTCACAGAGAAGCTCCTGCAAAGCCGAGAACGAGTTGGTCCACTGGATAAACCTTGTTTGTTCCCCGAGATCAACAAAACCGCTCCAACGTTCGGTATCTATAGAAAAGACAGTTTCCCTGCCCGCTTCTCGCCTGTCAGCAAATCCGCCGCTCGCAAAATCATCCAGGACAGAGTAGACAGCACGCTGGTTCTGGTTCACGGATTTCGCGATCTGAGATGAGTTGCCACGTCCAACCAGGACAAGATAAGTCGCGACCTCCGCCCTTACCCCTATCCCGAACAGGTCCCTGAGGACAAACCGCAGGTTTACCGCTTTATCCGGAGAAGGGCTTGAGGACATGCCCCTGAGCTCTACACGGCTGCGTTCAAATCCCCACTTGAGAAAGATGTCGTCGCCTTTGCCGTTAAACGGCTCTCCTTCCCCTGGCCACGACCGGAACAATGCCTCTTTCGTTTTTAGCATATCTACCGCCAACCTCGAAGACTTTCCTCGGAACTTAGCCCTTCCTTCAACTTTCCAAAGGTAATCAAGTACGGCACCAAGGCTTGCTCTTGTGTCTGAAGAAAAAGACCCTGCTATAGACTTGAGACGATCTATGCTGATCAGCGCATCATTGACGCTCAACCAATCCATCGCTTCGTCGAAGAGCCTCGGCGAGTAACGTCCGAACCACATGGTTGCACAAACAAGCGCCTCGGAATCGATCACGGCTGTTTGATACGGAGACACGCTGGTATATGCTCCAACTGCCGTCCACTGACTCCATATTATGTCTAACACTTCTTCCAGCAAGCGCTTATGAAAGCTCTCTACCGATATACCCATAGCCCAACTCCTCTAGCATTGCCTTGAGTAATGCCCGGAATGGCTCCGACACATCCTGTGTAAGACACCACCTGGCCGCTTGTTCCATCTCACTGTGATTTGGTTTCATTTTCTGGAGATCTTCCAGGTGCCGTCCCCTGACATCCACTGCCGCGAATAGCTTAAGGTGGATGAGATCAAGTTTCGAGCAATAGTAGACGACCAGGTTCTCGCCATAGCTTTTCGGAATCAATCGCTCCTGGAAACCGGCAGGCAGGCCCATTTCCAACTGGCCAGCCGGCCCGCAGTTTATCCAATCCTCCGGCAGTTCAAAGTCTCCAGCTACTGTTGCGGCAGCGCTCTTGAACTCATCGTCGAACTCGGCTTTAGTAAGATGGTGACCACTATCCGGAGAGTCAACAATCAAAGCGATGATGTCTATGTCCCTGGTTGTTCGCTTTGATAGTCCAATAACGCTTAGTGCGGCGCCTCCACAGACAACAAGCGCAACGTCGTTCTTGCTCCGCAAGCCCAGCTGATCGGAAAGCGCTTTCAGGTATTTTTCAATATCTCCTGCATCCAAAGTGCAAGCACTCCAATTCTTATAAGTGTAATATATACTTACATTAAGTGTATTATGAACTTATGTAGAGTTGATGTCAATACGGTTGCGGTCATGGTGTCCCGTTTCGGTCCTGGAAGTAACTACTATGTTCCCAGCCGGCTATCGCAGTAGAGAACGGATCATGCCTACATATGGGGCATTACTTCATATGACCACTATTCTGGTCAGATGACTACATAATGATTCGGTCTGCATCGGCACTTCTGAATTCTGAATCTCACACAACACAGATATAAGCCAATGAGCGCGGTAACGCCTATTATCGTTTTCCTGCGCATCTCCTGACACGCGTACTATTAAGCAGCTCCAGCGTTTCTACGAGAGTCGACATCGAACCGCCGCTCGCTCGAGTTGTGAGGACAATTGCCGCCATCTCCGGTACACTTCTGGTCTATGGAGAGAAGGCCATTTCACAGGGAGGTCGGTCAGTTGAAAAAGACCGTCACAATTCTGGTGATCCTTATCCTGGCGGTCTCGGTCGCGGCCCTCAGTGGGTGCGGCCAGGGTGACGTCGATCTGGCGGTCCGGTACAAGAAAGCGGGGGACGACCTCATTGTGAAGATGGAGGCCGCACACGACGACGTCGAGACCGCGGAGTACCACGTGAGCGAGTCGTACTCTGCCGTGGTTGGTCAGCAGCAGCCGGGTGACAACACCCTGTATCCCAAGTTCGAGTCCGAAGTGAAGAGCGTCCTGTCTTTGTTGGATAGCGCGAAGGCGGAGTACGAAAAGATACTGGCTCTCGACGGGGTGGAGGATTACAAGGCTTATGCAAAGGAGATGCTCGAATGCCTCCAGGGCGCCAACGCGTGGATTGAATCCGACATGGCTATGACCTCGAAGATGAATGAGGTCATCACCCAGTTCGCGCAAACGGGGAATGCTCCCGACCTGGCGGTCGAGATAAACACCGACCGCGAGAAAGGAATCTCGTTCACCGAGCAGTCGGCGGGGCACTACGACGCGGCCTACCAGATCGATAAGGACAAGATTCACGACACCGTGCCCGAGGACGGAAGAACGCCGGAGCACGCCCATGTCTCCTGGCGGGAAGACCCGGTGAAGGGCGTCATCGTGGAATGGGAGACGGGCAAGTGGCTCAAGGGCTACGGGGCAAACGTGAAGTACGGGACCGCATCGGATAACCTTAGCCAGACGGCCAAGGGACCCTCTTTCTTGTACCAATATAGCGACGTCGAGGGACACCAGGCGACGCTATCGACGACCAGACCGGACACGCAGTACTTCTACCGGTGCGGCAGCGACGGGTACGGCTGGAGCGATGTACTCAGTTTCCGCACCTCACCGGCCGTGGGCGATGGTTTTACCTTCTGTGTTACGGGGGACACCAGGTCCGCCTCGCCGAAGACTTCGGACGTGACCGAGTGGGGCAAGGTCGCGACCGCAGCGAGCACGGCCAAGCCCCTGTTCACCATAATCAACGGCGACCTTGTGTTCCTCGGCTTCGAGGACCAGCTATGGCCCGCCTGGCTCGACGCGGCGAAGCCCCTGATGGACTCGTCGGTTATCATGCCGTGCCTGGGGAACCACGAGAGCTACGCCAGAGGCTTTTTCGACCGGTTCGTCCTCCCAGGTAACGAGAGGTGGTATTCGTACGATATATCGGATGCGCATTTCATCTGCCTCGATACCGGCCTCATGAACTACGCGGAGGGACCCCTGCTCGATGAGCAGGTGAAGTGGCTTACAAGTGACCTGGAAAGGGCAAAGGAGCGCGGCAGTCGCTGGACGGTGGTGTACACGCACCGGTCGCCTTACTCGTCCGGAAACCTCCCCGACCAGCCGGATATAATAGCCAGCTGGGTTCCCATCTTCGACCGCTTCGGGGTTGACCTGGTGATACCTTCGCACGTGCACTACTACGAGAGGTCGTTCCCCATGAAGGGCGGCCAGGTCGTGGCCTCCTCGCCCAGCCAGTACGAGAGCCCCGGTGGCACCATCTACATGATCACAGGTGGCGGAGGCGTCCCACTGGGCGACCCCGTGCCGGCTCCATGGATTGCCTCTCTCGCCAGGGAGTTCTGCTACGCGGTGGTCGAGGTGCCCGGTAGAACCGGTAACACGCTTAAGGTCCAGACAAAGACCCCCGACGGCAGGGTGCTCGACAGCTTCACCGTTTCAAAATAAAAGGGGGGAAGATTAGAGGGAAATTAAGTTCAGTTGATACCGTGGGGATAACCGTTTTGACTCCCTCCAGTGACTCCGCACTGGAGATTTGCCGAATTGCTAATGAACACAGGGTTCTCACGGTCCTTGGAGCCGGGTAGTGGTCACCATCTTCTCGCTTCCCCCGGATGTACCAATAGGATCAGGGAGTTCCCGGCGCAGGCCTCGAATTGGGAAACAGGTTCAATCAACGGGAGGTATCTGATGATGGATAAGTTCGACGCGTTGATGTCCACGCCAAACGACCTCAAGGCCGAGAGGGTAGCACGCGTTTCCTCTGGAAGAGAAGTCAGTCGGCGTATATTCCTGGGCAAGTGCGGTAAATGGACCGGCGGTATTCTCCTCACGGCCGGCCTTGGCTCGCTCGCATCGTGTGGGACGAAAGACAACTCCACCGGAGAGCAAGATAGGAGAGAAAGCGATTACTACCTAGAGCAGAAGGACGCGCTGCTCCAACAGGCGAGTAGCTTCTCGGAGGAGCTCGAGGAGATTATGACCCCCGAGTACGGACGGGAAGAGGCTAAAGCCATTGCCGGTGACATGGTAAAGAGATATGACGGGATGATTGGCGAGCTGCCCTTCATCGGTGGCGACAAGAACGCACATATGACTGACCTGTTGATCCATGCGTCGACATCAATGGCGTTTTGCCTGTCCATGAAGGAGCACCGCAAATCCATCGACGACGCAGGGCGGATAAACTACGACGCGATCGAGAAGTATTACCGGGAAAACCCCTTACCTCCCGACCAGAAGTACGAGAAGGGCAATGTCGAGAAGAAGCGCCGAGAACAAGAGGGGTACGCGAAGATGACGCAGAAGCGCGAGTACCCCTACAACTGGGTATCCTTCTTTGTCGGCGATGTGCCGGAACCTTATATCTACGGTGTCAACAACATCGAGTGCGGCAACCTGAAGCTCTGCAATCACTACGGCATCCTTGAATTCACCAACTATCTCTGCATGTTGGATAACATCCTGTATCCGGCCAGAGGACAGGGCCTTACTCGAACCAAGACACTGGCCGGCGATTTTGAGCTGTGCGATTTCCGCTTCAGTGATGACGGTGCCGTCGAGCTGAAGGAGCCGTTCACCGTCAACAAGCTCCGCGAGTGGGGAAAGGTGACTTAAACTGGTTGATGACCCTCCCGCGAAGACGGGGATTAAGCAGTACAAGCTATATACCAGGTAACGAGGCAAGTGCACCTGCATCCCCTTCATCTTACCCAGGGTTTGAGGTTTGACAGGGTCGTCAAACCCACTTTTTACTGTAGATCATCCGACGGTCACAAGCGCACGATAAGGCCCCTTATCGAGCATAATCCGGGTGCGATAATACTTATTTTTGTATGCATCTTTGTATCAGAATCATCTGAGACCATGGGTATACGGACACAGTTTCTAACTGGTAGATTGGGGGCATATGCGGAATAACCCGGAAAGGTAAGAATGATGACCGTTGGAATCGGAACTACGGGTATGAGAAAGGCGCAAATCATAGTAGAATACCGATGTTGTGGAGGGAATATGAGAGATGTAAGGTAAAGTAAACAGTCTCTCTAGAATTACCCGACCGCATGGGGGTGTGATGGGACAGGGGCCGAAAATCACGATGGTGGGCGCGGGTGGGATGTCGTTCGGCCCATCGATGGTCAACGACGTGGTGAACACTCCCGAGTTGACGGGGAGCCACTTGGTGCTCCACGACATCAACGAGAAGCGCCTCCAGCGCGCCTACGTTTTCGCGGCGAAGCTCAACGCCGCCCACGGCGCCCCCGTGGTGCTGGACCGCACCGCCGACCCTGCTGCGGCGCTGGACGGCGCGGACTTCGTGCTCAGCAGCGCCGAGATCGGCCGGTTCCGTTACTGGCATCAGGACTTCGAGATCTCCAACAGGCACGGGGCCAGCCAGATCAACGGCGAGAACGGGGGGCCGGGTGCGGTGTTCCACTCGCTGCGCAGCATCAAGACCACGCTGGGCATCTGCGCCAACATTGAGAAGTACAGTCCCGACGCGTTCCTCGTCAACCTGTCGAATCCGATGAGCCGCGTCACCCTGGCCATAAACCGAGCCACGAAGGTCCGTAACGTCGGTATGTGCCATGAGATGCCCATCGGCGTGTACCGGCTCGCCCTGTTGTTGCGCAAGCGGTTCCGCGATTTCGAGGCGAAGGCATCCGGGATCAACCACTTCACGTTCTTCACCGAGTTCCGCGACCGCCACACCGGCGAGGACCTCCTGCCCCGCATCCGCGACCTCTTCGCCAGTCACATCTTCGACTACCCCGGCCCTACCAGCGTGCTGGTGAAGAAGCTCTCCAGGTTCGTGCTCCTCACGGCCTTGGCGGACCAGCTGTACTCGCCCCTGGTCGTCCACATGGTCCGCGAGTATGGCATCGTGCCGTGCTCGGTAGACAGCCATATCGGGGAGTATCTGCCCTTCGCCCTCGACGTCGCCGTCGACCACATCGCTCCCGTGGAGTTCTTCGACCACCTGGATCGCTACGTCGAACGCCTCGCCAACTGGGCTATCGCCACTCACGTCCCCATACCGTTTCACCTCGTCGGCCACAGCATCGAAGAGGTTATCCCCGTAATCGCCGCAATATGGACCGGTACACCGGCTCGCCTGATGGCCGTCAACGTACCGAACCGCGGCTACCTTCCCAACGTCGCCGACGGCGCCATCGTCGAGGTCGGCGCTACGGTTGACGGCGACGGAATCCACCCCGAAACCATGCCGCCAGTAGTCGATCCCATCGCAGGCTACATCGCCACCCAGGTCGCCCTCCAGGACCTCATCGTCGAGTCCGCGCTTACCGGCGACCCCGACCTCGCCCTGCAGGCCCTTATTGAAGACCCCTGCTCACCAACCGACGAAAACGCATGCCGGGCTATGTTCGACGAGCTCCGCGCCCTCCAGGCCACCGACCTCCCGTTCTGAGCGGGCGGGACCATCCCACGAGATCGCCCAGTAACGCGAAACGCCAACAGCCCTGCGTCGGGTATCGTACCTACGCCCGTAATCAGGGATAACTCGTCTGATTAGAAGAAATTCAAGAGCTTGCATCAGGTTCTGAACTCAAGGCCAGAGCTCGATAAGCTCCCTTATCGTGCGCTTTCGAGTGAACACCCTTGCTATGATGCTCAACGGTTTTCAAGTTCTAAGGAGCTCGTGTTGTCCAGTCCGACCGGTGTTATCCCTTGCTGTCCCGTCTTTCTATCCGATCCATATGATATTGTCCCGCCTCTTTGCAACGCGTTTGCATAACTGCATTACTCTGTGGTTTTCATGTATTGTCCTCTCAGGGGGCTGACTTGATCCTGGAGTTGCCGTTCCTCCATTTATGATCAGTATTCTCCAATAGTCACGCTTGACGTTATTCACGTGCCGCGTTATGCTTTTCATATGATCGTTTCTTTCAAGAGCGCCGACACGGTGGCACTTGGGAGCGGTCGAAGAGTCAAGAGGTTCGTGAACATAGAGGCCGTAGCTCGCCGGAAGTTGCGGCAACTTCAGGTTGCGGCTACGCTCCAAGACCTCCGTGTCCCGCCGGGGAATCGGCTGGAGGCGCTCAGTGGCGACCGTGAGGGGCAGCACAGCATACGTGTGAATGATCAATACCGCGTATGCTTCCGCTGGACGACAGCGGGCGCCGAAGATGTTGAGATAGTCGATTACCATTGAGGGGAAGTGAGGTCATGACGAAGCTGAAGCCGGTGACTCCGGGCGAGTTGCTGCTCGAGGAGTTTCTGAAGCCGATGGGACTCTCGCAGTACCGACTGGCCAAGGAAATAGATGTGCCCGCCCAGCGGATCAGTGAGATAGTAGCCGGAAAGCGCTCTATTACTGCTGATACGGACCTGCGCCTGTGTCGTTTCTTCGGTCTCTCAAACGGATACTGGTTGCGGGCACAGGTTGCATACGACACCGAGGTAGCTGAAGAGGCCCTTGCCAAGACCCTTCTGAAGATCAAGCCATGGCGAAACGCCGTAGCCTAATTCCATAGAATCGTCTCAAGTTTATACGCAGTCGCTCTCGTTTCCATTAGGGATTCCCATTCTTGTTTGCATCGCGTTTGCAAGACCGTCGCAGTCGCTATTCTGAACCGGCCTTAACAACCACGTTCAGTCTGCGGAATAGCGCATGGGCAAGCCATTTGTGGTTGGCGCAAAGGAGGGATTCGAACCCCCTTAGGCCGGTGAAGGCGGGGCGGTTTTCAAGACCGCTGCACCACCCTTTTTACCTGCTTGACTGAATTGCCAGCACTTGCTCACGATAATCAATCTTGTCAATCAATGCCACGCCAGTATAGTGCACGATAACGCCCCTTATCGTGCGCATTTATTAGTGATAAAAGCGCATAAAGGCGCTCGCTAGCAGAAGGGAGCACGCAACAGAATGCTTGCAATGGCGAATGACAACACCCAAACCCTCCCGCTTTGTGCCCGTCACCATACGCCGAATGCCAAATACCGCTACTGTTTCAGACACCCTTCTCCAGTGCCTCGGCGATCGTGTGCGGAGCGACATCCTGCTGCGATATCAGTTCATTTTCAAATTCCAGTACCCCACCCACAGTATCGGTGTAGCCCTGCTCCAAAGCCTCCCTGCATCTTGAGCGGGCTTTCTCATGCTGGCCGGCACGCCTGAGAAGATCAACGAGTATTGCCTCATCCACCCCCGGCTCCTCTGGGTGCATCTTCATGCCGGAGTCTCTCACCTTCTCCAGGGACGCTGCCGATTTCAGTCGACATTCTCTAGCGGAAGATCCTGTCCCAGCATCATCGCATGCCCAGGATGCATTGATTTGAAGTTGTACCACGGAAACGATGTTGCCTGCCCCTTCCTCCAGAATGGAAAAGCACAGAAACATGTTTGCCAGTTTAGGATAGCCAGGATCCCCTAACTGGTTCTTATAGGAATCGCTCTCAATAAGCTCTCTCGTACCGGGCTTCCCCTCAGAGATGTCAGCTGAACAGTAGCCACAAGATGGGCAACGCTGGACCCAGGCACCCATGGTAGAGCGCTGCATCTCCGGCGGTCTACCGTCCAGGTCTGGCGACCCGAAAGCGTTGGTACTGCCCACGCTCGTTTGCGTACTTGTCTTTCCGCAAACATAGCACTCTAGTTCCTCTGAGTAGAAAGTCGTCATAATGTCCCTCCCTGGCACGTTGACACTCTACGGTGATCCGCTGAGCTCGAAACCCTATTCTCGAAGTCTCTCCAGATCAACCCCAAGTTCTTCTGGTACCTTCACTGCAACGTCCTCTCCCCCGCAGATGATTCCGACGGCCACCGCGTCCCCGATTACCAATCGAAGTGGTCCTCCTGCAAGTAGATATCATCCGGATAAGCTTCATCATCCTCCATGTTCATTATTGGCTCGAACCGCACACCCTTGTCCTCAGGGAACAGTCTTCTATGATTATACCGTCCAACGAAGATGGTGTCCGGGATGCCTTCATACCAGCATCATACGAGAGACAAAGGTGGTTTCGAAAACCACCTGATGAGTATAATTCGAATGCTTACCAAGGAGTTCAATAGGCTAATCGGAACTCCATATTGTTGCTTATTCACTAGTGGACCGTCCCATATATAACATTACATTAGGATGAGATCGTGCTATGCTTTCATCATGAAAACACAAAGAGCGTTAACGGAGGAAGAAAAGCAGGAGTTGGTGCGTCTAGCGCACGGCAGGAACACACCCCAGAAGGTCGCGCTCAGGTCAAAGATCGTGCTGCTCGCCGATGAAGGGGTAAACAAGAGGCAGGTGGCCGAGAGGCTCGATACTTCGAGGCCCACGGTCTACCTCTGGCTGGAGCGGTTTGACGAAGGAGGTGTGGACTCGCTCAAGAAGGACGCCCCCAGACCGGGCAGGAAGCCCGCCCTCTCGTCCGACAAGGAGTTGGAGATAGTTGAGGCCACCCTCTCGGAGATACCTCCTAACGCCACCCACTGGAGCGTGCGCACGATGGCCGAGGCGAAGGGCGTCTCACGGATGACCGTGCACAGGGTATGGAAGAAGTACAACCTGAAGCCCCACCTTCAAAGCACGTTCAAGATCAGCAACGACCCGCGCTTCGCCGAGAAACTGCAGGACATTGTCGGCCTGTACATGAACCCACCGGAAAAGGCGCTGGTTCTCTCCGTGGACGAGAAGAGCCAGATACAGGCCCTGGACAGGACACAGCCCGGTCTTCCCATGAAGCCCGGCAAGGCCGGCACCATGACCCACGACTACAAGAGGAACGGCACCACCACCCTGTTCGCCGCTCTCAACGTGCTGGAGGGCAATGTGATAGGCGACTGCATGCCCAGGCACCGCGCCGAGGAGTTCCTGCGCTTCCTGCGCAAGATAGACAAGCTTACGCCCAGGGATCTCGACGTCCACCTGATCGTCGACAACTACGGCACGCACAAGACGGCAAAGGTCAACGAGTGGTTGTCCAAACACCCGCGCTTCCACATGCACTTCACCCCGACGTCGTCCTCCTGGTTGAACGCGGTGGAGGGATTCTTCAGCCAGATCACAAGCAAGAGGATAAAGCGCGGAGTTTTCAGAAGCGTCGCTGAACTCGAGGACGCGATCGGGCAGTACATCGACAAGCACAACGAGAATCCCCGGCCTTTCGTATGGACGAAAGGCGCGGATGTCATACTCGACAAGGTTAACGCGTGTAAAGAAGCGTTAGGGACGGTCCAATAGAATGTCGGCATTGGAGGCGGCATAAGAGGGATACCGGCTGAACGAAGACTTCCAGAAAAAGGAGGGCAAGCGAGAATGCGAGGCGGAAATCGGCTTGAAGGGGGTATAATCATGGTGTTGGTGGCTGGGAAATCCCGGATTACCTGACCCGAGAGTCGGAAGTGTCTTGGGAGGCACCATGAAAAGAAGAGCCCAAATTGTCTTGACTGCGGCCGCGGCGGCGGTGCTGATCCTGCTGGGCGCGACCCCGCATGCCTCCGGCCGGCTCCAACTCGGGGCCACCCAGGAGTATACGGCCAACGACGGGCTTGCCGACACGAGCTGGGAGTTCTCCTTCGTGCAGCTGACCGACCTCCATATCGGTAAGGGCGTGGACGACTACGGTACCGCCGGTTACAACGACGCGGCCCCGGCCGGAGACGTTGGTACCCCGGCGCAGAACCTGAGGTCGGCCGTGAACTGGATAAACGCAAACCGGTCCGGCAACAAGATCAAACTGGTGGTCGTCACCGGCGACATCTCCGATAGCGGCGAGAAGTCGGAGTTGCTCAAGGCAAGGGAGATACTGGACACACTCACCGTCCCCTACGCACCGGTCATAGGGAACCACGACATCTGGCCCTGCACCGCCTCCGAAGAGAGCCCCGCCCCGGTCGGCGACCGGTACTTCAGGGAGGTGTTCGGGACTCACTTCGACAAGCTCAAGGCCACGCTTCCCAACTGGGACAACGGCACCCGTGACACCCTCATCTGGAACGGGGAGGACGGCTACAACTGCTACTTCCAGAACTACGCGTTCGACTACGCCGGGTATCACTTCATCTGCACCGACTTCAACACGAGGGAGCATAACCAGACCGGCGCGGGCGCCGGCCCCGTGGCAAACCTCTACGACTCGGCGGACTGCCGGGGCACCTGGCACTGGTACGTGAACCACCTGAACGCCTACCGATGGAAGGCGGCGGACAACATCTTCTCGTTCTCCCACCAGCCGCTGTACAGCAATTCCTTGTTCACCTTCTCGGGCGACGAGTACAATACCATCACCGACTTCCTCTACGACAGCTACGAGGGCTCTCATACGGGGCTGTGGATGGGCGGGCACTTCCACGAGTACATACCCGTTTGGTCCCCGCCGTTCGAGTACGACATCAAGACCTCCGACTCGGAGTACGTCTGCCCGGGTGTCCATTCGAAGGCCACCGTGGACGGCAACCTCAGGGTGGTCAAGGTCTGGGGGAAAACGTCGACTCCCGACCCCAACGGGGTGATCCTTTTCGAGAACGAGGACTTCGGGGGCAAGAGCGAGCTCTTCGTGGGGATGGACCCTGACCTCTCCGACAACCCGGTGGGGGAGAACAACGCGTCGTCGCTCAGGATAAAAGGCGCTGGCACGGTCGAGCTTTTCGACGGAAAGAACTACTCTGGAAGTACGCTTGCGCGTGCCGTTTCCTCGAGCAAGCTCTCCGGGATGGACTTTGACAACAGGGCCTCCTCGATCCGGTTCAAGATGCCGGGCCTCTCGTCGGTCAGCCCCTCCCGGGGAAAGCAGGGAGAGGATGTCGAGATGACGGTCTGCGGCGAGGGGTTCCAGCCGGGGGCGACGGTAAAGCTGAACCGCGCCGGCGAGAGCAACATCGACGGGACATCCACCACAGTGGATAGCCCGCAGATGATTACCACCCTCATGGACATCAAGGACTCGGAACCCGGCACGTGGAACGTAATCGTCGACAACCCCGAGAGTCGGGTGGGAACGCTCCAGAACTGCTTCGAGGTGTTGGAGGGTGAGGAGGACGGCCCCCGGTCCGGTGAACTCAGGACCTGGTACCTGGCCGAGGGCTCGACCGGCTCGGACCCCGCCTGCACCTTCGAGACCTGGGTGCTGGTAGCGAACCCTGGGGACCGGAAGGCCAGCGTGAGCCTGACCTACATGACCGA
>Ga0180015_1000363_pt1 | contig 13273 bp, 14 predicted proteins | sample KR13_S2_MetaG_FD_116508 | JGI IMG/M metagenome (GOLD analysis project Ga0180015, IMG submission 116508) | Groundwater microbial communities from the Olkiluoto Island deep subsurface site, Finland - KR13_S2_MetaG | ecosystem: Environmental > Aquatic > Deep subsurface > Groundwater | place...
CAAAAACAAAGCTTCAACCTCACCGTAATGTGCACTTTTCCTCAGTTCTTGGCTATTTTTCACCAACACCCCCGCTCCCAACAAAGCACCTATCAAAACAAAAAAACCTATTATCTTAAAAACAGCACTCATATATTCTCAAAAATCTCTCGAAAAAATAAACCTCTCATTTAACAATTCAATCATTTATTCAAAAACATTTCAAGGATCAATCTACCCACATTTATTCCAGTCGCTTTCTCAAAACCCTTAAACTGACAAGCCCTATTCACCTCAAGTACATACATATTTTCACTCTTATCTTTCATCAAATCTACTCCACAATAATCCAAACCACAAATCTCGGCAACCTTTTCGGCCAATTTTCTTTCTTTCTCAGACAATTCCCATTTTTCAACATTACCACCTAAGCTAAAATTACTCCTAAACTCATCCCCAACCGCAATTCTTTTCATTGCACCAACTGCTCTACCGTTAATTACTACTACTCTTAAATCCCATCTGGTTTTCAAACACCTCTGCCACATATATAAACCTAAATCTTTTTCATCAACACCGTTCAAAAATTTATTCAAATCCTTCTTATTGTCCAATTTCATTACACTTTTACCCTGATATCCCATTGAATTTTTAACAATAATCGGCCATCCAAAATCTCTTTCCATTTCACCAAATCCGGCCCCAACACCATCTTTATTGTAAAAAACTCTCGTCGAAACAACAGAAATCCCATTCTTAGCGTAAACACCATACTGTGTTATTTTTCCCATTCTCGGCCACTTACTATAACCATCACTGTTAACACAAAAAACTCCTTCTTTTTGCAAAATATTAATCAATAAATTTCTTGCAATCACATATTTTCCACTTGTAGTTCCTGCTACTCTAAACCACACACCCATCGTATTTTCCTTAACAATCTCTTCTCCGCCCACAAAAACCTGCATCTTTTCATTTTTGATCTCAAACTTCAAAGCACTATACAAAACCCTCTTAACTCTTATCCCCATCCCATAGCCTTCCTCAATCACTCGTTTTACTTCATAACTACTCTGTGATTCACTTAAAGTGAAAATCAAAATCTTTTTTTTATTCAACATACTATTATATATAAACAACTAAATTACACCTTCTTTTCTTCATGTCATCCTGAGTCCGATTAATCGGACGAAGGATCTAGCGAAGCGTTTTTATTATCTTTAATTGTTAAATTTCTAAGAAATTTAACAATTTCTCTGGGTACATCAATACCAGTTGCTTTCATAAAACCACTAAATTGTGGTCCCTTATTAACTTCCCATATCACTGGCTTACTTTTATCATAATCTCTAAAGGCCACATCAACACCCGCCACCAACAAACCACAAGCCCTTGCCGCCTTCACAGCTAAATCTTTAATATTATCAGGTAAATCCGCCAATTCTACCATTCCTCCAGCCGAATAATTATTTCTAAACTCACCTTTTTCACAACAGCTTCTTTTCATCACACCAAGTACTTTTTCCCCCAAAACAATTACACGATAATCCCCATCGTTTTCAATATATTCCTGTGCCATATACCTCCTTCCTTCCCTAATCTCACTCACTCTTAACTTAGACACCAATTCATTCAGCTCAACCTGATTATCGGCCTTAAACACTCGGGTTCCTCTATCTCCTCCACTTCCTTTAATAATTAATGGAAATCCAAAAACCTCTTTCGCCTTCCTCCTTAAATACTGCAAACTTCCATACAGACTCCTCGGTACTTCAATTCCGGCCTGCTTCAAAGCCAACATTTGATAAGCCTTACAAGCATATGAGGGTTTCCCATGTCTAACCAAAGGATCAACCACTACAACATCATCGCCCTTTATACTATTGATAATAAGATCTACCTCTTCCCAATGTTTCCCTGTAGTTCTAAAAAACAACACATCGTAATCTCTCACACTCTTCCATGCTTTTTTATCACTCAAATCACCCCTGATCATCACTTCACCATTCTCACTATCAAAAACAATCCTATTGTAAGAAACCAAATCTAATCTAATTTTATTGTCAAACTCAACATTTAATTTTTCAGCCGCTTCTTTTATCAATCTCAAATGCTTAGTAAGCCTACCGCCAAAAAAAACCGCAATTTTTATCTTTTTTTTATCTTTTTTCATCTTATTTTTTTCTAGTAATCTAACAAAGACTCTTGAATATCATCTTCACCCCGTCATCCTGATCCGCCAGTTGGCGGAGAAGGATCTAGCGTTAGCGTAAAATACGGCACTTCGTGCCTAGATTCTTCACTTCGTTCAGAATGACGAAGAATTATTCAACAATCTCCTGATAATCTATTTTTATCTTATTTTAAATTTATTTGAAAATTATAAAATTGGCTATTGTTTGAAAATTGAAAATTGAAAATTAATCAACTGTTGCCTTTACCAAAAAACCCTTTAAATCCTTTCTTCCCAATAAAAACTTAGTTCTAAGTTTACTTCTATTAGCTACATTTACAGCAGTCACTATCCTTCTTCCTTTAAGCCAAAAAGTCAATCCTATTACTGGTCTATCGTTATGTTTTCCCAAAGAAGAACGATAGTGCCGATAATATAAAATATTTTTCTCCACCAACAAACCTAATTCTTTTACAAAACTTTCGTCTATAGAACTCCTAAAAGCCCCCGTATCAACCTTACTTCGCACTTCAACTACATTTTTCTTCCCTTTTCCAATTCTAATTTTAATCATCTCCAATGGTTCGATTATCATACTTTTCTTCTTATCTTTGGCCTCAACCTTCTCAAAAAAACTTTCTGCAAACAAATATTTTGCCAACTTCACACCATGGCTTACCGTTCTTACTTTTATTCCTTCAACTCTTCTTAATCTCAATCCCAAACCGGCCTTGTTACAAATCTGAATAGAAAGCCCCGGTCTTGCATTTACCTCCAAAACCATCGGTCCTTTATCTTTATCCAAAAGAATATCTGTTCCCATAAAACCCAGAGACGGAATTTGTCTTTGACATTCTACCGCAGTCTCCAAAATCGATTCCCATTCCGGCACTTTTATTCCGTTAACCTTTATCATTTTCTTTTTTTTATAATCGTAAATTTTTTCTATCAGATCACTTTTTCCCATAACTCCAAAAGTAGTAATTCCAGTCGCCAAATCTAAACCCAAACCAATTGCCCCCTGTTGCAAATTAGACTTACCTTTAGACATTTCGGTAGGTATTCTTAACATTGCCATCACTGGAACATTGTTATAAACAATCACCCTAACATCTGGTGTTCCAAACTTAGTTAAACACAAAAACTTAGGATGAATCTTTATCCTTTCTTCCAAAAGCACAGAATCCCTCATTCCATACAAACTATATCTACCCTCCAAAATTTCCTTACAATGCAATTTTAAATCAGCAATATTCACAATTTCTTCGTTCACTTTTTTCCATTCTCCTGCCCATTTTCCTCTCTTTCTAACAACAATTATCCCCTCTCCACCATAACCTGAGGCAGGTTTTATCACAAAATTACCTTCCAGTTTTTCCCAAGCAAACTCATCCACAGACTTAGCATCCTTAAATCTATTAATTAAACTCGGAACTCCTACCCCCGCCTTACTCAATATCTCCTTTGTTTTCCATTTTTTATCAGCAATTGACCTACCCATAGCACTATTCTGTTTCAAATAAATCTTATTCCTCTCATTTTTCGTCAAAAATCTCTTATATTGTTTTAAACTAAATTTCACCATATTTTTTAATTCCTCTCTTTCTACTCCCTCCCGTCATCCTTGAGTGAGTCTTGCGACCAAAGGATCCAGCCAAGCGTTTTTTTGTTTTCGTTTTAAATTTTAATATTTAAATTTGCATTAATTACATCTGAGGTAATTTAGAATTTAATTTGGAAATTATGATTTTAGATTTGTGATTTAATTTCGTATTGCTTTCTTAAATCTCCCAATCTCAATCAATCTCATTCCACCATAATTACCCACCCACAAATTAATTACCAATACAAAGAGAATTACCATTTCAGGATAAAGTAAAGACAATTCCTGTACCAATCTAATATTCATTATAATAGCCCCAAAAATCGACAAAATCAAAGTTCCAATTGTCAGTCTTTTTGCTTCCTTTTTACTCTTAACCAGTTGGGTTCTGACAAAGTCTTCCGCCAGCATAATCATAAACAAAACCGGAAAAATAGAAATTTTACTAATATCAAACAAACCCAAAAAAGACGAAACCATCATCAAAAAAAAGGTTCCCAAGGATATAAACAATAAATTCATCGATCTGCCAGGCCAAAAATGCAACCTCAATTTTTTCGTCACTAACCTGCTAAAAAGAGATATGAGCAAAATACTGGCAAACAACAACAACCCTCCTCCAATACCGGTATTCAAAAAAGTTACAGCCACCATCGTCGGTGTAAATATTCCATATCCTCTCAACCCCAATACATAATGTAAAAAAGAAACCAATGTTGCTACCGCCGGCAACAATAATAGTAAAACTATCATATTTGTAGACACTCCTCTTTCTATTGCCAAACGAACAATCTTTTTCATAGTATTCAAGCCATTCCACTTACCTACTTCTTGTTTTTCCAAAACTTCTTCTAACCGATAAGTTGATTTCTCATTCTCCATTTCTGTTATATTCAACTTTTTTTCTTCAATTAACTCATCGGGTCCCATACTTTCCGACTCAACCAAAATCGGTACTTCATCAACAATCGCATCAGCTTTTTTTGTTACCGTAAATATTCCCAGTAACCCCATCACCACAATCAAAAAAACTTGCTTCATGCCCACATTTTAACACAACACAACCAAAAAAAACTTTTCTCTTATTTGGAAATTTTGATTTTAGATTTTAAATTTATTATTTAGTATAATCTCATCATGTCTAAATTTATTCTTTCTACTCCTATATTCGCTCAAGTGAGTATCGGATCTGACACTCCTCTGGGAACCGGCTCTCTTGTTTCTAGATATCCAAACCTTTCTTCTTTACTTTCAATTCTCATCAAAAACTCTATCACCATCGTTAGTATTCTTCTTGTCGTCCTTTTGATTTCAGGTGGACTTATCTATATAATTAGCGCAGGCAATCAGGATCCAAAAAACGCCGAAAAGGGGTTAAAAACAATCCAAAGCGCCGCCATAGGGTTCATAGTTGTCTTTTTAAGTTATGCCATTGTTCAATTAATACAAACCATCACAGGTCTAAATATCCTTAATCCAACTTTATAAAAATGAAATTTATTAAAAAAATGACTTGTCGCCCCGCCATGGTGGGGTCCCGTTGGAATTGTAAAACATACTACTACATTGTCTCGTTCCTTCTATTTTCCACTTTCTATTTTTTACTTTCTACCACCACACTAGCTCAGGGCATTTTTGGTAACATTCAACCTCCACAAGGAGTTAGTGACTACATCAGCAACAGCGACAGTCAAGGAGGCGCTCTTTTTCTTTTCCTAAATAACATACTCAAGTTAATCGGTGGCGTTGCCGGTATTTTCACTGTTTTTCAATTTATTTTCGCCGGATATACTTATATAACGGCTAATGATGATCCCAAAAAACTCCAACTTGCTTGGGCCAAAATCTGGCAAGCTATAATAGGATTAGTTATAGTTTCAGCTGCCTTTGTTCTAGCCAGCGTTATTGGTAGACTTACAGGTATAGAAGTTTTAGACCCACAAATCTATGGACCATAAATTACTCGCTTACAGGTTAGAAGGTCTTGGCGTTCAGCCTACCGCCGATTCAACCACCCAACTAGAGGACATCATCAGTCAAGTAATTGGAGTTCTTTCTGTTGTTGCTGTCATTTGGTTCGCTTTCCAGGTTATTTTCGCTGGATATGCCTATATGTCTTCACAGGGAGACAAAACAAAACTAGAAACCGCCAGAAAAAGACTAACTCAGGGTATTCTTGGTCTTGTTATCTCTCTTATTGCCATCTTTTTGGCCGCCCTCATCGCCACCCTGGCTGGTTTCGACGGTATTTTCGATCTAAATCAACAATTTAGCAACATGGGACTATAAAAAAATGAAATTTAAAAACAAGCAAACGCGCAGTCACCCGAAGGGGGAAATCACCCAAACCCGTCATCCTGCCGTGTCCGCCTCTGGAGGAAGCAAAGCCGAAGAATCCCGTTGGAATTGTAAAACACATCACGTTATTTCATTCCTTTTACTTTTATCTTTTTACTTTTTACTTTTATCTCCTATATCAGCCCAAATCACCAATCCTCTTTTGCCGAATGCCGATGCTGATATTGCCAATCCACAGGCTTTTATGAGCCGATTCCTCCAAACTATTACCAATATATTCATGATCGTGGGAGTTATTTATTTTCTTTGGCACATAAGCATGGCCTCCTATCATTTCATGGCCACCGAAGGCGACAAAAACAAGTGGGAAGACGCCAAAAACGAAATAACCCACGGCGCCGTAGGAATAGCAATCCTTTTTTCAATTTTTGCTCTCCTTAAAGTCATTGGCATTGTCTTTGGAATACAAAGTCTACAAGACCTCCAACTCTCCCTCCCTTCACTCTAAAATACAAAAAAACAAATTCTTGCCAAATAAGCTAATTACTTGTTACAATTAATCATTAAATTTTATAAATTACAAATATCCCCCAAAAACAAATGAAAACACTAAAAGATAAAATCAAATTATTAGCTCTGGCTGTTCCCGCATATGCGCAAGACATAGAATTCGGAGCAGGCCAAGACTTCGAAGGGCTTGAAGCTCTTACTGCTGGAGGAATTGTTTCCGGAGCTATCAGTCTTATCATGTTAGTCGTAGCTTTAATATTCTTCTTCATGCTTGTTTGGGGAGGCCTAAGGTGGGTCATGTCTCAAGGTGACAAAACCAATGTTGAAAATGCCAGAAATCAAATTACCAACGCTCTTATTGGTCTCGCCATCGTATTCGCCGCTTGGGCCATCATGAAATTGATTGAAATTCTCTTCGGAATAAGTATCCTTGGAGGCCTTACAATCCCAACCTTCAATCCATAAAAATTTAAATCAAATTTTTAAACCCCGATATTCATCGGGGTTTTTTATTTATTCTTCCTCATCGTCATCCCAAACATAATTTTTATTTCTAATTCTTAATTATTCAGTTATAATTCAACTATGTCCAAGACTCTTTGCTTTATTTTGTCTTTTCTTATTTTTATTTTTTTACTCCCTACTTCCATATCAGCCCAAACCACTCAAGCATGGACAGGTCGCTGTGTCGCTACTTTTGACAACGAAGTTGCCACCATTCAGGGTATTGAATGCCTTTTTTACAATATTCTTCAAGTAATCACATTCATAGCTGGTTTGGTTTTTTTCTTTATGTTTATCGCCAATGGTTTCAAATATCTATTCTCCAGTTCTGATCAAAAACAACTAGCTGTCATTCAATCCTCTCTGGCTATGACAGTTCTAGGAATTATAGGAGTCATTGCTTCTTGGTTGATTCTCCGTCTTATCGAAAACTTCACTGGTCTTAAAGTCACCGAATTCCGCATCCCCGGCCCTAATTAATTCTTAATTCTTAATTTCTAATTTTTAATTTTCTCCCGTCATCCTGAATGAGTCTTACGACCGAAGGATCCCCTTGTCAAATCTTACTTTGGGATTCTTCTCCGCCAACTGGCGGATCAGAATGACGCTCGCCTCCCTCCACCCCGACGTGGCGGGGTCTAACAAAGCGGGTATTAGAATTTAGGATTTAATTGCTATAATTCAATCATGCCCAAGTCAATTCGCTTATTTATTTTCTCTTTCATCTTTTCATTTTTAGTTTTCTTTAGCCCACTATCCACTTACGCCGCTTCCCCTGGTATCAATATTATCAATTATGTCAGCAACGCCTACCACGTTCCCGACGATTCTCTAAAATCAGGCCCAAACAGTTGGATGGTCTATATCCCCAATCACCCATCAGAACTCAATCCCAACTTTATCACCGCCGACAACGTCGTCATTCGTATTCACGCCGCTTGGACCGAAATAGGAAAACTTATGCTAGGAACACCTCAACAACAACAGCAGGCTGCTTCAGACTGGTGTTCATCCATCAATTCCTTTGCTCAATCCGGTAAAAATGTCTATATAGAACCATTCAACGAACTTGAACACGATTACGAAAGAATATCCCCCCAGGGAACACTAGACCTATCTACCGCTATTTCTCGAGCTCAAAATTTTATATCTCTCCTCCGATCCTGCACTTCTCTCCCCATTACATCTCCCGCCCTAGATCCACAATCGGCTGATTTTGGCACTACCAGTTCAGCTTTTTCCAATTTCAACATAATTTCTTGTCACCCTTACCGCATGGATACTCTAGAAAGGTGCAAATCAATCGCTAATGGCAAACAATTAATCTTCACCGAAATTGGTGTTGATAAAGGAGGAGTCAAATACGATGATTGTCTTTTTATCGAATTTTTCTGCGATGAGGGTTTTATAGAAGCACTCCAAAACACACCCAATCTCATTGCTTATTTTCTCTTTACAGTTTCACCGGGCAATTATGCTGGCTTTTGGCAATTAACCAATCCTTCAGTAATAAAAGCCCTAAAAGGAGAATGCGCTGGCGATCTCACTTGCGAAACCACACCTATCGAAGAAATTGTTCAAATGATTGAAAAAGTCTATCAGCATACTCATTTAGGTAAAATGGCCCCCTTTATCGGTAGAAGTGATCGAAATAATGGTATTCGTCCCGGCCCTCTTACCAACACCGCCACCGGACTCCTCAACAGAATACTGGCCAGCTTCAATTTTTGGTGGGTCAAATATTTCACTCCCGCTTTTTCCCACATTTGGCCATTTCACTACACCGATCTTTTTTCAGAACAATACGCCGAAGATGCTTGTCCTATTTCCGGTGATATTTGTTCATCAGAAACCTTGTACAACATTAAACAAGCCGATTGGGAAATCGTTGATGATCTCTATACCTTACGACAAGATCCCACCGTTGGAGTCCTCACCAAATACGCTCCCCAAACAGATGGTCACAATCCCACTCACCTTCGGCAATCACTCAATTACTTCGGCCCGGGCTGGATGTTTAGTCTTTATAATTATCCCAAATACCTCCAAAACCCGGTCGAAAAACAACAAAACGACAGAGATTTTTTTGATTTCAAAAGCGGAGTCTATTCTCGTGTCAGCTCAGCCCAAAAAAACGACGACGATCAGGTTAATGATTTTTTATGCAAACTGGCCTGTTCCGGCGACACTGATTGTATCAACAGGCATCCCAACATGGTTCCTGCCTACGATGCCGTTATCGCCTACCTCAAAGTTACCGAAGATGATTTCAAAGAACGCTTCCCCAACGCCTCTTACGGAATCGGTGATCTGGATAGATCCCAAGCCGAAGGAGTCGACGATCCCATCCCCATAAGACTCAGTAATCTTTTCTGTTTCAATCCTGATGCCATTTCCATGTTTTTAAATGAAAAATGTGCTCCAAAATATGGCCCCATCAATCCAAACATCTGCGACAGAACTCCGGACTGGATGCAACAACCGGCCATGGAAGGTTTCTACTATGGTAATGTTTGGCCTCGCGCCAAGCAATATGTTGCCGCCATGAACAATCAACCCAGTAAAGCCTTTTGGGAAACCTGCCAAGAGCAAGATGAAGAAAACTGCCAAGCCAACAATCCTTTCTCTCAAGCAATCAATGTTCAACAAGATTTCTGTCATCTCTCTGTTGACACCAGAACCAACATAATAGATGATCACGACAGCACTTTTAGTAAATCGGCTGAAGGCAGATGTTATGCCTGCAAAGTCGAAATCATCTACTTTCCCAACTTAACCAGAACCACCCAATACACCACCATGACCAGTCAACAAACTACTCCATTAAAATCCCATCCAAAAGATAGCCAAACATCAACCGTTATAGATATTTACTACGACAACAAAAGTATTAAACACGATGACCCCAGACTTGGCCTGGGAGCAGACAACCGTAATAGAATTTATAACGAAGAAGACAGAAGCACTCTCTGGGAAACCGCCATGGCCTTTCTTACCCGCAATCCTCTTAATAATAATGTAGGTTGTACCATCAACTATGTAACCGAAGAAGAAACAGACGCCGACGGCAACATTACCACAGATTATGTACCTACCAATAGTTGTCATGTCAGAATAGAATCCATCATTAAGATCAATCTCTGTATGCCAAGCGATTTTTATCAACTCTATGATAATTCAAAAAATTTCACCAGCCATCTCACTCCCAATCAAGCCAACCAAACAATCGACCAAACCATAAAAGATATTAGCGGATCAGATTTACCCATCGGTTCCATAGAAGCCAGCTACGCCCATACAAACAATTTGGGAGGTATAAAATCACCCCAAGCCATGCATGACAGTGGCGAAGATTTATCAGGAACTCAATCACTAGGTAAAGATCCAATCAAATATGGCCCCAACAATGAAAACGCCGAACAAGTCCAGCAACGCTACTTCCTTCCCGTTTCATGGCAATCACAACTATAATTTTTCCTTCTTGACTACTTGTTTATCCCTGCTAAAATAATAGACATATGACATTTATTCCTCGCCATATCTATACTAAACTCAAAAACCATCTCTCAGAACCTGAAATCAGCCTAATTCTTGGTCCTCGCCAATCGGGCAAAACTACCATAATGAAAAAACTCCAAAAAGAACTTCAACAACAAAACAAATCCACTCTTTTTCTCAACCTTGACATCAACGAAGACAAACAATTTTTTCAAACTCAACACACACTCATCGATTACATAAAAAGTAAAATTAGCAATAAACCGACAGTTATTTTCATAGACGAAATCCATCGACTCACCAACGCCGGTCTTTTTCTCAAAGGACTCTATGACCTGAAAACAAAATACAAATTTATCATCTCAGGCTCAGGTTCACTCGAACTTAAAGCTAACATCATCGAACCCATGACCGGTCGCAAAAAAATATTCTACTGTCTGCCAATCTCCTTTACTGAATTTATAACTTACAAATTAAACACAACAGAAAAAAAAGCAAAAACACTTCTAGACCAAAATCCTCTTCAAGCCAGTCGTCTGGTAAATGAATATATAAATTACGGAGGTTATCCAAGAATAATCTCAACTCAAACCCACCAAAACAAAATCAATATTCTTACAGAAATTTTCAAAAGTTATATAGAAAAAGATATTTTACTCCTTTTAAATATCCAAAAAGACCAAGCTTTTAGAAATCTTATAAAACTTTTAGCCACTCAAACGGGCAACTTGATAAACTACAACGAATTAAGTTCAACGCTGGGCCTTAATCTAAAAACACTAAAAAAATACCTATATCTTTTAGAAAAAACTTTTATCATCTCTCTAACTCCACCTTTTTTCCAAAACGCTCGCAAAGAATTAACAAAATCTCCAAAAGTCTATTTTCTAGACCTAGGCTTACTTCATCTCGCCCAAGGCATCCTTCCTTCACTTCAAAACCAGATAATAGGAAACACTTTTGAAAATGCCTGTTTTCTAAGATTAAAAGAACTCAATTTATTTCATCAAATTCACTTTTGGCGCACCAAATCAGGAGCCGAAGTTGATTTTATTATTCATTCCCCCAAAACAGGCCAGCCAATCCCTATAGAAATCAAATTAAATCCAAAAAAAAACATACTGGGCAAAAGCCTTATTAATTTTATAAAAAAATATCAATCCAAACAAAGTTTTATTTACTCACTTAACACAAAACACATCTCCAGCAAATTCAACACTCACACAATCCCCTTCCACCACCTCCCCAAAATCTGACACAATCACAACCTTAATCCTTTCACCTTCTCAAAATGTCTTTTATTTCTTGTAATCAGTCTCAACTCCTTAACCAAACAAGTTCCAGCAATATACCCATCACCCAAAAAATCAACTTCCTTTTTTCTTAATAATTCAGCCGTCTTAAAAGCAATTTTTGACCCTATTTCAATCAATCGAAAATAAGAAAACAATTCCTTGGCTTTCCTAGATTTCTCCTTATCTTCTAAACCCTTACTCGTAAAAAACTCCGTCAAAACCACACTATTTATATACAATTCGACTTTTTCTTTTTTCTGTTTTTCAAGCAAATCCTGCAATATCCTATTCTTACCATTAGTAAAATCGATAATCACATCGGTACCAACCAAAACTTTCTTCATTTTCTTTTTCTTACAGATCTTCTCAATTTCTCTACAAATTTCTCACCACTTCCATCATTATCCATGAAACCAAAAAATCTCTCAAAATCATCTTCTGTCAAAGAATCGTCGTAGGGAGTGATTATTACCAAAGGTTTCTTGTATTTCTCTACAACCAAAGGCATCCCTCCACATACAATATCTGTCAAATACGTAGACAAATTATCTCTTAATTGATAAGTCGATACTCTCCTCATACTCAAATTTTACCTTTTTTAATAAATCTTGTTAACTTGTACAACCTTACAACAATTCACCGTTCTTAATTACTTGCCATCTATTGCTAATTATTTGCTAAAATAAAATATGTCTGTTTTCAATCGGTTTTTATACAAGCTCAATCACAAAAACATTCGCCTCCTCCCTAAACTCAATTCCAACCTCATTTACACCACTCTCGCTATCTTAATTATTTCCGTCCTTGCCTTCTCAGCCAAAACCAAACTAGCCCAAGAAGAAGTAGACGTTATCGACAGCGTTCATGAAGGAGAATCACAAATAAGCCTAGAATCATGGTCGGATCGTGGCACAGAAGAAATACTTCCCGTAAACATGTGCGACCTGCTTCTTGGAGAATGTCCTAGCGCCTCTACCATAGAAGAACTCAATCAAAATGGACAAGCTTACATTCCCGGAGGAGCACTAGGTACCACCAATAATCTAATAGCCGGCCTTTACAGACCCCCAGCTTCCGGTATCGAATATCTTGCTAGCCTAAAAAACAACCTTCTTGGCAAACCAGCCTATGCCCAAGGCATGGGTTTTTCTGGTCTCCAGCCAATTTTGTCTATCTGGAAAGCTTTTAGAAATGTAGTTTACATTCTCTCCTCTTTAATTTTTATTGCTCTCGGTCTTATGGTCATGTTTATAATCAAATCAAGTCCTCAAACAGGTGTAACTATTCAATACGCCATCCCACAAATCATCGTTACCCTGATTTTAGTAACTTTTTCTTACGCTATCGCCGGTCTTCTTATAGATCTGAGTAATTTAATTTTAGGTGCTTTTCTTTCTGTTCTCTTCAGTTCAC
>Ga0180015_1000366_pt1 | contig 13246 bp, 4 predicted proteins | sample KR13_S2_MetaG_FD_116508 | JGI IMG/M metagenome (GOLD analysis project Ga0180015, IMG submission 116508) | Groundwater microbial communities from the Olkiluoto Island deep subsurface site, Finland - KR13_S2_MetaG | ecosystem: Environmental > Aquatic > Deep subsurface > Groundwater | place...
TTATCTGTCATTGTTTATCACCAGAGAAAAAAATATATTAAAAAAGAAAAAAGAGAGAGAAAGGTTTTAGTGTTTCTTTCTCAGTAGTATTACTGCCACACCCATTGCTGCTATCAGTGCAAGAACTTCGAACCCTGGTATTGGTGGTTCCGGCTTCTTGTTCACTGTTATTTCTATCGATGCGGCCTTGGTGTTGCCTGCATTATCGGTTACCTTCAGTGTTACTGTATATGTGCCTGTTTCTGCGTAGGTGTGTGACGGGTTTGCTGTAGTATAGTCTGTTACACCATCATTGTCAACATCCCATTCATAGGTTGCTATACCATTTGTGTCTGATGAAGCTGCTCCGTTGAACAGAACTGTTTCACCCTTGTATATTGTATACTTGTTTGCTGACGCCAATGCTGTTGGATCTGTTGTGTCAAGCAGGATTGTAGCAGATTTTATTGCATAGTTGCCTGCATTGTCTACTGCCTTGAGATACACTGTCTTTGTGCCGTCACCTGTTGAAAGTGTCCAGGATGCATTGTACTCCAGCCATGTTGCCTGGTCATTGCTTACCAGCAACTGTGCTGCGCCTGTTGCATCCAATATCAGTGTCACACTGGCTGATTTCGTGTATTCTGCACCAGCCGCTATCGAGATAGATAGAGCTGTTGGCGCTGTCTTGTCTATCTTGACTGTTACAGATGTTCCAACCTTTGTGTTGCCTGCATTATCAGTTACCCTGTACTGTAGCGTGTATGTGCCGTCTGTGGTAATATCAAATGGTACTGTGTAGTCTATCCAACCTGTACCAATATTGTACTCCCTGGTTGCTACACCGCTTGTTGCATCAGATGCGGTTAATGTTACTGTGACCTTGCTTGTGTAGTAGTCGTTTTCACCGGATGTGCCTGATAATGATGCAGTTATTGTTGGATCGGTTGTATCTATCTTCACAACTGTAGAGCCGGATTTCTCATTCCCTGCAAGGTCAACAGCCCTGTAGTAGAGTGTATGCTCACCCTCTGATGCCGCCAATGCAGCAGTGTACTCTGCCTCTGTTGCTGTGTCCCAATAGTAGTATATGGTTGCAGTTTCACTTGGTGTCAGTGTAACAGTTGCTGCACTTACATACCAGCCATTCGAGCCAAGTGTGCCAGTTATGGTTGGTGTTACTGTCGGCTTTACTGTGTCCACTGTTGTGTATGTGTCACCTGTATCTGTGAAAGCAGTCTCAACATTGCCTGCCTTGTCTTTGGCTTTGGACCTGAAGTAGTATGTATACCCTTCTGTACCAACATATGTACCAGAGGTCTCTATTGTGTCTGTCTTCCAATCAGTCCATGTGCCTGTAGCTCCATCCTTGTACTGGATAGTATAAGTTGCAATACCGGAGGTTGCATCTGAGCCTGACCAGGATACGCTGAATGATGTTAATGATGTCTGATAAGTGGCTAGTGTTGCAACAGATGATGTTGGCAGTCCTGTATCAACCTTCACAATTTTAGATCCTGACTTCTCATTTCCTGCAAGATCAATAGCTCTGTAATAGAGTGTATGCTCGTCTTCTGACGCTGCCAATGCAGCAGTGTACTCTGCCTCTGTTGCTGTGTCCCAATAGTAGTATATGGTTGCAGTTTCACTTGGTGTCAGTGTAACAGTTGTAGCATTTGTATACCAGCCATTCGAGCCAAGTGTGCCAGTTATGGTTGGTGTTACTGTCGGCTTTACTGTGTCCACTGTTGTGTATGTGTCGTATGTAGTCTTAACCTCAGGGTTGCCTGCTTGATCTGTGGCAATTGACCTGAAGTAATAGGTTCCGTCTGTAGCTGGGGTGAATGAGTAAGATAGACCTGTGCCTGTATACAACGGTGCCCAATCAATGCCTGTATACTTGTATTCTAGTTTATAACTTGCTACATCTAAATTCGAGCTGTACCATGATACAGTGAATGATGTTGATGTTGTATATGTTGGTAGTGCAGCCATAGATGATGCTGGTGGTGTTGCATCCACAGTAATACCGTCTGAGTAGCCTGAATAGCTACCGTTATTACCGGCATTATCCTTCGCTTGAATCCAAGCATAGTATGTCTTGCCATCATCTATACCTGTTGAAGTCTGGTACGTAGCTACTGTAACCCAGACTGGGTAGCCAGAAAGTGCTGTACCTAGAGTCGTACCTACGTATACGTAATAGCCTGCAACATCTGAAGTTGCGTCTGTAGATGGCGTCCAGGTCCATGTAAGAGTCGTGTCTGTTGACCATTTACCTTCATCTACTGGAGCATTTGCTATCGGTGCCACTGTGTCTATCGTTATGCCGTCAGATGCACCTGAGTAAATACCAATATTTCCGGCAGCATCATATGCCTTAATCTTTGCATAATAGGTAACACCTTCTGCACCTGCCCAACTGTATTTGAGGACACTAGGTAATCCAACATCATGGTCAACTAAAACCTCGTTTGCAAGAGAGGTTGTTCCAATACTGATATAGTATCCTGCGATGTCTGATGTAACATCAGTGGATGCTGTCCATGTCCAAGTCATTGATGCTATCGTTGACCATTCACCTATATCGGTTGGTGCGTTTGGCGTTGTCGGCTTTGTCTTGTCAACCGAGATATTCAACGCTGGAGATGGATGCGTGGTTTCTATGTTGCCTGATAGGTCTGTTGCATAGTACTGCACAGTGTGTACTCCATCTGCTGGGATAATGAACCATGCAGTGGTACCTGAAACTGTAGTGGGTGTACCGTCAAGAATGTAGGTTATGCTCACAACACCGCTTGGCAGTGTACCAGTATCTGAGGCAGATATACTGATGTTCACTTCTGATGTATACCAGCCATTCTCACCAACTATTCCAGAAACTATATTATGTGATGTTGTTGGTGCTGTTTGATCCAGTTTGATTGTATTAGTTACATTTGCTGACTCATGCGAAGCATTGTCCCTAACCATGACATACACTGTCTTGGTACCATCACCAGATGCTAGGTCCCAGGATACTGAGTCTGTATTATATGGATATGTCTTCCAAGTCCATGTTGACCCATCATTGCTCAAACCAACGTCTTTCAACCCTGATGGATAGAACTGCGAAGGATCAGCTGCGTTTGTTAGTGAGATGGTAACTGTTAGTATATTTGTGTATTCAGCACCGCTGTTGATTAGTATTGCCCCTATTGTTGGACTTGTCAGGTCTATGAGTACCTCGACATATGCTGCGAGTGAACGGTTTTGCACATTGTCAACCTTGTCTGTTGCGATGCATCTGAACCTGTATTTTGTCCCATCTATACCATGCCACAGAACCGGACCTGCACCGGTGTCGCTTAGCCATACCGTCCAATTTGACCAACCAGTACCGTTGTTACGCTGATACTCTATCGTATACGGCGCGGGTTTAAGACCCACTCCTGCATCGCTACCGCTCCAGTTAACATTGAAGTCTGCAACTGTCTGATAGGCAGCCAGAGCATCAATAATTGATAACTCTGGCGGTGTTGTGTCCAATGTAGTATTTCTGCTTATTATTTCCTCATTCAATGCGTTGTCCCTGACTTTGAAGTAAACCAATTTGAGACCATCGCCTGTTGAAAGCACCCATGCATAGGATAGGTTGGCAGAATAATTTTCCCAAGTAGTCCATATTCCGTTGTTATCGAAGAAGCACATCTGATACAAGCCTGAGTTAATAATGCCACTATCGGTATCAGTTGCAGAAATGTTCAGGGTTATAGCCGTTGTGTTTGTGCCTGTAGCATTATGGTTTGTGTTAAGTGTTAGTGTTGGCACAGGTTTTGTCTTATCAATTCTTATGTACTGTAGTGTGAAGTTTGTTGGATAGTTGCTCAGAGCTGCGTAGTCTGTGGCATTGCATTCTATGGTGTAGTTGCCCTCATATGGAAGTAGAATTCCTGTAGTAGCATTGTAAGTTACCCAGCCAGTTGTCCATACGTATGTTGCATTGTAGTAACCCCACTCCCCGGTAGTCTCGTTATAAATATGATAGGTTGTCCAGTTAACACCGCTGACATTTGCTGCATTTGTTATGTTATCTACAGAAACAAGGTAGACGGTAACATTACTGTTGTACCAGTTCTCATGTGCTGTTACAGGTGTTGTTGTAAGGGTTGTTATAGGCTTTGTCTTATCAATCCTTATGTACCATGGAATGGTTTGATAGGATGTGTTTGTGTTTGAAGCATTATTTACTGCATAGAAGTATATTTCGAATATGCCTTCTGTTCCATTAAGGTAGATTGTAACATTTATCCAGTTAACACCTGAATAATTTGTGGTATTCCATCCGCTTGCAGGATACCATGAGCCGTTCTCATAATGAACCTTGTATAATAGACTTTCTATTTTCTGCGTATCAGTTGCATTTATGTACACTGTTATGTTACTTGTGTACCAGGGATTGCCGTTACTGTCATATCCTCCGACTGTCCCACCTGCAACGAAGCCATGAGCAATTGTTGGCAGATTCTGATTCAGGAATATGTAATCCGATACTGATGTAGCATTGTTCCATGCTTTATCATTCACTTCGAATTTTATCTCCCTCTGGCCATCACCAGCTCTTAGTGTAAATGTGTAGGATGTGTTGTACGCCATCCACGCAGTCCATTCATTGTAAAGCACATCTTTGAACCTCATCTGATATAATCCTGAGACGTTTACCGTACCGTTCTCAGCAGCGCTCAATGCTAATGTTACAGTAGTTGAAGCTGTAGATGTTTCACCATTGTTAATCACAATTGACAGGTTTATAGGATCAAGTCTGTCTAATAGAATATGTGAAGTGGAGACAACTCTCCAGTTTCCTGCATTATCTGTGATATTGATGTAAACGGTCTTCCATCCATCAATATTAACGCCCCCATAAGCAGTAGCAATTAAATCCCAAGAATAGTGGAGCCAGCTTCCATCATATGCCCCTGCATCATACCAAACAGTACCGTTGTTGCTGAGGAATACATGATCTGGGCTAGAGGTTACATCAGATGCCTGCACTGTAAGATCTACAGTATTATCACGCGTGTATTCTGTAGGACTGCTGCTTAGGTTCCCAACAGCGTTTATCTGGTAGAATGTGAACAATGGTGCTATTGTGTCCAATATTGTGTTCGTATCACCGTCTGCCAGACCGTAGACCTTTACCTCTGAAATATTGAATGCTGTACCCCCAGAATAATATGTACCATGGATTCTTATCTTGGTTGCCTTAACAAGCAATCCATCACTGCGATATATATCACCATATGGTACAGATGTATTTGCCGTAGCACCTGTTTTATCGACAATTTTAACCCACGCGGAACCGTCCCAATAAGTTACATTGTAGTTAAATGAACCAGTAGTGCCTGAGCAGTTTATTATTATGTAATCTATCACATATCCTTCTGCTGGGGCGTTTACAAATGTTAATTCTAGATATGCGCTTCCATCAGCAGCATATACAAATGACCTATATGTGGATGTGTTTCCATCGGTTGCTGCGCCTGAGCCAGAGTCATAGCTTGTTAGCGTACCAGTAATGCTGTCTGTTGAGTTTGCACCCACTGCAACATCTGTTGAGTTATACATTGGCGTTAAATTATAGGTGAGGTAGTAGCTGTTCTCAACGTTCCCAGCCCAGTCCTTTGCTACAGAGTAGAAGTAGAATGTGGTTCCCTCCATACCAGATACATCCATGAAGCAGGCATACAGGTCTGTGGTATCATCAAGCCACAATACCCAATCACCAGCATGACCAACCTTTCTGTAGACATCATATGAGAATGCTACACCAGCGTCATCTCCTACCACTATGTCAGAAGGTTCCCATGAAACATTTATTCCATTGACCGCACTAAGCTCTGTAGCATTCCAATAAGCATCTGCAGAGATCGCTTTAACAGTGGAATGCGGCAGGCAGGCATCCAGCTCTAAAGTACTATTAGTTCCAATACCTGGATTCCCCTGGGAATCTATTGCATTTGCCTGGAACGGGTAGTTTGTAATGTTGTTCACAGCCGCAGCCTGAGTTGAATATAACGTGAAGTTGTAGTAGTATTTATGTTGGCCGCCAACGACAGCAAGGAATGTCATAGTCTTTGTACCAAGAGACTGACCTGTAGCATTGTTAAAGGCCGAGAGGGCAACTGTTACGCCTGTCTCATTAACATCTGTATCTGTATACACAGTGATATTTATCCAGTCACCAACAATTGCCATTGGTATTGTAGCATTACCGCCGGATGTTTGAGCTGTTACATATACAGTTACTGATGGTCCTCCAATATCTATCTGAACAATAACGGTTGTTTCATTGTACCAGTGGCCAACATTATCCTCTGCACGCACTGGCAGATAATGATATCCCTGCCCTGGGCGAGTGGTATAGTTGACCTCGACAGAAAGTGTGTAATAGTTTGTACCAGCCATGTGATTCATTTCGCGCAAAAGTGTACCTGTATTGTTTATCGCACTCACATTTACCCATACCTTATATACACCTGCAGGAGAATCTGTCACTGTTACATTCAGTATAACGATTTCGTTATAGTTTGCGGCACCACCAGTTACATAGGTTGTTGGATTTGCAGAAACTATCGGATTATCCTTGTCAACCTTTACCAGCACCCAGTTTATGCTTCCAGCCCTGTTATCACTTGACCTGCCTGCAATATCTGTTGCATTAATTGTCAGATTATATCCCTCGCTTGGGCTTGATAGTATATTAGAGCCAACTGTTATGTTCACTGTGAAATTGCCATCGCCTGCTGCACCATCACCGTGTGTTCCATCATCATACATTGCTGTCCAGTTATGTGTGCCTGGACCTGTTGTAATCTCACCAACATCAATCATCACACCGCTTGTCCAGTTTACATGGCAGCCAGAAGAGTTATCAACAGTAACATTTATTGTCATGATATGCCCTGGTGTTGCTGCTGCAGTTGTTAACGGGTTTTCCTCAGGATACCATGCATATGGTCCACCCAGCTTTGGCGGTACGCCCACAATCCATACCTTGATGGTTGTTGTGTTCTTGTTTGTTGCATTATCTGTTGCATTGATATACAGATATTTGTAACCATCAGTTATTGTTTCATCAATGCCAACAGTGTAGGTGAAATTCGTGCCGCCAGCAGTATTGTTTGTCATTTCTCTCCAGACATTTGTTCCGTTGATTTCTGATACATCTACCATAATATACCAATAGTTACCAGTAGAGTTGTACAAAATACCGGAATCTGCATCTGTAACTGTTACATTCAATACCAGATTCTCAGAATTGTTCACCGAGAAGTCGGGTTCGGTTGTAAGGTTTGTAACATATGTAGTATTGCTCACACAGGCGTAGCCTGCGTTTGTTACTGTTGGCTTAATGTTATCCACATTCACTGTTATATTCTCAGCGTTGTTCAGATTGCTTGCATTATCATAAGCCCTGACAGGGCAGTACTTTGGCCCAGTAGTCCCAATGTTTACAACAACATCCACAGTGTAAAAGTTGGTACCTGTAACCCTGCTCATGGTCTTCCAGTCATTTGCTACACCAGTTATGTTTGTTACATTTACCTGAACAAGATGAACGCCAGCATCTGTTACTGTAACATTCAATGTTACAGTATCTGTGTCCTTCGCCTGCGTCTGATTCACTGGATATGTAACGTCATTAACAGTTACAGAGGGTGCTGTGTTGTCAACGTTCACCTGGACAACTGTTGTGTTGTTGTAGTTTCCTGATTTGTCTGATACGTTCACATATAGAGAATGTATCCCATCAGATGCACTTTCAATAACAACGCTTTTGTTGTACCAGATATTACTACCATAATACTCTAAGTCAATCCATTGTCCTGCTAAGGATGCATTAACATTAGATGTTATAAACACTCTCACAAAATTTATGTTGTCTGGCATTGGTTGGTCAACAACATTTACAGTTATGTTTACCGTATCACCATCCTGAGACCAGTTGGCATCTGCAATTGGATTATCAGGATACTGTGTTGTCTGCGGATAAACAAGTGGTGCATTGTCAACATTCACAGTAATATTCACACTTGTGTTTTGCAGCCCAGCATAATCTGTAGCAACCACATCCAAATATTTTGTATCATTTGTTGCACCAGAAACAATCACCCATGCAGCGTAATTGCCGTCATCAGCAGCACCATCGTCGTGTGCTCCGTCATCATACATTGTAACCCAGCCTGCAGATGCATTAAGCAGTGTAGCATTGACCTTCACAGTCCAGACACCTGCAATTGCATCAGTAACAGTAACATTCAATGTGATATTATCACCGTTTCTCGCCCAACCAATTGTTCCAACATAGGTTGGTGGAGAATCTGTGTCATAGACTTTATCTGGGTTTGTTACAGATGGTATAACGTTGTCAATCTTAACAGCAACAGTTGTTCCATTCTCCCAGTTTCCAAGGTCATCCCCAACATGAACAGGCAGATTTGTGGTTGCGTTTAAACTACTGGAAACCACAACATCAACCAATGACCAGTTACCTGCTGTGTTGGTACTGGTACCATCATCGTCCAATGTCATGTTCCTCCAGTCATCTGGTATCCCAGTTATGTTTGTTACATTCACTTTAACATTTGGGTAATTGACAGCACCGGAATCTGTTACATTCACCCTAAGAGTCATAGTTTGGGTATTATGCGCTGCTGTCTGGTCACCAGGATAGTCTGTTGTAATGTTAGTTACATTTGGGTCTGTGTTATCAACCCTGCACTCAATATAAACAGTGGGTTCCTGATTTGTTGCATTGTCGGTTGCATTGATATATAAATTGAAAACACCATCAGATGGCGTAATATTAACTGTTATGTTATCTGTTACCCAGTAATCTGTGCCAGCTATTCTTGTCATATTTATCCAGCCTGCAGTTGCATTAATGTATGTTGCATTAACTGTTACATAATTAATCCCTGAGGTAACATCAACTATCGTTGCATTCAATGTTACATTGTTTCCATCTGTAGCAAATGTCTGACCTGCAGGATAAACAGTATGCTGAACTGTTATGGATGGATTGGTCATATCCAAAATAATTGCGTCATTAACAGGTGTTGCCTCATTTCCCTCAACTGTTTTATCTACTGCCTTAAACCAAACAGTTTTTGTCCCATCTGCACCTGATGGCAAAGAGTATGTTGTGTAAAACCATGGTCCTGTACCGGATGGATTTGTCTCTAGACACTCGCTGTGTGAAACAAAATTATCATTGCTAGCATAAAACGCATATAAACCAGATACATTTCCTGTAACACCATCTGTAGCATATACTTTCAATTTCACTCCTAAATTATTTGTCCAAGTTTCATTATATGGTGAATCCAGATCATATATAGTAATGGATAAATCCTGTGGTGGTGTAGTATCATAGAGCAGATATGCATACGCCCTATCCCCCATGTTAAGTGCCTCGTCCACTGCCCAGATATACATTGTATGGTTGTTATCTCCAGATACGGAGACTGTCTTATTTAAATTGCCACCCACACTAATACCATCATTCCATTTATCTGGGAGAGTATCAATTAGATATCTATATTCCTTAATAGGGGAATTGGAACCAGGATTTGTTATACCTGTCCAGTTCACAAAGAAGGAGTTTGTGTTTGTCCACTTGTTCTCACTTATAGGATAATTGTTCACATATACATTTGTAACCGCAACTGGTTTGTCAACATCTATTGTGATCGTATCTGTATAGATTGCAGTGTCAGGATCCCAGTATGTGGTACCCCCTGTATCATGTCCAACTATCTGATTTTGGCCGATGGATACATTAAATTCATCACCACTTGTAGCGGTAGAAGTCAATCTTACCACTACATAGACGTACCTAGTACCGATATTTGAACCTAACGCAGGATTTGCGAAATCGTAACGCCATTCTCCACCTGTTGTGTCATTTTCTATCTCATTATAAACAGGTGTTGTTGTTGACACCAAAACATCAGAATCTGACTGCCATCCATCGTTAATCATATCATAATACAATGCTACGCCACTTGCTGTGGTACCTGTAAGGGTTTCAAAATGTGTTGAGGCATTAAACCCTGACACATTATAGAACGTTATATTTATCCAGTCTATTGTCAGCGTTGCAGGATTACCTGTTCCATTTGTTATAGTCATGTTCATCACAAGCACTCCGCCAAAGTTGCCATCCTTGTCGATTCCACCTGCATAGGTTGGGACTCTATCTACACCTTGCACTGTTGTCTCAGCCTGCATCAAACTTGCGAACAAAACACTCATGAGCACTACGGCCCCGATCAAACTCACAATCAAACCTTTCTTTAACCCATCCGTTTTCTTTTTGTTACTCATCTCATTCACCTATCCTATTACCTATTCTATTCATCTTTATTTTTCCTCTTTTAACACACATTTTTTTTCTGTCAACAGCATCCTGCATAACGCATCGTTCACCGAACAACATCTTAGCAAGACTGGTTGACATTCTATACTGAATTGACTGGAAGGTATTTAAACATTTCCCTCTTGTTGCTGTGTTGTTGAACCCTGATATTATTTCGCTTATTTAAAGTTTGTTTTCTCATTTTTCTCACCACCCATTTATCCTCATAAACAAACCAAGGATACTCTCAGGCTGCAACTTTCTAACAAATGCTTCATTTGGATTCTCACCAAATTCTAACCACAACGCACCATGTATTCTGTTATTATACCAATTTACAAACTCCTGGAAACTACTGAACCTAAATCTGTGTCTATCGTATTCATACCAAAACCGCTCAAGTTTACCATTTGTCTGTGGATTATTCCTCCTTGATGGAATAAACACAATCCTTTGCGTATCTAAATATTTCTCAAACTGTGATTGTCCCTCACCCTTATTGCAATAGAATTGGGATCCTCTATCTGTGTTTACCTCACGGATACCTACATTGTATTCCAGTATGTTTTTCTGTGCTTCCTTGAATGTGTTTATCGCATTTTCTGCAGTAGCATTATTTTTGAATTCACCACATGCTATTATCTTGCGTGAAGCATCATCCAACCATGCTAATGCATGAGAATCATTTTCTGTTCTTCTATGAAAGATGTTACCATGAACTAATGAGCAGGTATGTTTCCGTTCATATCTGCATCTTTTCCTTATCTTTTGTTTATTCGGATTAGGACTAGATCTACCGTTTTCTTTTAGGTATTTAATCAACTTATTCTTTGGCACCGGTGTACCTCTTCTCTCTTTTAATTCAAAATACAATAATTTAGACCCAAGTCTTGTTTCCTCCCATGCCTTATCTATTACTTGTTTTTGTTCCTTTGTAAGATCTGTTTTTGGTCTTCTATTCCAGTTTAGTTTAGGGATTTCATCTGTGTCCGAATATTTTTTCGCTAGTTGCTGCACCCGGCGTTGTGAAATTTTGTAGATGTCTGCAGCATCTTTTGTTGAAATCCTGTCTTTAGACACGTTTTTCACTATCCATTTTATGATCTTATTGTTTAACTTGACCATAGGGTCAAGATGGTATTCTATATTACTTTCATAGCGAAATAATTTTTGGGTTCTACAGGCATTTTTTGTGAATATCTGCATAATATTAAATGAGGAAAACGGGAAAGAAGCGTTTACAACAGGAGAAGTTTATGATACATATCATGTTGTATCTAAAAAGGCAGACATTCCAGTTCTCACACAAAGAAGCGTGGCTGACCTTGTATCAAGTCTGGACACAATTGGCTTAATTAACGCAAGGGTAATTTCAAGAGGGAGGGATGGCGGAACCATAGATATACGTAATTCAGTGCCAGCAGGACCAGCGAAAGAAACATTGCTGCAGGATGAAACCCTCCATGTGCTCACGGACTACAAACCATCAACTCGCAGGGGGAGCGGTTTTTTCTAAAACAAAAAACGAAACAAATATGTTTTTTTTGTGGGGTGCCTAAATAGTTTTGAAAGAGGATAAAAAATCAATGTAACACCCAATGTAACACCTATTTTTAATGTAACACCCAATGTAACACTTAATTAATGTAACACCTGTTTCAATGCAACACTTAATGTAACACTTTACTGAGGAGATATTACATTCTCCTATTTAACCCTGTTCAGAAAAATATATCTGCCCCCTAGATTTTTTTTATGGATAAAAAATTTATTTTTGTTGGAGCAACAGTCGCAATAATTTTGATGATGATCCCCCATTATCTAAAAAGACAAGAGATGAATGATTTCGCCCCTAGATCTGTAATACTAACATTAAACTAGGGATGAAGTAAGCATAGAACATAAACACATGGTAACAAAATATAGAAAAAACAAGATAAAAATATCCTGCAAAATATTAAATTTAGGGAAAAGATTGCTCTGTTGAATGAATATCTTTGATATCTCCATTATAACGCTCTTGTTAGAGATACCCCGAACTTCACACAATTCCTCCATTTCTATTCATACCATATTCTTTCAGTAAGTCATAGGACCAAAATCTTTGTATGGCTTCCGCTCTCATACTACTCTTGTTCTTACTAACTATATTCTCACCAAACTTACGCTTCACTGCCGAGAATATTCCTTCTGTTGCAACCCACCTCATACCATACTACTTTTCAGATGCCCACGGTTCATAACCAAGCTTACGATATTCCCTTATTTCCCGCCGTCTTCTTTTACTTCCTCTACAATGGTCTGTACTTGCATTCTTTCTTATTTTAACTGCACTCTCAGTCTTTGATTCTTCCAGACAATCAAACAATGGGTTTGTATCAAATGCACCATCTCCGTAGAACTTTTTTACTTTTTTACCTTCTTTTTCTAATTCTCTCAGATGCTTTTCTGCGGTCTTCGGCTCTGATTCACCTTCTCCCTCCACATGTACTTCAACCTTCAGTAATTTTCTGTGTTTAATATCTGCTGTTATCACAACAACAAGATACTTTTTCTTTTTAGATTTTTTCCCATATTTGTATATCCTATATTCACCAGCATTGTTGGTTTTCAATCCTGAGCCATCAGATGCAACTTCGATCTCTTTTTCTGTAGGAAGCTTGATTTCTGGTATCATATTGTGAACCCTATGCCATATTGTTGAGTAGTCATTGTAGTTAGGGATAAGGCAGAGTTTTGCGAGTGATCTTGCAATACCTTCAAGCCCACGATAATCAATCCACTGCTTCCATACCGCTTCCCATTTTATGAAAGAGTCAGGATATTTGTACTGCCCTCCTCTTTTCTCTTTGTTCATTTTTTCAA
>Ga0180015_1000368_pt1 | contig 13244 bp, 10 predicted proteins | sample KR13_S2_MetaG_FD_116508 | JGI IMG/M metagenome (GOLD analysis project Ga0180015, IMG submission 116508) | Groundwater microbial communities from the Olkiluoto Island deep subsurface site, Finland - KR13_S2_MetaG | ecosystem: Environmental > Aquatic > Deep subsurface > Groundwater | place...
CTTGTCAGGGCATAAAATTTACGGGCCAAAGGGCGTTGGCGCTCTATTCGTCAAATCCGGCGCGCCGCTTAACGCCGTTCAGCTGGGAGGGCATCATGAAAGAAATTTGCGCAGCGGAACTTTGAATGTTCCGGGGATTGTCGGGCTTGGAGAGGCGATAAGGTTATTAAACAAAAAGAGCCGGGAAGCTGAAAACAAGAAAATAGCTGAATTGCGCGATATGCTGGTTAACGGAATAATGAAAAATATTCCAAATGTCATACTGAATACTGACCGAGAAATTTCCACTCCGTCGCACGCGCATTTTTCTTTCTTGGGAGTTGAAGGAGAGTCAATTTTAATTTCATTGGATCTGAAAGGCATGGCGGTTTCCACCGGCTCTGCCTGCGCTTCATCCAGCTTGAAAGCTTCGCATGTTCTTCTGGCCATGGGAATCAAGCCGGAAATCGCGCATAATTCCATCAGGTTTACTCTTGGCAAGCAGACAACCGAAGCTGAAATTAAAAAAGTCATAAAAATCTTGCCACCCATTATTAAACGGCTCCGCAAAATGTCGCCGGAGCATTAACACTCAAATCTATCACCGCCGCAGAGGGATCCCGCCTACAAAAAAAATTTAAAAGTGGCGGGACAAATATATTTAAAAAGACCATTTACTTTGGTGCAAAGTGAATGGTCTTTTTAATAAGTCTGCCGCCTCGCCGCAGTCTCTCAGCAGAGGACTGCGGCGGCTCGCCTGCTTATCCGTCGCAGTCCCTTTCCCCGCAAGAAGCAGGGGCAGGCAGGAGACTGCGACGCGGCGGAAAAAGTGAATGGTTTTTAAATAGAAGATATGTTATTTTATTTAAAATCAATTAATTCATCCGTACATTGCCATTCGCGAGTTATGCGTTACGAGTTACCTGCCTGCCGGCAGGCAGGTGCGTTACGCGCGATCAATCAAACGGATTGGAAATTTTGTCTAATTCCCGCCTGCTTGTTTTTTCGTTTATTTTTTCTATGATAGAATTAAATTTTTCCATGTCAACCGCTTCAATCATTATTGTTTCTTGAAGTATTTCTATTTCCTCGGCGCGGGTAATGATTTGGTAAAAATTTTTGTACAAAAATAAAGCATTATACAATAACGATGAAACGCTTAAAATTATAATGAATAAATAAAAAGAGAGAATTATTTTTTTGGGGCTTAATTTTATTTTTTTCATCATATATTTATTTATCAGTCCAATAAGCATCCGCGGAAATAGCAATGCCGATGCCGCTTTCTTGACCCGCGATTTTATTGGCCGTAAATGACTTGGCGGATGCCGCGGGAAGCTCCAGCGTATTTATATTTATGTAATAGCATAATGATTCTAAATCAACCAAGTAATTCATTAAATTTGAAAAATTTCCTTGAGCGGAAAGATTCAATGGTATTTTTTGAAATGTTTTGCTGTCGTCAAGATTTTTAAAAGCATCCATATTTATTTTTTGCTGAACATTGTTTTTGTAAGCCAATTCTTCCAAGGCCGTAATAAAATCAAGCTCTCTGCCTTTTACGACAAAGGATTTGCTCAGCGTTTCCAATTCAGGGTCTATTTTTTCCAAATTTTCTTTTAATTCTTTTAAGCTTTGCCCCGTGATGTATCTTTTTTCCATTTCAGCTATTTGATTTTCAACCTCTGCTTTTATTCGCTTAATATCGTTTACGGTCGGTATTATAATCAGGCAGGCTATGCCGCAAATAACAGCGGCAAAAATCGCAGAAATAATGATTATTTTTTTTTTCAGGCTATATTTTATAAAATTTTCTATTTGCATATGAATATAATAGGGTTTATGCGTTTAAATATAATTTATGTAAATTTTATATTAAAGCATATTAAATTGTCATATGATTAAATTGCTGCATTGTTACATTGCTAAATTGATAGTGTTAAAACAATTTAACAATGCAGCAATTTAACAATGTTTGCAGGAATGTTTTAATAAATAAAAATAATATTCAATAGTTTGGCGTTCAAACACATAAGCCCTACTTAATATCTTTCAATAAAGATAAATTCAGTGTTGCGCTCATTTCAAAACTTACATTTTCTTTCTGAAGTATGTTTTGCAGGGGGAATTGAATGTCAAAATAAACCGGAGATTCTTCCAAGTTTTTTTTGAAAGACAGCAATCCTTCGCGCGTATCCGCGTATCCGCTGATGTTGATAGACGGAGGAACGCGATTTATTTTAACAAGGGACAATGCGATATTTTCAGGGGTTTTTGCGGCCAAATCTTCAACCAGCAAAGACAATTCCATGAAATCGTTTTGGACCTGAGAAATTTGGCTCATTTGAAAATTAATATCTCGCACTTTTACATTATGCGTTTGGCTAGTTTCAGCAACCAGAGTAGTTTGTTCTATTATTTTATTAAAATTATTTTGTAAAATTAATTTAGCCGTTAAAAGAGTTATGGCTATTATTATCGCGGCTATAATCAAAATATAGCCTATTCTTTTTAATTCTTTGTATAAGCGCCCCAGCTTAGCTTCTTTTTTTAATTTTTGGGGTATTAAGTTTAATGTAAGCATAAGAATCAGTGATTAACTAAATTCTAATTAACTAAAAATTATATTTCTTCTATGATTATTCCTCTTAAAGCAAGGCCGATTGCCGTAGCGAAGGTTATGCTTGCGTCTTGGGTTATTGATAATATTTTATTTTGTTTTTTATTATTATTTTTATTTAAATCAATTTCCAAGCTATGTTTTTCTTTTAAAATGTTAGAAAATTTCTTGCTGGATTCAGATAAATTAACCAAAGCATCGCCGTGTTTAACGGGAATTGAAAACTCTTTACTGATAATCTCATTCAAGTTTTTTATGTTAGCTCCGCCGCCGCAAAGCAAAATTTCATTAATCGGCCCTCTGGCGGAGAATTGAAAGTCATAAAATTCAATAGCTTCATGAATTTTTTTTATTAATTCATGGGTAGTATCGGAAAGAATATTTTTAATAATGCCTTCAGCTTTTTTTTCGTCAAAACCGCAGATAATTTTCGCTTTTTCAGCTTGGCTAACTTTAATTTTTAATGTCTTGGCAATGCGGTTAGTCACTTCTTCTCCGGATATCGGCATGCTTGCCGTAAAAAGAATCGTATTTTTTGAATAGATAATCATGCTTGTCCGTTTGGCTCCGATATCAATGATTCCATAATTTTTTTCAGATTGGCCGCCTATTCCAGCGGCTTCTTCAGTTAGCAGGCTGCGGCAGATAGAAATCGGCTCTATTTCCAGAGCCACAATAGAATACTTGGCTTCCTTGAGCAAATTAGCATATTGGCTCACTATATCCTGCGGCGCGGCGCCTATCAAAACTAATTGCTTATCATCCAACGTTTTTATAATTTGCCAGTCATAATACATTTCATTTATTGGAATTGGTATGTGCTTTTCAATTTCATTGCTGATAATTTCCCGCATGGGGTTTGGAGTTCTTTCAACTTCAATAAGCTTGATGAAGGTTTTAGTTTCAGGCAGGCATGATATTATTTCCCCGGAGCTAACTTTGCCGAACTGCGGATTTGCGATAAGTTTTTTTATTTGTTTTATAACTTCTTCTTTATCTTTTATTTCTCCGCCTTCAATCAGGCCGGCAGGCAGGCTGGCTTTTCCCATGGCTTGGATTTTTATTTTATTCCTGATTTTATTAAGCTGGACGAATTTCAATGACAAATCAGATATGTCCAAACCTATCGGGTAAGTTGAGCTATTATTGAAAAACATATATTGTTTATAAAATAGTTTAAGGGGTATTAATATTATATCATAAAACAACAAGTTTGTAATTTTTATTATTTAATATTTTTTTAGTTGACGAATTAACGAGTTAACGGGTTGCGATTTAAGATTTAATTAACTCTTTAACTCTTGAAATCGTTAATTAAAAAACTAAATAATTTATAATAATTTATTTTTCTTCCCATGATATGAACACATACTCTCCTGTTGTCGGGAAGGAAGGCGGCGGCGCGTAGGTGGCGTTAGAATCGTAAATTGAAGTTGTGGTGTTGTAGCCATCTATTGTTGTTTCTCCGCTAATCCAAGACCATGTCCAAATTTGATTAGTAATTATTCCGCCGTATACTTCTATGCTGTTTTTTACATCACAGCTTGGAAAGCAGCAATAATAATTTCTAAAACAGCGGCCATTTTGCGCTAAAAGTATGGCGTCAATAACTAAATCAGTCGGGGCGTGCCGCGGTATTTTAATATGTTTTTGCGCGATAAGCCCTAAAATATGATTGCCGTCGCGAGCCAAATAATTAATATTGTTGTTTATATAAATAGTTTTTCTTTTATTAATATTATCAGGCAATCTAGCCGCTACCAATGTAGCGCGTCCGTTAACAGTTCCCTCAACCCAGACATCATCTTCAATGTAAATAAGGCCGTTAGCCGGTATCGCATAATTATTATCATAGGTTTCGCTGTTAATTTTTTCTGCAATATTTTGGCCGCAGCCGGTAAAAGATTCTTTGTATTGATAAATTGCCGCTTCCAAACTATTAACAATATAAACATCAAAAGTGCCGTCATTTTGAAAAATAACATGATACCCGTCATTATTTCCTCCTGATGAACCAAAGTAGAGCGCGTTGTCCTTTATTTCCGCTATATCCGCGGTAATACTGTTGAAATCAACGATTGGCACCGGGTAATCCCATAAATCATAGTTTGGCCCGGCGCCCCAGACAGCAGGACACTCGCAGCCGGTGCCGCTGATCCAAGCGCAGGGGCTGCCGCAGTTTGAAGAATTGCAGCCGTGGCTGGAGGTGCAGATATAAGTATTTCTGGCAGAAGCCACTATGGAATCGTTTGTGCCGTCCATCCGCACGCCGCCGTTGGAATGCATTTCTCCCCTTACATTTTCACTGTCGCCGAACCAGATATCGGAATTTGTCAGAAAAGAATAATGCGCGAGAGACGGATCCCCGTATCTTATTTCCACTGTCCTTTTTATGTTGGGATAGCTGTTAACCCACCCGGTTGATTTTACCTTTACGATAGTGGAGCCGATGGGGGGAGGAGTGATTTCCAGGACGTAGGTTCCTGCCGCGCTTCCAGACGGCTCGTAAAAAGTATGCTCGTAAGGCCCGTATGGCTCGCCCGGCTCTCCCGGATCCGCGCCTGTGCCGTCGTAATAATCATCCAGTTCATGCGCGAGATGCCAGCGGTAATAATTCGCGCCGGCTTCAGCTATATGCAGGGCCTGCTGTTTGGCAGACTGCTGGAGATAAAGCCGGTTTCTGTATATTCCCAATGATATTAATCCCATGGAAGACGCTAAAAAAATCGCCGTGATTGACAAAACAAGAATAAGAGCGGCTCCGGATTGGCTTGTTTTATTCTTAATCATAAATCTTTAAGCATAGTTTAAATTTATAAGTTGTCTTTCAAATTCCTTAAATGTATGTCTGTTTCAACAACATAATCTCTTGGAGCTATCTCCGGCGTAGCGTTTATTTTTATAAAAACGCGGATTAGCCGTATGCTGTTTTTATTCGCCAAGGGGTTGGCGATTAAATTATTATTAGTGTCATAATACGTAAAAATAGGCTCGGCTTGATTATTGATATATTCAGCTATTTCGGAAATCATTTCATTCTCGTCCAAATATTCCAACGGATCTCCAATCGGCTCTATAACCCCCTTTTTTAATATGTCGCTATCCAAAAAATACCTTATTTTTTCAATATATTCGTCGCTGTTAATATCGCTGAAAAAACTGAAATTTTGCTCTTCCACAGTATCAAGCAAATAGTCTCCGCGGTCGCTTTGCGCGGACTCCCTAACTTCTCCAATTATTTCATTGGTTATTCTTTTTGCGTTTTGCACCGCTGAATCTTGCTCGTAGCCGAATAGAATGGATTTAAATCCTCTGATAATAAAGTCGGAGGAAACAAAAAACAAGATAATAAAAATAGACATAACAACCGTTATTTCCAAAAGCGAAAAGCCGTTTTGTTTTTTTTGTTTAATCATGTTGCATAGCGCTAATCCGCCCCGCTTTGGCGAGATAGATTCGCGTTATATTGATTTTACTTTAAATAAAGTTTTACTTCCACGACACTGTCGGGAGGAAGATCGGTTGGCTGGAGCGGTTCAGACATAATGATAGCGTAAGCGGAATATCCATCCGGCAAAGTCAAAGTATATGAATCCCATTCAATATTAGATATGGATATTACCCCTGAACCGTTCGTAGAAAAATTTTGGCTGTATTTATAAATAACAGGGTCTTCTCCTATTTTTTTAGCGCCTTGAATATTTATCGGGGCATTGGCGATTGGCGTTTCAGTCCCGTAATTGTCAAATGGCGTGGCGTAAATGTCAAAGTCATCTTCTCTGTCGTCTTCCCATGAAGCGTAAGGCACATTATTGACAGGATTTATTGTTACATCCGGATTGTATTGGGCCGATGTTCCAAGATCTATGTTAAGTCTAACATCTTCACTCCATAAATTATTTCCGTCCGCGTCGTATTTTTGCGCGTAAATATCAGGATTGCCGTTGCGCTCGTCAGTCCAGACAATATAAATATTATCCAGCGAATCTATGGCTATGGCAGGGGAGTATTGGCTGGTTAAATCAGCATTAGTGTTGATAAGCAGATCAGAAGCCCAAAGAACATTTCCGTCCGCATCGTATTTTTGCGCGTAAATATCAGGATTGCCGTTGCGTTCGTCAGTCCAGACAATATAGGCATTGTCTGCGGAATCAATTGCTATGTCAGGCGAGTATTGGTCAGTTGCGCCGCCGTCAGTATTAATCAATAAATCAGCAGCCCAGAGAGCGCTCCCGATTGTATCGTGTTTTGCCCCATAAATATTCAAATCGCCGTTTCTTGAGTCAGTCCATGCAACATATAGATTATCGGCAGAGTCAGCGGTTATTTCCGGCTCGTATTGATTGGTTCCGTCCGCCGGATTCGCGTTTACGCTAATTTCAGGAATCCAAAGTTCATTGCGCGCCGCGTCATAGCGCTGCATGAATATGTCAAGATCCGTATTGCGGTTGTCTTGCCAAACAACAGTAATTTCAGGGACGCTCAGAATTTCAGACAAAGACATTCTGCCGTTGGTCTGGTCTTTTGCGTCAGCTAAAGTATCCACTCTTTCCGCGCCAATCCAGGCATCGCTCCCGTCGGCAGAGTTTCTTTTGTCCAAATAAACTTCTTCATTTCCGGGAGAGTCGTCATTCCAGCAAATATACAAATCACCAGCGCTGTCAACCATAATGTCAGGCAGAACTTGCTTATTGGCGTCGCTTATTTTTATATCATCAGGCAGCCATTGGGCATTGCCGCCGGAATCGTATTTTTGCGCGTAAATGCGGCTGGACGAGCTGTCGCGATAGTCTTGCCAGACAATATAAATATATCCGGAACTGTCAATAACTAGGCGCGAATTAATCTGGTTTTCCCCTGTTTCATCTGTGTTGACCTGCCAGTTTTGAGGCAAATTGGCTGCTACCGCGTATATATTCAGATCGCTTAACAAATCAATGGCAAAGCTTATTTCTGTTTTTTCACCCTCCAGCACGGTGGCATGCGGCTTGGTGGGATTGGGGTTATCAACGGTTCTGGCTGTTGTTGAGCTGGTGCTGTATCCGGCCTTGGTTACAGTTATCTCATATCCTTCTATTGATTCCGGCGCGCCCGGCAAGTTTATTTTGCCGTCGCTGTTTGTTTCTATATCAAAATTTATTGCCGGGTTAAGCAGATTATTTTCAATATGCGCCGAAGAAGTGGCTACCGGCATGCCGCTAGCATCAAACACCAAGATTGAAAGCGTGCCGCCGCCCGCGTTGGTTTCCATGCCTCTGGGCGCTATTTTCGTAAATACAGAAACGTTTTTAAAGCCGAAAGGGCCGTTCCAACTAACTCTTATTCTCACTTCTTTGTAGTCAGTCGGCAGAAGATCGTCCGGCATCTCGCCTTCTATTCCGTCAAAAGGATCGTCTTCGTATTCAACAAGCGTATTAACAAAAAATACCCCATTATTTACGTTAACGGTTTCATTTACGGGAATTATTCCAAACGGGATTCCGCTTGTTGTGCCGACGTTGTTGTATGGCAAACTGCGGACATATTCCATCTTTTGGTTAGCGATAGTCGCCGCGGCCATGCGTAATTTATTATCGCCGGTAACTTTTAAGGAATAAATTATTAAATTAAAAATAGACAAGGTTAAAATAGCTATAATTACAGAAGAAACCAAAACTTCAATCAATGAGAATCCGAGGTTGTTTTTTCGCATAACGCATAACTCGTAACGCATAACTCGTAACGCATAACTCGTAACGCATAACGCATAACGAATTATGAAATTAAAAATCTTAAATTTGTAGATTTGAGCGCGCCTACATCGCCTGCGTAATAGAATACATCGGCATAACTATGGCAACAGCCATTGCGCCGACTCCGGCTCCTAAAATTAAAATTAGCACCGGCTCAATTATTGAGGGAAGGTTGTTCATAATTTCATCAACTTCATTTTCATAGAATCCCGCCAGTTCTTCCAGTATGTTGTCCAGCTCCCCGGTTTCTTCTCCAACTGATATCATTTGTGTTACTACTGGCGGGAATAAATGCGGATAATTGGAAATAATTTCATAAATAGTATTGCCTTTCTTGATTTTATTGCTCATTTCCAGCAAGGCCGCCCTGTAATGCAAATTGCCCAGGATGCTGCCGGTTATTTGGAAAGTTTTAACAATCATAATATCGGTTTTCAACAGAGAGCTGATCGTTCTGGCAAAACGGGCCAAGTTTATTTTTTTTACAATAGGCGATACGACAGGCAGTTTGAGAAGAATAGTTTGGAAATAATATTTTCCCTTGTCGGTGCGCAGTATTTTAATCAAAATAAAAATCAGCGCTATCAAAGAAATGCTCACGATTATCCCGTTGTTTACTATCCCGTCGCTGATTCCGATTAATATTTTTGTCGGGAGCGGAAGCTCTGTGTCAAAGTCCTTGAACATGCTGGAAATTTTCGGCACCACGGCTACCATCATAAATGTTCCTATTCCCAGCATGGCGGTAATCACGACTGTCGGATAGGTGAGAGCGCCCCTCACTTTAGAAGTTAACTCATGCTGTTTTTTCATCTGTATGTAGAGCCGGCCCAAGACCTCTTCCAGCTTACCGGATGTTTCCCCGGCTTCAATCATGTTGATAAAAAGTTCGCCAAAAGTTTTTTCATGCTTTTTTAAGCTTTCCGTAAATGTTGTTCCTTTTTCCACTTGGCTTGATATTTCATTGAGAATTTTAGCAAACAGTTTATTGCCCGTTTGTTTGCCTAATGTTTTAAGCGCGGCCGAAAGAGAGATCCCGGCTTTCATCATAACATTAAGATGCCTTACGAAAAATAGCTTTTCTGTCAACGGCACTCGGCTTAAGCGCAGCAAAAAATCATTGATTTTATTCATAAAGCTTTTTTCTTCGGTTTCAGCAGACGAGGAGGATTTTCCTTGCCCGCCGGCTTGTTGCTCCTCTTCTTGATTTATAGAAGATAAATTTATAGACATATATTAATAAATAATTAAAATATTATTTAATTAGCGAGTTAACGGGTTAACCCCGTTAGATAATTTATCTATACGGGGTGAACGAGTTATTGTTTAAAATTTAATTAACTCGTTAACCCGTGAACTCGTTAACTAAAGAATTAAATAATTTTCGTTATGCGTTATGCGTTACGCGTTACGCGAAGCTATTCTTTTGTAACTCTCATAATCTCTTCAATCGTAGTAATGCCGTTTTTTGCTTTTATAAAGCCGTCCTCAACAATGGACAGCATGCCTTGCTTTTTGGCCTGCTTGAGCAATTCTGATCGGCTGGCGTTTTTTAATATTAATTCTGAAATTTCCTCGGTAATTTCCAGGGTTTCGTATATGCCTATTCTGCCTTTGTAGCCGCCGTTGTTGCATTGTTTGCATCCTTTGCCCCTGTAGAAAAGGAGCGATTCTATGCCCTTGCCGGCATCCGCGATGGTTTTTGTTTTTTGCAAGGTCTGCATAATATTATCAATGTTCAATTGTTTTTTTATTTCTTCAATGGTTTGCTTGTCAAGCGTATAGCTTTGAATGCAGTTGGGGCATATTTTTCTAACCAACCTTTGGGCGATAATAACATTAGTTGTTGAAGAAACCAAGAACGCGGGCACGCCCATTTCCACTAATCGCGGCAGAGTCGTCGGCGCGTCATTAGTGTGCAGCGTTGACAGCACTAAATGGCCGGTCATGGCGGCATGAATGGCTATTTCCGCAGTTTCATGGTCGCGGATTTCTCCGACCATTATAATATCCGGATCCTGGCGCAGAAAAGCGCGCAGGCCCGCGGCAAAAGTATAACCGATTTTAGGGTTTACCTGAGACTGGTTTACATGCGCCATCCTGTATTCAATAGGGTCTTCAATCGTGATGATGTTAACTTTTGAAGTATTTAAAATATTAAGCACAGTGTACAGAGTCGTGGTTTTGCCTGATCCGGTTGGTCCCGTAACCAATATCATGCCGTGCGGCTTGTCAATGTTCCGCTTAATAATTTCTAAGCTTTTCGGCTGGAATCCCAGCTGCTCAAGCGTTAAAACTTGCGCTTTTTCGCTAAGCAGGCGCATAACTATTTTCTCGCCGCCGTAAGTAGGTATAATGGAAACTCTGAATGAAACCTTATGATCCTTGCCGGTTATCTTAAATCGTCCGTCTTGCGGCAGGCGATGTTCGTCTACTTTCAGATTTGCCAGTATTTTTATGCGCGCTATAATTCCTGATTGAACATTTTTGGGCAGCGTCATCACATTAATTAAAATGCCGTCAACGCGGTAGCGGACAAAAATTTCTTTTTCTTCCGGCTCTATATGTATGTCGCTGGCGTTTTCAAATATGGCGTATTCCAATAAAGTGTCAACTATTCTGACTATAGGCAGGTCTTGAGCCAATTTTTCCAAATTTTCATCTCCGGAAATATCCTCTTTTTGATCAGTTAAATCTTTAAATTCAGCTTTTAAGCTTTTATGATACTGCTTCAAAACCTCCGACAAGCTTTCAGGGGCGGTTAAGTGTATCAATGGATTTAATTTGGTTTTTTTCTTGATAAATTCAAAAATTTCCAGATTTTCAGGATTTGTAGTGGCTATTTTGATTTCTTTATCATTTATTTCAAAGGCGATTAATTTATGGGTAGAAGCAATCGGCTCCGGTATGATCATTAAAATATCTTTTCTTATTGCATGGTCTTTGAGGTTGATGAAAGGCAGTTTAAAATAATTTGCCGCGTTTTCATACAGCGCCACAGGCGTTATGATTTTCTTTTCATATAAATAGCTCTCAACTTTTTTTCCGGCATTTTTCGCTTCTTCCGCCAGCTTGTTAAACTCATTATCAGGAAGCGCTTTGGCCTTGCCCATTATTTTTTTTATTTGTTCGTTGGTAAACATAACTCGCATAACGCGTAACGCATAACGCGTAACGCAGATAAATAATTTTATTTTATTATACCATAAAATTATAAATATAGGAAAGTTTTAATTTTTCGCAAAATATGTTAAGTTGTATATAGGGTGATATTAAATTTATCGTTATGCGTTGAGTGTTATGCGTTATGCGTTACGCGCTATGCGAAAAATATATGAGAATTCTTTGGTTAAAATTTTTAAATTATTTTAATTTAAGCAATAAAGTTTTATTAAGCAGCGCTTTTGACTTGCTGGGCTTTATGTATGTCAGAGTATATTTGATAGTATTAGTAATCGTAAATTTGTTGAATTGGGCGGCCGCGCTGTTTATTAACAAGAATGTAAGCCAAAAGCTGGTTTTTTTGCATTACAATGTTAATTTCGGAGTTGATTTGATAGGCGATGTGTCAAGAGTGTATGTTATTCCCTTATTGGGTCTTGTTATTATTGTTGTTAATTTTATTTTATTAACTTTTATACACAAACATAGCAAATTTATTGTCCATTTGCTTTTAGGCGCGGCGTTAATGGCCAATTTGTTTTTATTGGCGGCTATCGCCTCGGTTTATTTGATTAACTTTCGTTAAGAATAATGCGAATCTACAAATTATATGCAAATACCGCAAATTGCGAATTATGCAAATTATTTATTCGCGTTATTTGAATTCGCAGTATTTGCATAAATTTGCGGATTCGCATTATATTATATTATGACTGATTTCTACATAATCAAAATTTTATTTTTAACCACTCTGGCTTTTATTTTTACGATCAGCTGGACGCCGTTGCTTACTCATTTTTTGTATAAATATAAATTAGGAAAAAAGATCAGAGACAACGGGTCAACTCCGATTTTTACAAAAATGCACGCCCATAAGTCGGGAACACCGACAATGGGCGGGGTTCTTGTCTGGGTAACCGCATTAATTTTTAGCTTGCTATTTTTCTATTTGGCAAAATTTTTGCCTTTGGATATTTTCAAGAATTTAAATTTTCTTTCCCGCAGCCAGACTCTTCTTCCGCTTGGCGCCTTGGTCGCGACAGCGCTGGTCGGTCTTTTTGACGATTGGCTGGATGTTAAAGGCAGGGGAGTTTTCGGCGGCGGCGGCCTGAAAGTAAAGCACCGTCTTTTGATTTACATAGCCATTGCCTTGGTTGGCGCTTGGTGGTTTTATTTTAAGCTTGATTGGGATTTGTTCCATGTTCCTTTTGCCGGCAACTTTCAGCTTGGCTGGCCTTATATTTTGATTTTTATTTTTGTTATCGTGTCCACGGCTTTTTCAGTGAATGAAACGGACGGGCTTGACGGCTTGGCGGGAGGAGTTTTATTAATATGCTTCGCGGCTTACAGCGTTATAGCTTTCGCGACCGGCAAATATGACTTAGCCGCTTTTTGCGGCGTAATTGTCGGAGCGCTGTTGGCTTTCTTGTGGTTCAATATCAATCCGGCCAGATTTTATATGGGCGATACCGGCGCCATGTCGCTGGGAGTCACTTTGGGCGTAATCGCCATGCTCACGAACAGCGCTTTGATCCTGCCTGTTATCGGCTTTGTTTTCGTTGTTGAATCAATGTCCGTAATTATCCAGATGCTGTCAAAAAAGTTTAGGGGCGGCAAAAAAGTTTTTATATCATCTCCGATACACCATCATTTTGAAGCCAAGGGCTGGCCGGAGCCGAAGATAGTTATGCGCTTTTGGGTTGTTGCCGGAGTAAGCGCGGTTATTGGATTGGTTGTGTTTTTATTGGATA
>Ga0180015_1000374_pt1 | contig 13138 bp, 14 predicted proteins | sample KR13_S2_MetaG_FD_116508 | JGI IMG/M metagenome (GOLD analysis project Ga0180015, IMG submission 116508) | Groundwater microbial communities from the Olkiluoto Island deep subsurface site, Finland - KR13_S2_MetaG | ecosystem: Environmental > Aquatic > Deep subsurface > Groundwater | place...
GAAGCGGCTGTGATCAAGGAGTTGAGCGTAGATAAGTCAACTAAAATTGTTTTGGAAAAAGACGGAATTTATTTGAACGGCAATGGTGTGTTTAGCTTTACAGCTGACGCCTTGCTTAATCCGAGTATTAAAAAAATGGACACCAATGTTGATGTAAAAAATGATGGTATTGAATACGTCTTGGCGCGCTATCAGTCGCCGACTGCGAATGACGACTGGAAAGAGGTGGATGTATCCGTGGATTTACGTTATGCTTATCGTGAAAAAGGAAAATATAGCTTCTTGGTCTCAATTCCTGGTCTAAAAGGATATGATGATGTTGATGATGGCATTACAATAAATGAAATGCGGATTGACTTGACAGGCTGGTCAATTATTAGTCGAATAAAAAATATTTTTAAATAATTATGACATTATCACTTAATACCAAAACGAAAACTATTTTTTTAGAATTATTCTACGTTTTAACCGCTTCTTTGCTTATTTTCGCTATTTTGGAAGCGGTTTGGCCACGGGTGGTCTTGGCATATATTAACATCTCTAAAGTGTTGATTCTTTGGATGATTATTGCTATTATATTATTGATGCTTCCCAAGAAGAAGCAGATATAATATATGAATAAAGATTTATTGAAAAATTTACCATTTTTGTTGTTTTTAATGTTTTTTATTTTCCCAATTTTTGGTAAATTTGGGATTTTTTTGTTGGTTGTCGCTGGAGTCATTTTTGGTATAAATTATCTCATTTCAAGAAAAAAATTAAATAATCCCATGTCTGGTGCAATCGACATGGATAAACTTAAAAATATGGACAATGTAAAAAGAGGTGTAGTGACTGGAATAATTGCCATTTTTGGCCTTTGGCTTTTCTTTGCTTCAATCGTGGTGGTTGATGCGGGCGAGACTGGTGTTTATTCCTTGTTTGGCAAGGTGCGTGACAATGAATTAAAATCAGGTTTTCATTTGGTGATTCCGCTGGCACGTGTTGAGAAAATGAGCATTCGAACTGAAGAGTATACCATGAGTATTGTTTCAGGTGAGGGTAATAAAATGGGTGATGATTCAATTACTGCTTTGACTAAAGAAGGTTTGAGCGTCGGATTGGATTTGACCGCTCTTTATCATCTTGACGAGAGTAAGGCATCAGATGTTTATAGAGAATTAGGGATAAACTATAATGAAAAAATTATCCGCCCAATTATCCGTACGGCAATTCGAAATATTGTAGCCGGTTACGAGGCCAAGGAAATGTATTCAAGCAAGAGAGAGGAGGCAGCACAAAAGATTAAAGATCAAGTTCAGACGGAATTAGACACAAGAGGAATTGTCTTGGAAGATATGCTTTTGCGTGATGTGCGTTTACCTGAGAATCTAGCTAAATCAATTCAGGAAAAATTACAAGCCGAACAAAGCACTCAGAAATATGATTTCTTGTTGCAAACAGAAAAGAAAGAAAAGGAGCGAAAAATAATCGAAGCTGAAGGTCAACGTGATGCACAAAAGATTATCAATGAGAGTTTAACCACTAATTATTTGTATTATCAATATATTAATACCCTAAAGGATCGCCAAGGCACAATTTATGTGCCAACCAGTCCAACAACTGGCATGCCGACGTTTAAGGAGTTAGGTAAATAAAATTATGAACGGAGTAGTTATTAAGAAGATTAATAAATATGAAGACGCTCGCGGGTGGTTGGCGGAGTTTTATCGTCATGACGAGGCTGATTACAATCCGGCTATGGCGTATATCAGCGTAACTAAACCAGGCGTGGCGCGTGGTCCCCACGAACATCGTTATCAATCTGATTGTTTTGTCTTTGTTGGGCCTGGAAGTTATGATTTGTATCTCTGGGATCGCCGTGAGGAATCCACAACCAAGGGTGAGCATATCAAAATGGAAGTCGGTGAAAATAATCCAACAATGGTGATTGTGCCACCGGGAGTAGTGCATGGTTATAAGTGCATTTCTGAGACTGACGCTTATTCTATAAATCTTCCAGATAGACTGTATAAAGGAATCCAAAAGCAAGACGCCGAGGTTGATGAGATTCGTTGGGAGACAGATGGGGAGTCACCATATAAGATTTAATTTAAAATAATTTAATTACTGTGAATTAGTAATTTTCCACCTAGGGAGGGTAATTAATAATTCATATTAAAAAAAATGGATTGTATTTTTTGCAAAATCGTTAACGAGGATATTCCTGGTTATAAAGTTTATGAAGATGATAAGGTGGTGGCCTTTTTGACATATTGCCGATTAGTCCTGGGCATACAATTATCGCACCAAAAAATCATGTTTCCGATGTTGAAGATTTAACTGATGAAGATATGGCGGCGATGGCTATTGTTGTGAAGAAGGTTGGTAAGGCGATTTTGGCTGGCTTGGGCGTGAAGGGTTATAGTGTGTTTTTGGATAATAAGAGTGCTGCAAACCAACACGTGCCTCATGTGCATTTTCATTTAGTACCAAGAGATGAGGGTGATGGATTAGAAAGATGGCCTTCAAGCGGATATGGTGAAAAAGAAGCAGAGGCTTGTTTGAGTAAAATAAAGGCAAATTTAGCATAATAAGACAACTAGGTATCTTGGCGGCTCGACAACTAAAATTATCGAATAACATTATTAAATAATTTTAGTTGTCCAGTGGTTTAATCACTAGCGTCTACAAAATGTATGTGTATTTTTTGTAAAATTGTCTCAAGTGAAATCCCGTCGTACAAAGTCTATGAAGATGATTTTGTCTTAGCCTTTTTGGATGTCGCCCCCGTTAATTATGGACATGTTTTAGTCATCCCCAAAAATCATTATGCGAATATGGAGGAGGTGACCAATGACGATCTTTGTCGTGTTATAACTGTAGTAAAAAAAATCGGTCAGAGCTTGAAAGAAAATTTCAATATCACTGGTTATAATATACAAGAGAACAATGATCCGGTTGCTGGTCAAGTTGTCTCCCATCTTCATTTTCATATTATTCCAAGATTGGAAAATGATGGATTGCTTTTGTGGAGTGGTGGACGATATGGTGATGATGAGATCCAAGAAGTCTTGAATAAAATAAAAATCAAATAAATAAAATAAAAATTTTTTCTAAAAACAAAACTTAAAAGATTCTGAAATTTTTAATAAATATTGTATTCGTGTATGAAAAAATTTTTTAAGAAATCCCAAAGCGTGATTTTTATTTTAGTAGTTATTTCTCTATTAGCGTTACCGTTTAATAATTTAGTAGTTTTAGCAGAAAGTTCAAATGCGCCAACTGTTGTTGGTGATTTTTATGATGATTTTGCCGTGAATTATCTGGAAGAGAAGGCTGGATTTTTAGTGTCTGTTACTTTGGCTAGTAGTAGTGCGGGGGATGTTCTTGAATTGTATAGCGATGAAGGACAAATTTGTGATATAGATGTAGGCTGTGATGAAAGCACTTTCGCTGGGCATCAGGCGATAACTTTAAATACTGAAGATACTGCCAAACAATATGATTTTACATTAAATCATGGACAACTAACCGATGGAACATCATCGTTGACTTATTTAATCTGGCATAACGAGGGGACGGAAATTGACCCAGTGTGGGTAGATGGAGCGCAAAGTGATATTCTTTATTTATTTATTGATACCATTGGCCCAGATATAAGCATTTCTGCACCAGCGTCTGGAGATGTTGTCAACGCTAACCGCGTGATAGAATTTGATCCGCATGCTAGTGATTTAAACGTCGTTAATATCGAGTGCAGAATTAATGGAAATGATTGGTCTACTTGCGAAAGTGGTGTGACCACAATTGGTGATATTATCGGATTTGTTAATCTTCCAGATACGGCAACTAGTGGCATTAATGCGTTTACATTTTATGTTCGGGCTGAGGATGAATATGGAAACACTAAGATATCCACAACTTCGGAGATAATTAAGGATACGACAAATCCAGTTGGGCATGCTAATGTAACAAACGGCACAGTTACGGAACAGATTCCTACTTTTGATGTTACGGTTACTTATAATGAGATAATGGATACTGGTGTTGATCCAGTTATTTCTTTTGGTCCGACAACTAGTTTTATTTCAACAACATCTAATGGACATTGGGGCACAGATGATAATGCTAATGATGTTTGGATGCAATCGTTTAGATTGGTAGATGTGGATGAGGAGCAGATTGGGGTGGTTATAAAAAGTACCGGGGCAATCGATTTGGTAGGTAACCCAGAAAGCACAAGCACGATAGGCTACCTAAATATTGATACAAAAGCGCCACTAGCTGCGATTTCTATTGATAATTATCTTATTCATAGAGGTGATCTACTCCAAACGGTAACGGTTGATTTTGGTGAAGAAATGTTTGTAGATAATGATAGCCAAATAGGCGAATTTAGTGACAGTCAGGATTGGGAGCTTTTGAATTTTGGTTGGATTGATAATAATAGTTCCTATGTTATGAATTTCAGATATTATGGAGTCGATGGCAATGGTATCGATAATGGAATTGACGAAGATTATTACGTCGTATTAGACTCTGTTCTTACTGATATTGCGGGCAACGATGCGCTATTTGCGTCATCATCGTTATTTAGGATTGATACAAAAACTCCATTCGGCTACAGCGCTGATATTGACCAATCTTTAATTGATCGTAGTAATCAAAAGAGCCTCTCTTTTACCTATGTGGCCGTTGAGCTTGGAGCGACTTACTACTACACAGTTGATGATGGTAATGTTAAGACCCCGGCGATTAGTGGAAATGGTCTTGTGGCGACGGCCACCAGTGTTGTCTCCGGTCTCGATGTTTCTAAGCTGAGTGATGGCACGCTGACTTTGACATTTAATTTAATTACTGAGGCTGGTTACGAGGGTGTGGCTGTGTCAGACACTGTGCTTAAGAAAATTACGTCATCATCAGGTTATATTCCCCCCTCAAGTGTACCGGTGTTTATTGTGCCGCCTGTAATTATCCCACTGATTATTCAGGAAGAAGTTAAGGGTTTGAATATTGAGAAAGGTGAAGTTGGCGGTGAGGGCGATCTTGATCTGGAAAAAGATCTTGTGTTGCGGAGTGATAAGATTTTGGGAATAACTTTTGTTAGTAATAGCACAAGCACGCCTGATAAGAAAATTATAAAACTTTTTGCCGGCAAAAATATTAATAAATTCTCCCAGGATTTAATTACGAGTTTTATTCGCACTGGCTCGGAGTGGGTGAGTAATGTGGGAGCTGGCGAGAGAATGAGCGTGATTGAAACCTATTGGCAGGTTTATGGTAAGTTTCCGGTGACTAAATCAGAATGGTTTGATGTCTTTAATATGACGAATGGCGAATTGCCGGAGGCGGTAAGTAAAGTTGCACTGGATAATGCGCGACAGTCTTTTGTAAAGATATATAAACGTAAGGCGGTGATTGCCAACAAGAAGGACCAGGCTGCCTTGAACTTGATTGCCTACGGCTTACGAGTGCGTCATCGAAACATGAGCTACGAAAAAGTAGCGTTGAAAAAATTTCAAAAAATTTATAAATATAACCCATCTTCCATGATGGATTGGAATCTTGTTAGAGCGATTGCTTATTCAGGCGTGAAGCTGTAGCTTGGGTCATTAATATTTAGTTAAAATATATATAATTATTCTTATATGAAAATTTTAGTAACTGGCGGAGCCGGCTTTATTGGTTCAAATTTTATCAGGTATTGGTTAAACAATAATCCAGAAGACAGTATTGTTAATCTTGATTTATTGACATATGCCGGCAACATTGAAAACTTGCGCGATTTGGAAAATAATCCGCGCTATGATTTTGTGCAGGGTGATATCTGCGACGCGGATTTAGTTAATAAATTAGTTGTGGACGTTGATGTGATTGTACACTTTGCAGCTGAGTCTCACGTGGATCGTTCCATTGAGAATAGTGCTGATTTTATTCGCACCAATGTTCTCGGTACGCATGTTTTGTTAGAGGCGGCAAAAAATAACGGAAATATACGTTTCCATCATATTTCCACTGATGAAGTTTTTGGTGCTTTGAGCATGGACGATGAGCCTTTCCATGAAAATACACCATATGATCCGCGCAGTCCTTATAGCTCATCAAAAGCGTCCTCTGATCACTTAGTGCGCGCTTATTACCATACTCACAAATTGCCTATTACAATTTCTAATTGTTCTAATAATTACGGACCATATCAATATCCGGAAAAATTAATCCCCTTATTCGTAACAAATTTAATTGAGGGCAAGAAAGTAACTGTTTATGGTGAAGGTAAAAATGTTCGCGATTGGATTCATGTTGATGATCATAATGCCGGCGTGGAGGCGATTATTAAAAAAGGTCGTATTGGTGAGACTTATTGCCTCGGCGGTGATGGTGAAATTGCAAATATTGATATTACTAAAAAAATATTGGATATTATGGGCCATGAGCATGACATGATTGAGTATGTGACTGATCGCAAGGGCCATGATTTACGCTATGCAATTAATTTTTCTAAAGCAAAAAAAGAATTAGGCTGGGAGCCGTTGATTGACTTTGAAGAAGGTTTACGTAAGACGGTTGAGTGGTACAAAGGTGCTGAAAATTGGTGGAAGAAATTAAAAAATAAGAATTAAAAATGAGTAAAAAAATATTATTTGGATTAACTACGACGCCTGGGTCTGATTGGCGAGAAAAAATTCGAAAAATAGATGATTTGGGAATAAAAGAGTTAGCTTTGTTCCCGACATTTTTAAAACCTGAAGAACGAAAGGAGTTGTATCAGTTATTAGAAGGAACAAATCTGGAAAATATTCCACACGTTCATCTACGTGACGATATGGAGCAGTGGGAGCTTGATTATTTCGTTGAAAGATATAAAACGCAAGTTTTTAATATTCATTCCCATAAAGCCGTGGCTGATTATTACAAAAACAGTAAATACGTCGACATGATCTATATTGAAAATCATTATCATATTGACGATGATTTTAGGAATGCCCTTAATCTGTTTGCCGGCGTATGTCCTGATTTTTCACACTGGGAAGATTACGGTGTTATTCAGGAATCTAGGAGCTATGATCAATTTCCAGAAATTTTGAAATCAAGAAAAATCGGGTGTTGCCATATCTCCGCCATTAGGGATTATCCAGATATATTAACAAATTATTTAAACGGTGAAGAGGTAAGAGTTTTTGGTTGGCATAAGTTTGAAAAATTAAATGAGTTTGATTATTTAAAAAAATATTTTAAATATTTACCAGACTTAATTAGTATTGAGTTGGAAAATTCTTTTAAAGAGCAAATATTGGCAAGAGATTATATTATTAATTTAATAAAACAATATGAATAAAATATTACTAGTTGGTGCTCAGGGTAATTTGGGCGGGCAATTGAAAAAAGTTTTTGCAAAGTATGATGTATATTCTTGGGATCGTGATGAGATTGATATTGCGAATCGGGAGCAAGTTATGAAAAAAATTACAGACTTGGAGCCGAATGTAATAATTAATGCCGCGGCCTATAATGCAGTTGATAAATGTGAAGCAGATGAAGCAGAGCTGCAAGCAGCACAGACTATTAATGGCGATGCGCCAGGTTTTTTGGCTGAGGCGGCTCTGGAGGTCGGCGCAACCTTGATTCATTATTCTAGTGATTATGTTTTTAATGGTGAGGTGACTGAAGAGTTTAGGGAAGATGCACAGACTAATCCGATAAATAAATATGGTGAAACGAAATTGGCTGGTGAAAAAAACGTTCTTCGGTTTTCCGATCAGGGTTTGAAATATTTCATTGTTAGACTTTCAAAATTATTTGGACCAAAGGGTGAGAGCGAGGTAGCGAAACCGAGTTTTTTTGATGTGATGTTGAAATTGGGCCGAGAAAGAGAATCGATTGACGTGGTGAATGAAGAAAGGAGTTGCTTTACTTATTCTCCAGATTTAGCCTTGTGGACAAAAAAGCTTTTGGAAAGTGACAGTACCTTCGGCATTTATCATTTTGTAAATGAAGGCGCTTGTACTTGGTATGAGTCAGTTTTGGAATTGTATAAAATGGCAGATATTAATATTCGGGTTAACGCCGTGACGTCTGATAAATTTCCTAGACCAGCGAAACGACCGACTTGTTCAGTTTTAGTAAATACAAAATTCGAAAAAATGCGCAGCTATCAAGATGCGCTAAAAGAATATTTAAGTCAATTATAATATTTAAAATACCCGCCGTCGCTAAAAAGCTATGGTGTGGCGAGGAAAAACTATGAAAGGAATTATACTTGCAGGAGGGAATGCAACACGATTAAGACCGTGTACGAAAATTACCTCAAAACAGTTATTGCCGGTTTATAATAAGCCGATGATTTATTATCCGTTAAACACCTTGATTAAGGCTGGAATTACGGAGATTATGATTATCATTGCGCCAGAGCGAGCTGGTAACTTTTTGAATTTACTGGGCAGTGGCCGTGAATTCGGAGTCGATTTTACCTATGAAGTGCAGGATAGTCCTCGTGGTCTAGCTGATGCTTTTATAATTGGTGAGAAGTTTATTGGGAATGATGATGTAACGATGATTTTGGGAGATAATATTTTTGAAGATGATTTTAGCAATGACATAAGAAATTTTAAAAAGGGGGGTAAAATTTTTGCTAAAAAAGTTGATGATTCCAAGCGTTTTGGTGTAGTTGAATTTGACGAAAACATGAAAGCCATTTCCATTGAAGAAAAGCCTGAAAAACCAAAGAGTGATTACGCGATTACCGGACTATATATATATGATAACCGTGTTATAGAAGCAGCAAAAAATGTAAAACCAAGTCATCGTGGCGAGATTGAGATTACTGATTTGCATAATTATTATCTGCAATTAGGTGAATTGGAAACAGCCATAGTGAATGGCGCTTGGCTTGATGCCGGGACTTTTGATAGTTTGCTCGAGGCGCAAATTTTGGCAAAAGAGAAATTGCAGTATGGGATGGTTATTTAAATACATTCGTCATTCCCGCGAAGGCGGGAATCCAGGCGCCACAGACAATGGATGCGTAATCATAGAGACTAATCTTAATACATAAATTGATAACAAATAAAACTTCGTAAATTTTAATTCTACTTATTCTAAAAACAATCTGCGAGGTACCTGGATCCCCGCCTTCGTGGGGATGACGGTAGTTATTATTGATAATTTTACAAATATATGCCGAAAAAAGATTACAAAAAAATAGAAAAAGAATTGACTTTCGCGAAGCGGAATTGTTGGGATGTTTGGGGTGAGGCGGAGCAGAAGAAGGCTTTGGCTTTTTCGGAGGGGTATAAGGATTTTTTGAATAAGGCGAAGACGGAGCGCGAGGCAGTCTCGGTTGGTGTGGAGATTTTAAAGAAAAAAGGTTTTAAGAGTGTTGGGGAATTAAAGAGTTTGAAAGCGGGTGATAAATTTTACTCTGTAAATCGCGGCAAGGGCTTGATTGCTGGCGTGATTGGCAAGAAGCTATTTGACGAGGGTTTTCGTTTGGTGATGTCGCACATTGACTCACCGCGTTTGGACGCCAAGGTTATGCCGCTCTATGAGGATGAGAAATTGGCTTTTTTAAAAACGCATTATTACGGCGGAATCAAGAAATATCATTGGCCGACTATCCAATTATCTTTGCACGGTTTTGTTGTTTTAAAAAATGGTAAACAGGTTTCTTTTGTGATTGGTGAGGACGACAATGATCCTATTTTTATGATTACTGATTTGTTGCCACACTTGGCTCGTCGTCAAATGGAAAAGACACTAGATAAAGGAATCGTGGCAGAGGAATTAAATATTTTAATTGGCTCAATTCCTGTTGTTGATAAAGATATTAAGGAGCGGGTGAAATTGGCAATCCTTGAGCATTTGAACATTAAATATGGCATGATTGAGGAAGATTTCTATAGTGCGGAGATTGAAGCTGTGCCATCAGCCAAGGCACGCGATTTGGGCTTTGACCGCTCCATGGTGGCTGCTTACGGCCAAGATGACCGTGTTTGTGCGTATGGCTCTTTTGACTCCTTGTTGACCGCAAAATCTGTAAATCAAACGCAGATTATTTATTGGGTGGATAAGGAAGAAGTTGGTTCAGAGGGTTTGACTGGCGCCATTTCTAATTATTTCGAAGTAACCATTTCTAAATTATTAGGCTTGGTTGGCAAACCAAAGGGTTTTAGTGAAGTGCATGAACTTTTTTCTCGTAGCATGGCCTTGTCTAGTGACGTAACCGCTGGTTATGATCCCGATTACAAAGACGTACATGATCCACTCAATGCCGCACGTTTGGGTTTTGGTGTTGCCTTAGAACGACACACGGGTCACAGGGGTAAGAGCTCAACATCTGAGGCAAATGCGGAGTATGTGCAAAAGATTCGGACCATTTTGAATGCAGCGGGTGTTATTTGGCAATCAGCTGGATTGGGCAAGGTTGACGAAGGTGGTGGTGGCACTATTGCCATGTTCATGGCATCTCGCAATCTGGAGATTATCGATATCGGTGTGCCTCTATTTAATATGCACGCGCCGATGGAGATTGCCTCAAAGGCGGATATTTATTCAACCTATTTAGCATATAAGGCTTTTTTTGAGAACTAGATTTTTTGGTTCCTTCTCCTGGATAGGAGAAGGTTAGGATGAGGTAGAAGGGCTATGAAAATTATATAGGGAGTTATAAATTTATGAAATTAATAATCGGTACAATTACATATAACAATTCAACGGTAAAATACTTGCCCGATTTTTTTGATAGTTTAAAAAAGCAAACCTTTACCGATTTTAAATTATTAGTAGCTGATAACAGTGAAATGGAAGAAAATGAGAATAAGAAATACATGGATAATGTTGCCGATCTAAATTTTGATTTTTGGTGGAATAAGGAAAATCTTGGCTTCGGGCGCGCTTATAATAAAATAATTAAGCGAGCGATTGAATTCGGGGCTGATTATTTCTTGGTCATTAATCCTGATGTGAAATTAACTGAAACAGCCTTGGAAAAAATGGTGTCGGTCCTGGACGCAGATTCAAGTCTTGGATCGGTTAGTCCAAAAATTTTGAAGTGGGACTTCTCCGAAATTCAAAATTCAATCCGCCGGGGCGGACAAAATTACGAATTAATTGATACTTGTGGTATCGGATTATTACCAGGTTTGCGTTTTGTAGATATTGGTCAAGCTCAAGAAGATAAAGGACAATTTGAAAATGTAGACATACTGGGTCCGAGTGGCGCCTGTGGCTTATATCGCATTTCCGCACTACAACAAATTGCCGAGAATGGAAAATATTTTGACGAACTAATGTTTATGTACAAAGAAGATTGTGATTTGGTATACCGCTTGCATTTAGCTGGTCTTAAATCAAGATATGTCACTGAGGCGATTGTCTATCATGACCGCACGGCGAGCGCAATCGGAGAAAGCAATTTGGATATTATTAAAAATCGCAAAAATAAATCTAAGCAAGTGCGGATTTGGTCATTTGTAAATCAGCAAATTATTTATTGGAAATACTGGCGTGTCATTAGTGGCCGTGAAAAGCTGGTAGTTGTTTGGAATCAAATAAAGCTCTTGGCGTACATTATTTTATTCGAACAATATTTATTGTTGCATTTAATAGAAATGCGAATGAAGTGCCGCCTAGCCAAAGTTTACTAGTCTATTCTCCCTCTCCTTGCCAGGAGAGGGTCGGGGTGAGGTAGTTTTTCGTGGCAAAATGAATATATTAAATTATAAATAGCATTAAAATATATGGATTTAAGCATCGTCATCGTCTCCTGGAATGTCCGCGATAAATTGCGAGACAACTTAAAAGCTCTTTTTCAAAGTGAGGGTGATTTTAGTTATGAGGTAATTGTGGTTGATAATGATTCAGCCGATGATACCGTCAAGATGGTCGAGACTGAGTTTTCTTTAGTTGAAGTGGTGGAGAATTCTTACAATGCGGGCTTTGCGCGTGGTTGTAATTTGGGAATAAATATGGCGACGGGTGATTTTATTCTTTTGCTCAATCCAGACATGCGCGTTTTTCCGGATACGCTCAAAAACATGCTTGATTGGATGCGCGCCAATCCGCAAGCCAGTGTGGCCGGATGTCATTTGGTGACTGAGACGGGAGAAACGATGCCACATGTTCGTCGCTTCCCAACAGCGTGGAATCAGTTAGCGGTAGTTTTGAAAATTCCACATATTTTTTCGCATGCACTGGATAAATATTTGTGCGTTGATTTTGATTATAGTAAGGCAGCGAAAGTTGATTCGATTCGAGGTGGATTTTTTATGGTAAACATGTTGAGTGACAATAAACCATTATTTTGGATGGATGAAAGATATTTCTTGTGGTTTGACGAGGTGGATTATTGTAAAAAAGTTTATAATGGGCACAACGGCTCGAATAAGGGCGAGGTCTGGTATACACCAGCGGCAAAATGTATTGATTATGTTGGTCAGAGTTTTAAGCAAGTGGGCACAATCAAAAAACAATTGTATTTTCGAAATTCAATGTTGAAATATTTTAAAAAATGGCATCCGTATTGGCAATACCTGTTATTGAAAGCCGCCTGGCCAATCGGTCTAACCCTGACTTTTGTTTTAGGCAAGCTGAACGTCAAAAGCAAAGCAAAAACTTAAATTGCTTTCTTTTGAAAAAACTTAATATACACAATCGGTAAAATGCCAACAGTGTTGAGTAGAAAAATTGCAACAAACCAATTCAATTGGTCATTCTTGCTTGCTTTCCAAAGCGCCATGCCTTTCCAGCTTGCTTCCCAGATAATGAGAATAAGTAATAATGCGCTCATTTCTGGTGTTAGAGATTGAAACATAACTTTAAGTTAATTATTAAACTATTTTAATTATATCATTAATCAAATTAAACGTAAATTAAATGAAATTAATCGTCCATCAAAATCAAATCAATGGTCACCCCGAACATTTCCTCCGCAACGCCGGCTATGGTTTTATCGTTGACCGTAAAATGGGCAAAGAAAGCTTCGTGCGTCGTTTGGGGCGTGACCATTATCCGAGATTGCACATGTATGTCAAGCGAGAAGGTGAGAAAGTAATTTTCGATATTCACTTAGACCAAAAACAAGCCAGCTATGCCGGCTCTGCTCATATGCACAATGCCGAACATGATGGACCGGTGGTTGCTGATGAGATTGAGCGCTTGA
>Ga0180015_1000375_pt1 | contig 13137 bp, 14 predicted proteins | sample KR13_S2_MetaG_FD_116508 | JGI IMG/M metagenome (GOLD analysis project Ga0180015, IMG submission 116508) | Groundwater microbial communities from the Olkiluoto Island deep subsurface site, Finland - KR13_S2_MetaG | ecosystem: Environmental > Aquatic > Deep subsurface > Groundwater | place...
ATAGAAATAGAGCTGTCAGAGGATGTGTTTCTGGCTATGCAGAAGGACCCGAAAGATCTGGCAAAAGAGATGCGCCTTGCCGCAGCGGTCAAGTGGTACGAACTTGGCATGTTAAGCCAGGGGAAGGCCGCGGAAGTTGCGGGGCTGAGCAGGGCAGAATTCATAAATGGATTGAGCCGTTTTAAGGTTTCACCGTTTCAGGAGACAGCGGAGGAAATTCTTGAAAACCTGGAGGGATAACCCTTGATGGATAAAATCATTTGTGATGCTTCGCCACTCATTGTTTTGGCAAAGGCCGATCTACTTGAGTTGCTGCCAAATCAATTCTCAGAAATTGTTGTGCCTCAAGCTGTGGTTGAAGAAATTCTTGCAGGGCCTTTCGACGATCCAATGCGGAGGTTAATCTCCAAAATAGAATGGCTGAAACATGTTCGGATTGATCCGCCCCTGTCGCCGATAGGGAGTTGGCAATTGGGGCGAGGAGAATCAGAAGTAATTGAGTATGCTCGGTTGCAACGGCATTGTGTAGTCCTAATGGATGATCGGGTCGCAAGGCGAGCCGCCTTTGCCATAGGCATCAAAGCTTATGGCACGCTGAGTATAATTGCAAGAGCAGCAAAACAAGGTAAAGTAGAGTCATTTCAAAAATCTGTGGAAGCCCTGAAAGCAGCCGGATTGTATTTGAAAGACAATGTTATAGAAATGGTTCAGAAAGGCATTCACAAAAACAGGGCTTAAGAAAACCTAAATGGCATGGTGGATGGTCATAAGGGGATGATTCAATAAGAAAGCCGGGCATTATATTCTCCCACATTTGCAGCTCCAATATTTCCGCTTCCCCTATCTCGCTTAGAATTATATAATTCTTGCCTTTTCATTAAAAGCAATGTAATATTAATACATTACAACAATCAAGAAACGACCTGTTAATATCAAATATCACTGATTTGTTTCTTAACATTTAATGGTTGTGCGAAAATTAATTGGGGAGCAACAATATGGGTATTTTTAAAAAACCTTTTTACAAAAATAAGACAAAAGAAGAATTTAAATCTTGGTTTAGAAGACATAACCATTGGAATAAATTAGATAATGTAGTTATCGAAGCTATAATAGATAAATTTATTGATGATAAATTAGCATTCGAAGCTTTTATCGATGTGTCTGAAAACTGTAATTTAATTCAAAATAATTATATTGCATTGAGAGAAATAATTAGTGATATCGATTTACTACTCTACCAATTTTCCTTAACTCTTTACAATAATGGTTGTTCTTTTAGGGATCGGTTGATTGAAGAAATAAAGAAGGTTCCTCCTAACCAAAAAGAATTAGCTGTTTTATTGAAGAATTCACAATTATCATATGAGTCCTGTATCAAGTTAACTGAGTTTTTTATTAGTGCTTATTATCAGATTGCATTTTTGCGAGGCGGAATTCTTGAGAAATATGACCAAGGTATTGACTGGTGTCGTAAAGGATTGAAGAAGTTTGATGAACTAAGAGCAATTCCCAAGGACGAATTAAAACATACAGAAAAAGCAACACTTGAGGAAATAGAACCAATTATAAAACTGTTTAATGATGCAATCAGTGAGTATGAAAAAGAATTAAAATAACCCATATGAGTCTGACGGCTAAAAGCCGTGGCGACTTGAATGGCTTTACTTTTATATTAATTTTTTGATCATTGTGAGCGGTCGTGGCTTCGACCCGCCGCAGCTCAATTCTATGTTCGGCACGATGGAGAAAAACATGCAAAGTCTAAAACCACTTTTCATAATTGTTCCGCTGTATATTTTCTCAATGCTTTTTCATACTACAACCCTCGCAGACGACCAAACAGACCCAGTGGCGACAGTAATCTTAAACACAATATATCAGGTAAAGAGCGTTCTTATTAAGCAATCCTCTCCTAGTGATATAGAAGAAATGATTAATCAAGCTCGTAAAAAGGGTGCCACCGGTTATAAAACAGATCGCTATTCTGGTGGAAAAACAGGATGGACACTAAATGATAGCAAAGGCAGAGAAATGCATCGCGTTATCTTTTCATTTGTTGGTCATAAAGCCAAAGAAGGAAGGTACTTAGGCCCGCTCCTTACGTTCCAAGATTCGAAAGAAGTACATAATTGGCATCGTGATGTTATGTCAAAATATTATAAGCAAATCGGAACTGACAAATATGACATTGAGAATAACTGCATGGCTACTATGGAGTTATTCAAAGGCAACTCAGGCCTAGGGCGAACGATAATTACAGTAGAATGTCACTGAGGTTTCAGCAATTCAATTGCAGGGGTAGGTTCTCATTGCTAATCAATATTGCCACCTAGCAAAACATCACCCGAAGGTAAAACATTTGGGGATTTTATGAATACTTTAATCACAACAACGATGTTATTGGTTATCATTGGTTATTTTGCTGGACCATGGATTATTGCCGAGAGAAGAAATTGTATTCATAAAAAATTTATAAAAATTAGTTCGGTCGTTGCCCCTGTCCTTATGTTATTTCCAGCCGCCAGCATAACTGGATGGCTCTTTTACCTCCCCACACTAATATTGTATGTTGGAGCTTTTGTTGACAAGAAAAGTAGCAGTTAGCAACCCAGAAGAATTTTATGATTTACTGCCGAACAAAGGGGTGGAGAGGGACGCGAACGTCCGCGTCGGCTTGGTGGGCAAGGTTTTAGGCGCGCCCCTCACCCCCCTAACGATGCGTTATTAAAAGTTACTGAGATCCAATAGTCATGAGCAACCCATATAATAGAGAGAAAGATCGTGACACTTGCTAAATTTGTAGCCATAAGCGGAATGATCATAGATGTTCTTGGCGCAGTCATTATAGCTCGAAGTTTTGTTATGAAGCGACCCTCAGACGTCTTCCGCGAGTTAAAAAATTTTGGCCGTTGGGATTTTTATATCACTCGCGGTGCACGCGATTTGTTGCTTTCCTGGCTCGTGCAGAGTTACGAGGCCCGCGCTGGTGCGGTGATTATAGGCTTTGGCTTTGTGCTGCAAGCAATTTCTCAGGTACTACCACCTATAACACTAACAAATGCGGTTCTTGGAATTGTTGTTGTGGTTGGTACATCACTTTGGTTGTTTTTCAAGTTGCAGACTTGGTTCGTTCGGTTGTCCGCGAGGCAGGCACGGAGCTTCTATAATGAACTTGAGCCGGAGGCAACTAGTGCAGACTGGAAGAAGATGATTCCCGATAGGCGGGAGGAACTCCATCAGATCGAGAAGCAGCCAGGGAAATGGTTGAACCATACGTTCGATCCAGTTGAAGACATCGATCCTACGCTAACTAGCAACGAGTGACTGAATCCGACAGTTTACTGTCAGTAATCGCATAACCCGTCAGTGCAGTTGACACCGTTACGCCTGACACCATTACGCCTCCTCCCACATTTATAATTCTTGCCTTTTCATTAAAAACAATGTAATATTAATAGATTACAACAATCAAGAAACGACCTGTTAATATCAAATATCACTGATTTATTTCTTAACATTTAATGGTTGGCCATGCAAGGAGAATGCAATGAATCGTGGTAAGAGTATTGAAGCTCTGATAACAAAGTCCAGAAAAAGTTTTGAGGCACTTAAAGCGGACTATCAGGCGTCACTCGATCAAAAGTCCATATCAGAAGAGCTTAGGATTGACATCAAGAATATTTTTGAAAATTTGCGTTCATGCCTTGATTACATGGCCCATGATATTTTCGAAGCCTGCATCGGGCCGAAACAGCCGTCGAGGCTATATTTCCCCATACGACAGTCCAAAAAAGAATTCGATCAAGTAATAAACAAAGACTTTCCTGATCTCCAAACAAGGCGACCAGACGTTTACAATATTCTGGAGTCAATTCAACCATATCACGATGAATGGTTAAGGCAATTCAACCGGCTCAATAACAACAATAAACATCAAGACCTCGAAGAACAAACACGCACAGAGTCAAAACGTGTAACTGTATCTTCACCAAAAGGGAAAGGCTCAGTTTCGTGGGGTCCGGGAGTTACCTTCAGGAAAGGTGTTTCCGTTATGCGGGTACCTATTGACCCAAGTACCCAAATGCCAATTCCGAGTAATCAAATTAAAACAGAAGTGGTTATATGGGTTGACTTTCATTTCAAAGAGAATGGTAAATCTGTTTTGCCTTTTATTGAAAAATCAATTAACACTGTCGGAAATTTTTATAAACAACTAAGGCAGAACGTCTAAAAATGGCCAACATGCAGATTAACTCTGATCCAAAAAGCTGGCGCTTTTTGTCCAGGTTATCGCGGTGTTAAAAGGAGGGAAAATATGAAAATATCTTTTCAATGGCATCATATTAAATTCCAAGATGATCAAAAAAAATCGATAGAAGAAAGATTTAAAGATGATCTCAAGTCATTATTAGCAGAAGGAACAAATGAAGCCTGTGTACTTTTTGAGGAATATCTACCGGCTATAAAATTAAATGGATTCATAACTGACTTATCTGGCAGCAAATTATTTAGTTTCAATTGTCATCAATCTAACAATTTCACAACGGATTATACTAAGATCTAAGGCCTCAATTTAAAATGATAAAAACAAATCTAAACATAACTGCGGGGTTTGGGGGTTAGATGCGAAAGGGAAATGCCGAATGAAAACTTTTTGTTTATCTTTTATAAGTATCGTCGTGTTATTTACTTTTTTCTCTGTTCAATCCGTGTCTGGCCAGACAATTCAAGAACCGCTTCACGTCGATTTGAGCAAAACGTTGGGCTTTATCATGGGACAACGCTTTAGCCTTAATCGCATAAAGGATGAATATCCATATATAGAGTTACGGGCACAAAAGGCAAACCTTGAATTCAAAGCAGCATTTGGCATTGCTGAAGAGAATATCAAAAAAGCTTTGCAAGACATGCTTAAGGATAAATATTCTGAGTCTATAGCAATGATGGAGAAAAAACTCAAATCTACTCTCTCTTCTCAACAGTTAAATCAAGACATCGCAGCACAGTTTCTTGACAAAGTAGAATCAAGAGCTAAAGGGAACGTACCCTCTCCTATTCTGGAAACATTGCTTACTTATCAATTTAAAGACCGTCCGGCGGAAGAATTTACTAAGGGATATAACCGTATTTTTCGAACAAAAGGTCATCCAAAAGCAAAGGGTGTTGATTTTCAGATTCGTTATCCTATTAGCTGGCGACCTAAAGAAGGAGAAAGGCCAAATATTATCCAAAAATTTACAAGTAAAAATGGAAGGGGTTTGGAAATGTTTTTGATTATGGTGAAAGACATTCCCTTACCTCCTGGTTATACACTGACCCAGAAGGATTTAGATGAGTTCTTCGTTGAAAGTGAATTGAGAGGGATGGTTCCTGATGGTGGAAAGTTCATTTCTGCGAAACCTATCGTTCTAGATAATCATAAAGGTGCTATGATCCTTTTTGATCAATCGGTGCAAAGACTCGATCTGACTTTGACAATGAGAAATTTACACTTCATTACAATACGTGGAAATAAAATGATATTCATTCAATGTATGATTTCTGTTACTCCAGGTAAAGAGTCTAATCTGCAAGAAAAATTTAGTCGCTTTGAACCACTTTTTAAAATGATTGCCAATTCTTTTGTCATTCAGGAACAATACAAGTGAGCATCTAATTCGCTGCACTGGACGGGGATTTCGCTCGTGCTCCATCCCCGCTAGTGAGCTTGGTTAGGGGGCTACAAAAGGAGAACAAGGATGTTTGAGCGGTTAGTGTTTTATGCCAGCAGCGGCATAGTAACTGCGATAGCAGCTTGGATCGGCCTCGCTGCTTTCCTAACGGGCCTAAAGAGATTCGGCCACAATATGAAGTTTCCAATGTGGCTGTTGTTTGGGGTTCTATGGGTGGTGGCTACCTTGGCAGGCGTTGTAGGTGGGTCTGGAGCGACTGATATGATTTCACTTATAGCTGTCTCGGTGCTTATCATCGGCATTCTGGTCTACCTTGCATCTTTGCCAATGGGTAGAAAGAAAGGGGGGGAGAAGTCAAAATGAAGAATATAGTTCTACTTATTGCGTCGATGTGGCTGCTCTTGATGGTAAGCAGCACTGCTATTGGTGGCTCACCAATTACATATTCCGAGCCAACGACGTTTTCAGGCTGTGAATTCCGAGTTTTCTTTCCTACTAAGACACAACAGAAACGTGCGTTTGCCAATGGCATAGAAAGCTTGATCGTGCAGAGCGTGTATGACGGCGAAAGCCCCTTCATGCGAGCTGAATGCCTGCCGCTATCGGACCCCAACGAAACCATTGCGGCATTTCGATCTGTGCTTGAAAACCAGGCTCGACTCGCTGGAGTGCAAAATCCAGAAATTACTATAGAAAAAAGCAATCTGGGCGTTGTGGGAACTTATGCGGGCGTTAGGAAGGCCGGAGGGTTCGACATTAAGTTGTTTGGCAAGTTAGTGATTGGCAATGTTTCTATTCTTTCACTTCTAATCAGCGAGGAAGCCGCCAATTTTCCGTCCGACAAAACCATATACTTCCTTAACACTGTGGAAAGGAAATAGCTCTAACAAGGCTCTTACAGCCGACAGCTAACTGCGGCGTTTGGGGGTTAGGCAGTAAAATATTGGAGGTATCTCTTTGAACGAAAAAGAAGCTATTGAAAAAGCGACCGCTGATGCATTTATCAAATTATACAATTCTGAAATGGGGACCTCCTTTTCAATTGTTGAATACTCTGATGCTCCAGATATTCGTTGCCAAGATTCAAAAGGAAACACATTCAATTTTGAGATCACTCTAACCGAGAATAGGCCAAAAGACATTCAAGCCGTTCTTGGTAGGTCTGATCACAAAAGTTCGGAGGCATTGAAAAAGCATCTTGCTGATGTTAATGCTGGGAAAGCAAACCCATTAGAGAGGGCAAGTTGTTTCCAAGGTAATGTCACAGAAATGATAGTCAGCAGAATCAACTCCAAATTGAACAAAGATTATGGTTCAAATGTTGCCCTTGTTATTAGAGATGCTTCGCCGATGGGATGGGATTGGGATATGGTGAGTGATCAAATCAAAAAATGCTTTAGCACTGAGAGAAATCCATTTGATAAAGGAATTTGGATTATAACTTTCTCGCAGGATAAAATATTTAGAATCATTTGATAAATCTCATAATTAACGGCAGGCCCTAACCAGGCGCTTAACTCAGACGGCTAGTACCGTGGCGTTTTGAACAGCATTGCATTTAATGTCATTTTGAGCTTTTCCTAAGGCATAGGCTATTAACCCGCCGCTGGTTAGCTCTTATGTTCGGCACAATGAAGAGGACAACAAGAAAATGAATTCAGAGGCATGGGGAGCAAGAAAGGTAGTTATAGTTGGTGCAGGTGCCGTTGGTGCAACGTTTGCTTATGCGCTTGCCCAAAGCGGGATATCCGATGAAATCATACTGATTGACCATAACCGTGAACTAGCACAAGGGCAAGTGCTGGATCTTGCTCATGGCTTTCCGTTCTTTCCACCAGTGAAGATACGGGCCGGCGAAGCTGATGATTTCGCAGATGCACAAGTCATCGTCATCACAGCGGGCGCCAAGCAACAACCCAACGAATCGCGTCTCGATCTCCTTCAGAGAAATGCTGCAATAGTAGAAAGCATTGTGGATGATATTGTCAGCAGGAACTCCACCGCCGTTATAGTTGTGGTCAGCAATCCAGTTGATGTTCTTACGCACATTGCTCTCAAGCGGACAGAATGGGATCGAGGTCGCGTGCTTGGCTCAGGCACAGTCTTGGACAGTGCCCGTTTCAGGTATCTCTTGAGTCAGTGCTGTGGTATCGACGTGCACAATGTCCACGCCTATATCCTGGGTGAACATGGTGACAGTGAGTTCGCGGCTTGGTCGCTAACCAACATTGCGGGCATGTCCATCAATAAGTATTGCCCCGTCTGCGTGAAATGTGGCGATTGGAAAGCCGAACGGGCTCGCTTGGTTGAGGAGGTGAGGAGTTCCGCCTACCACATTATTGATTACAAAGGAGCTACGTATTTCGCAATCGGATTGGCCCTCGTCCGAATTGTCGGAGCTGTTCTCCGAAACCAGAAAACTGTTCTGACAGTATCAACGCTTCTGACCGGCGAATACGGTGTTGACGACGTATGTTTGAGCGTGCCTGCAGTGGTTTCTCAAGCAGGGGTTGAACGGATTGTGGAATGCGAACTGTCAGAGGAAGAACGCAAATCCCTTTCCCGGTCCGCCTTGATTCTGCGGGACACACTGGCAAAACTACACTCGATGTAAATGCCGAACGACTCAGATAATGAAGACCGTTTCATCCTACTTGGGATAAGTTTTAAGCCTAAGATTCTCGTCGTCTGTCACTGTTTTCGTGAAAGTGAGAAAGGGGAAATGGTGTCAAATGATGAAGCAAGTTGTCACCATAATCAGCTTTATAATGTTGTTTTTAAGTGAAGGTTTTGGTGAAACCGCTTCCTCAGAATATGTTGTTCTTTTGCACGGCCTGGCTCGATCAAAAAGCTCAATGGCGAAACTTGAAAGCCATTTATCTGACAAAGGATATAGCGTATTAAATATAGCTTATCTCTCACGTTCGAAAACAATTGAAGAACTCGCTGGGGAGGTAATTCCGAAAGCAATCGAACGATGCCGAAATAATGGTGCCAAAAAGATTCACTTTGTAACTCATTCAATGGGGGGTATTGTAGTTCGATATTACCTAAAGCACCACGCGCTTCCTGAGCTAGGACGCGTTGTGATGCTAAGCCCACCGAACAGGGGAAGTGAGGTGGTTGATAAACTAGGGCAAACTTTCATCTTCAAATGGATAAACGGTCCAGCCGGCCAACAACTTGGCACAGACAACGATAATCTGCCGAAAAAATTAGGGGCTGTAGATTTTGATTTAGGTATCATTACCGGAGACAGATCGATCAACCCGTTTTTATCTCTGATCATACCTGGAACTGATGATGGTAAGGTTTCGGTGAACAATGCAAAAGTAGAAGGAATGAGGGATTATATTGTTATTCACGCAACACATCCATTCATCATGAAGAATCGTCAGGCAATTGAACAAGCGATACACTTTTTAAAATTCGGAAAGTTTCAGAAAAGCGTTTCCATCGAACCAAACGGCTGAAGTACGACGTGCAAAAGCGTTGCCCGCTTTCGCATGCCTCTTAGCCGCTTCACTTATATTTTTTTAAAGATAATGCTGCCACCCTCTGCATCAGCTTTTATAATTGTATTTTCAGTAAATTTTCCCTTGAGAATTTCTGCGGCCAGAGGATTTTCAATATATTTTTGAATCGCTCGCTTCAAGGGGCGCGCTCCATAGACAGGGTCATATCCTTTTTCAGCTAACAATGTAACCGCGCTGTCTGAAAGCTCAAGTTCAACATTCCTTTCCTCAAGCCTTTTAAGAAGCTTTCCAATCTGAATCCTCACAATTTTACCAAGCTGCTCAGGCGTAAGGTTGTGGAAGATAATAATTTCATCTATTCTGTTTAAGAATTCAGGTTTGAAGCTAGCTCTTAGAGCTTCTGTCACCCTGTTTTCCATCTCTTTACGATCGTGTGCTCCAAGTTCCTGTATCCACTGGCTGCCAACATTTGATGTCATAATGACGATAGTATTTTTGAAATCTACAGTTCTCCCATGACCGTCTGTCATCCGTCCGTCATCAAGAATTTGAAGGAGCACATTAAAAACCTCAGGATGAGCCTTTTCTATTTCATCAAACAGCACCACTGAATAAGGACGCCTTCGAACCGCCTCTGTGAGGTATCCGCCTTCTTCGTACCCCACGTAGCCTGGAGGCGCACCTATAAGCCTTGCTACAGAATGCTTTTCCATATATTCCGACATGTCAATTCTTACCATTGCCTGTTCGCTGTCAAATATGAATTCAGACAAAGCTTTTGCCAGCTCGGTTTTGCCGACGCCTGTTGGCCCCATGAAAATAAATGATCCTATAGGGCGATTCGGATCCTGCAGACCGGAACGTGCGCGTCGGACTGCATTTGATACAGCCAGTATCGCCTCATTTTGACCGATTACTCTTTCTCCGATACGGTCTTCCATGTGTACAAGTCTTTCTCTTTCGCCTTCGAGCATCTTGCTTACAGGGATTCCTGTCCATTTGGACACAACATCGGCAATATCTTCAGCATCCACTTCTTCCTTAAGCATTTTTTTGTCTTTTTGAAGTTCTGAGAGCTTTCTTTTTGCCTCGTCAAAGCGATTTTTAAGTTCCGTTGCCTTGCCGTATCTTATTTCAGCGACTTTTGCCAGATCTCCTTCTCTTTCTGCCTGCTGTTCTTCAATGCCAATCTGCTCGAGCTCTTCCTTTATCTTTCTGATGGTCTGGATCATGTCTTTTTCATTCTGCCAGTGAGCTTTCATTCCATTGATTTCATCATTCATTTCAGCAATTTCTTCTTCCAGTTTTGCAAGTCGCTCTTTTGACGCCTGATCAACTTCTTTTTTAAGAGCTTCCCGTTCTATCTCAGCCTGGGTTATTTTGCGCTGGATTTCGTCAATTTCCGCAGGCATGCTGTCTATTTCTATTCTGAGCTTGGAGGCACATTCATCTATAAGGTCAATGGCCTTGTCAGGAAGAAAACGATCGGAAATATATCGGGTTGAAAGAGTCGCAGCAGCAATTATCGCTGAATCCTTTATTCTTACTCCATGATGAATTTCATATTTTTCCTTTAGACCGCGTAGGATCGAGATAGTATCATCAACACTTGGTTCACGAACCATTACAGGTTGAAACCGCCTTTCAAGTGCTGCGTCTTTTTCGATATATTTTCTGTATTCATTTAGTGTTGTGGCACCTACACATCTCAGCGTCCCTTTGGCAAGTGCAGGTTTCAGCATGTTTGAAGCATCCATTGCTCCTTCGCTGGCCCCTGCTCCAACCAGGGTATGCAATTCATCAATGAAAAGAATTACCTCTCCTTCGGCTCTCTCCACTTCTTTTAGAACTGCTTTCAGACGATCTTCAAATTCTCCTCTGTATTTTGCACCCGCTATAAGCGCTCCCATATCCAGTGCAACGAGCCGTCTGTTTTTCAGGCTTTCCGCAACATCTCCCGCCACAATCCTTTGGGCAAGACCCTCAACTATTGCTGTTTTGCCGACCCCTGGTTCTCCTATTAGAACAGGGTTGTTCTTTGTCCGCCTTGAGAGAACCTGAACAATGCGTCTTATTTCATCATCACGTCCAATTACGGGGTCGAGTTTGCCAAGTCGGGCCAGATCTGTCAGATCACGGCTGAATTTGTCAAGCGCCTGGTATTTTTCTTCTGGATTCGGGTCTGTAATGCGCTGGGAGCCACGAATGTCCTTTAAAACTTTTAAAATTGAATCTCTAATTATTCCGTAACGGCTCAGAATTTTGACAGCTTCACCGGTTTTTTCATCTGAAATCGCCAGAAGGATGTGTTCTATGCTCACATACTGATCCTTCATCTTAGCAGCTTCCGTAAAAGCAACGTCAAGGACTGATTTTGTCCTTTGTGAAATATAAACATCTCCTGCTCCGCTGACCTTGGGTAATTTATCAATAGCCATTGCAATCTCTTGAGCGACACCTTCTGGTGAGACGCCGAGCTTCCGGAGCATAGACCTGGCTATCCCTTCCCGTTCATTCAGCATGGCAGACAGCAAGTGTTCCGGCTCAATCTGCTGGTTATTATTATTTGAAGCCATGGACTGTGCATTCTGAATAAGTTCCTGTGATTTTATTGTAAATTTATCAAAACGCATAAATATATGCCTCCTGTTTTGCATAATTCAGGTTGTAATTTCTGTTATTTTTTATCTGATAAAATAATAAACACTTACTATTTGATGTCAATCGGTTTGAAAAAGCCGGAGGAATTAACGAATGGAATTTTTACGAAGCCGTCAATTTTATTTTTTTAAAAAAATATAAGCAGCCAGGCCGATAAGAATTAGGGCAAAGATTTTCTTAAAATTGGCTGTCGAGACGTGCTCAACAAGGCGTGAGCCGATCTGAGCGCCAATAATACCTCCTATGCCTAGAAGAATTCCGACTTTGTAGTCCACGTTAGCCAGTTTATTGTGTGCTACCAGTGCGGAGATGGAGATAATTAGGATTGCAAGAAAGGAAGTTCCCACAGATTTTTGTGCTGAATATCCCAGAAATATCAACAGAGGAACCATAAGAAAACCTCCGCCCAGTCCGGAAAAAGAAGCGCCGATTCCCACCAGCACGCCGAATAAAATCATTAACAACATATTTGTATTAATTGATAACATTATTCAAAGGCCTCATTAAATTTGTTTGCCGCAGTAAGGACAGTATGTGAAATCTTTATTTATAGTTCTTCCGCAGTTATTGCACTTAATATCCTGTTTGCCAGACCATAAATTATAATCTTCTCCATAATCATTTACATTTCTTTCACATCTTTCGCACATTATAAAAGGCTCGCCTTTTTTGACCCTGAATAAAGGAATAAAAAATAGGTTAAAATAATGATCCACTCTCTTATAATATGCCTGGGCAAGCCCGCATACAGGACACAACCTGGGGTTATTATCTATATTTACTGTTTTTGGAGATATCCCGGCTATCAAAAACATATGTTTATTCAGGGTTCAGGGTTGCAGTTCTATTTAACAACTATTCTTCCCTTTGGCTCAGGCAATACTTCTCCTATAATAGCTGCGTCCATACCTTTATTTTTCAGTCTGATGAGAAGATCGTTTGCGCTTTTGCCATCAACACATATCAACAGGCCTCCTGATGTTTGAGGATCAAATAGAATATCCTGAATGGTCCGATCCACAGAAGACGATATGTCTACTATTTTTTCACGGAACTCCCGGTTTCTATATGCCCCTCCCGGAACAAATCCCATTCTGGCATAATCAATAGCGCCACTGATTATTGGTATCATATCGGATTGAATTTTTATGCCGAATTCTGAGTTCACAACCATTTCCGCTATATGACCCAGCAGGCCGAAGCCGGTAATATCTGTGCAGGCATGCACGGGATAGTCTTTCATTATTTCGGCTGCTTCCCGATTTAGAGAGGCCATAAGTTTTGTGACAGATTCAATTATTTCTGCAGAAACCAGTCCTCCCTTG
>Ga0180015_1000376_pt1 | contig 13090 bp, 14 predicted proteins | sample KR13_S2_MetaG_FD_116508 | JGI IMG/M metagenome (GOLD analysis project Ga0180015, IMG submission 116508) | Groundwater microbial communities from the Olkiluoto Island deep subsurface site, Finland - KR13_S2_MetaG | ecosystem: Environmental > Aquatic > Deep subsurface > Groundwater | place...
GACTGCGGATTTTCTGCGGCGGAATTTGACGCCAAGCCCGGAAACCACGATAGCGGCTGTTCACGAGGCCAGGGGCAAATATAAGACATCCCAGGGCGATGGTGCGCGCAAAACGTAAGGCGGCGCATGGCATCCAGAAGAAGATTTGTGGTTAGCCGGAGAATTCGGCGCGCCCTTCGGGGGAATATTCGGGTTGAAAGCGCCCAGGGGCGGGATTATGCTGTTTGAGGTTGATGACAAATGTTCGTTCGGTATCAGAGGAGGCTGGCATTCGCCATGACACTACTCGCACATCCGGGGCATTCTCTCAAAGATCATCTTGTCGGCACGGCGGAGAAGGCGGCGGAGTTTGCGAGGCATTTTGGGGGCAAAGAACATGCCCGACTCGCGGGCATGCTCCACGATCTTGGCAAGGCAGAAGAGGAGTTTCAGAAGCGGGTGAATTCGGAGGATCGAGAGGGCAGGAAAGAACCTCATGCTCACCATGGCGCGGCGTTGGTACTTGCCGATGCGGAACGGGGTGCCCCGATTTGGCCCGTGGCATTTGCAGTCAACGGGCATCACGCCGGGTTACATAACCGGCACAACGTGGACAAGCACCGCAGTAAATTGCGACAAGCACTGACGGCCGAAGGGAAAGTCGCTGATGATTCCGAAGGGAAGTCTCTATCGTGGCCGATTCCGAGTTTTACGGAAAAAGACGAAACAGGCAATTGGAAGTATCTGCCGGACTGGCTCAGCAAATTGCCGTTTGATGCCCGCCAGACAAGCGAAGGTTGGCGAGTCGTTGATCTATACACGCGATTTCTATTCAGCGCCCTGGTGGATGCGGATCGGTTGGATACGGAGGAGCATGACCCCAAGTCGGAAGAGGCTGTCAAAGCACGGAAGGAATGGAACAAGTTCGAACCTGACGTTTTGTTGAAGAAACTTCATGCGTACATCAACGAGAAACGGGAGAAAGCCAAAAAGGATGGCGCCTCTGCGACGGTCTTGGCCGTAAGAAACGAGGTTGGGGCGGCCTGTGAAAAAACGGGTGCAGAAGATCATCGTATTCGTTCGCTGACAGTGCCGACCGGTGGAGGGAAGACGCTTGCCTCCATGCTTTTCGCTCTGAACTATGCCAAACACCACAAGAACATCCGGCGAGTCATCGTGGTGATTCCGTACCTGAGCATCATTCAGCAGACGGCACTGGAGTTGAAAGCTGCGTTCGGAGATGTTCGTTGGGACGAAAGCACGAAAAAGTGGATTGAGACGGACCAACTGCCATTTGTCTTGGAACATCATTCCCAAGCAGAAGACCCGAAGATAAAGGGAAACGAGAGCGGAAAAGACAAAGACACCGATGGATGTAACGAGGAAATGACGCAACGCCGATATGCGGCCGAGAACTGGGATGCGCCAATTGTCGTTACAACCAGTGTCCAGTTCTTCGATTCGATTTTCTCACGAAGTCCGGGTGACGCCCGAAAGCTTCACAACATTGCCCAGTCCGTCATCATCTTCGACGAAGTCCAGACACTCCCGCCCCGATTGATGCAACCGATTCTGGATGTGTTGGGGGAATTGACAAACAAGGATCGGCGTTATGGCTGTTCGATAGTGCTTTGTACAGCCACTCAACCGGCCTTGAAGCAAGGGGATGACTTGCCCGTGGGATTAAAGGATGTTGAGGAGATCAACACAAACGCGGCGCGACACTTCAAGGACCTTGAACGGGTCTCATATTGTGGCATTCACAAAGATGAAGAACCACCGGAAATGGAGTGGGCAGAAGTGGCCGCCGAGATGGCGCGGGCAAAGGAGCTTCAAGGTCTGGCCGTTGTCAACACGCGCAAGGCGGCGAGAGAATTGTTTGCGGAAGTACAGAGGAAGTTGCCGGACAAGAAGGATGCCATCTTTCATCTTTCGACGTGGATGTATCCTGAACACCGCCTTCAGGTGCTTGACGAAGTGCGTCGGAGACTTGATGCGAAAGAACCATGTTTCTTGGTAAGCACCCAATGTATTGAAGCGGGAGTGGATGTTGATTTTCCTGAAGTCTGGCGCGCATACGGCCCTTACGATTCGATAGTTCAAGCCGCTGGTCGGTGCAATCGCAACGGGCGGTTGAAAGATGCGAATGAGAAACCAATGCTTGGGGTTGTGCATGTGTTCAAACCAAAGGGCGAGAAACCTCTTTCCGGCATCTACGGAACGGCAACGAACCAGACTGACCTTTTGCGGCGACTAAACCTTGCCAACCCGACAGACCCAACAACCTTTCCGACGTATTTCCGCTTACTGTACCAGCTCAGCGTTCCCGATGAGTGCGAGATACAATTGGAACGAGGCAAATTGCATTTTGAACGCGTCTCAGAACTCTTCCGCCTGATCGAGGATCATACCAGCCCCGTACTGGTGCGGGACTATCAGGATAACGGCAAACGTGGGGAAACGAAGTCCTTGGAATTCTATGACAAAGCACGAAGCCGGACATTCTTCTTGCGTGATGACTGGCGGATGTTCCAGCATCACATCGTCAACTTGCAGAAGTCGAAGATTCTGCCATTGCAGGGGATGATGATTAGTCCGGCTCTCGACGGCAGTACCGATCTTTTTGTGCTTAATGGAGAGCAATACTACGTCGGCGGCCTGAACGGCTACGGCATGGAGTTTAGCCCTGACTATTCGGAGACAATGCAAATATGATTTCTAAACCTGTTTGTTTGCGCGTGAAAGGTCCATTTGCGTGTTTCACACGGCCTGAGTTTCACGTTGAGCGCGTGAGTTATCCTGTTATTACGCCGTCCGCCGCACGTGGAATTCTGGAGGCGATTCTGATGAAACCGGTGGAGAAAACTACGTCGGCAAGACGTGGCGACAAGGTTGGATTCACGTGGCATGTGCTGCGCATTGGAGTTGTTTCCAAAGGCACCATGTTCCCGATTCTGCGCAACGAACTCGGCTATGGCGCGCATCCGTCCTACGGACATTCCGATGGGTATGACATCATGGATAGCCGCACACAACGACATAGTCTGATTCTCAAGGATGTTGAGTATCTGATTGAGGCGTGTATCGAGGTGTCGGAGTCGCCCACGCGCCAGAATCGTCCGGTGGCCCAGCCATCTGTTGTAGCCGGTCTCTTGGCAAAATATCACAAGATGTTTTTGCGAAGGGCGCGAGCAGGTCAGTGCTACTATCAACCTTTCTTAGGTTGCAGGGAGTTCTCGGTAAGCGAGTGGGAACTGATAGAACCGACAGATCGAATCAAACCGGACGAGACCATCAAAGACAAGTTCGGCATCATGTTTCGTGATTTCGATTTCGCTCCCGTCTGGGACCATTGGGGACACCAGCAGAATGCGCCACGGCCAGCGATCTGGGATGCCAAGAGTCGCCCTGTCGCCGTTAAGCCGCTGCACGCAGTGTGCAGTGCAGGGTGGATTAATGTAGCTCGCGTATCCGCGGACGGAACGCGTATTGAGGAGTTGAACAATTGTGATCGCTGAATTGTTGAATCTTGCTGACCTGAACGCTTTAACCGGGCATGAGCCAACCCGCTCCCGCCGGATCCACTGGTTCATTGATCTTGATTTAGATGGGCGAGTCATTGGTTTCAGCCCTACTGTCAGGCAAGTCGTGACAAAGAAAGGCGAGACGAAGGAGATGCGGGGCAAGGAGTTTCCGGTATTCGCGAACTACCACATGCAGGTCAGGGATGAGAAAGTCACAGGTGTTTGCACGAACCAGAACAACTGGTTACCTGACCTCCTATGCGGGGAGATAGATGAAGTCATTGCACCAAGCGGGTCGGCCGGAAAAACGGCAAAGCGAAACCATGAGGCATGGTGTGCTCTTGTGAATAGCGCGGCGGTTGCCGCCAATCGCAGCAATAGGCTCCTCGACGCTGTGTCGCGGTTCATTGACCTTGCCACCTCGCTTGACGACTTGTTGTCATGCTCCAAGTATGACAAGGATGCGATCAAGACCGCTCTGATCGAGAAAGGGGAAACGGTGGCGTTTCGCGTCGAAGGACAAGTTGTTTTTGCCAATGCGGGAATCGTCGAATGGTGGACGCGTTACGTGGCCGACCAACGGGCCGAAGTCATGAAACTTCTACCAATGGGTGCCGATGCCTATCAGTCTGGGGATGGAGCCCTGACGGAGAGTTTTCCCCGCTTCATCAGAGGCATAGCACTTGCCTCATTTGACGCTGCTCCGTTTGTCAGTTACGGTTTGAACAATCAAACCAGCACAATGCGGGTCGAAACGGCAGAACGGTGCGCGGCGGCAATGCGTTTGCTGTTGGAGAGCCGCAATAACAGCTTGTCGCTGGGCGATTACACGACCATATTCTGGACGGTGCCCAAGGAAAAGGAAAACTCGTGCGGTGTTCCTTTCGTAAGTGTCTTGGAGGAACACGATCCCTGTCAGGTTCGCGATTACCTTGCAGGGGCGTGGGGTGTTGGGCACGATGATATTGATGAGTCGCAGTTTTATGCGGCACTGTTGCACATACCGTCGCAGGGGAGATTCTCGGTTCAGTCCTGGCAAACCGATACGCTCAGAAATGCCAAGCGGCACATGCAGGCCTATTTCGACGCTGTGCGGCTTGGACCTGATGAGGAAAACGTATCCACGATTCGGCAACTTGCGGTGGCCACAACGGCAAAGAGCAAGAAGAAAACTGTGTTGCCAGCAGCCACAGCGGTGTCGCTGTTTCAGACTGCGTTATTTGGCGCGCCGATCCCATACAAACTGCTGGCGCAGGTGCTCGGCCGCCAACAGGCAGAGATGGCTGGGAAAGACCACAAGGAGTTGGAGTTTGAGGAACGCTTGAAAGCGCGAACGGCTCTCATACGGCTGTATTTCATAAAGAACAGGAACAAGGAGGTGCTCATGAGTACGGAAACACACGAAGGCGAGAAACAACCCGCCTATTTGTGCGGAAGACTACTGGCGATTCTGGATGCAATTCATGCGGAAGCGCATCCGAAACTAGGCAAGGACGGGAAGCCCATGCGAGACAGGAGAGGGATTGCCTTTTGCGCCTCAGCGTCCTCACCTGCGGATCGAATGTACGGTGCGGCATCGAAGACTCCAGCGCTAGTCTTTCCTCAACTCTGCGACAGGGTCAGATACCACCTGAACAAGATAGAGGCGGGAATGGCCGCGAAACTGGAGCATGGCGTGCCAAGTGACCGTCGTAATGACGGAGTTGATCAGGACTTCGACGGATTGGCGGCAGTGGTTGCGCGGCTAAAGGAAGCGGCAGGCGGCAGTTTTCCGCGCATGCTGTCACTGGAAGATCAGGGGCGTTTTGCCATCGGATTCTACTACGAACGATGTCGTAAATGGCCAAACTTCAAACAAAAACAAGAAGTTGTCACAACAGATAATGGAGAGGAGAACTAACATGCACGAGAAACTCAATCATGATTTGATCGCACTGAATGGTAAGAAGCCGGATGACGTCGTTGCCGAACGCCACGAACTCGTCCTGCTGTTTGATTGTGAGAAGTCGAATCCGAACGGTGATCCTGATACTGGGAATATGCCGCGTATTCAACCTGACACGCTCAAAGGGCTCGTTACTGATGTGTGTCTCAAGCGGAAGATCAGGAATTTCTTCGGATTGAACAAGCCCGACGGTACGCCTATTGGCGACAAGCCCGAAGAGATGTACGCCGTATTCATAAGGGAAAACGCCATTCTGCAGCAGGTCATGGAGTCACCTGCAATTGAGGCGTTGGCAAAAGCCATATTCGAGAAAGACTTTGGTCAGAAACCCGAAGCTTGGGATGCCAGGAAAAAGGCGCGGAAAGCTAAGGCCAAAGCAGAGGAAACCAGACCAGAAGATCCGCAAAAAGAGGAAGAAGTCAGTCCCGCTGATGACTTTAAGAAACAGGCCTACCGTGCGGCTTTGTTGCGCACTTTCTTCGACCTGAGAACCTTCGGCGGCGTGATTTCGACCGAAGGCCCACTCAAGGGCAGCTTCTACGGACAGGTGCGCGGTCCGGTGCAGATTACTTTCAGTGAAAGTCTAGACAAGGTTCTGCAACTCGACGCAACCATCACGCGGTGTGCGGTCGCCAGCGTAAAGGAGAAGAAGCAGACCGAAGATAGTGAGAGTGGAGACAACCGCACAATGGGCCGGAAGCACGGAATTGACTATGGCCTCTACCGGTGCTCAATCCACATCTCGCCTGCCTTTGCCGGTAAGACTGACTTCTCCTACTACGATCTGGATAACTTCTTCTTCGCCATGAAGAATATGTTTGTGGACGATCATGCGGCGGGGCGGCACCTTCGGCTCGTCGGCTTAGTTGATTTCCAGCACACATCCTCGCTCGGAAACGCTCCGGCACACAAGCTGTTTGAAATGGTGAATGTCGAAGGCATCAAAGAAGACAAGGACGGCAGGAAGGTCTTTAAGTCTTCCGGCAGTGAATTCCCACAGGGACTTTACGACTACCATGGTTCCGCGCCCGGCGGCGTGGAACATTATGAACCCGTGCCGGGCTTCGAGCCGAAGAACGGCGAGAAGAACGCCCGCGTCACCGCCCGCAAGCTGGTGTGGGAGATTCCGGAAATACAGGGATGACAAATGCGAGATATACGGTGGAATAGACGAAACAGAAGAACATTATGGAGACCAACCATGACGACTAAGGAAGTCCTCATAGAAGAGATCGAAAAAGCTCCTGAGCCTATCCTCCGGGAGGTGTTCCATTACATGGAATATTTGAAGGAGAAGGTTGAGGTGGATGAGTTTAACGGCCTTCTGCTAAGCAAATCGGCGCTGGCCAAGGATTGGTCAACACCGGAGGAGGACGAAGCATGGAAAAACCTGTAGTCGGCGCCGTCGTTGTCCTGCCTTTCCCGCACTCGGACTTGACGGTCGGCAAGCGGAGACCCGCACTCGTGGTGGCAGATTTGTCTGGAGACGATCTGATTCTCTGCCAGATCACGAGTCAAGCCCGAGATGACAGCTATTCAGTCGGCCTTGCCCAGACGGACTTTGTGCAAGGAACGCTGGATCGCCCCAGTTATGTGCGTCCAAATCGTTTGTTTACAGTAGATGTGGCGTGTGTTCTGAGAACGGTTGGAAGGATCAGCAGAGATAAGTTCGCATCTGTGGCGACCGCCATCAACCAGATCATTCACGCCGACAATTATCGTCCATAATCTCCCATGCCGGGTTTCGAGCCCAGGAACGGCGAGAAGAATCTGAACGGACGGCGGAACTGGGGTGCAACGGCGATGGGACTGCTGGGCTGTCCCCCGGAGGAGCGTTATGTCGGATCAGCTTCAATTCGATTTTGAAGGTCGGAACCGACATCAGGATCGGGCCGGCGGCGCCGGCCCGGAATTGCCGCGCGATCCTTTCGTGAGCGGATACGATGTCTTCAGGACCGAACAGTCCGCGGCCGTCCACGCCATGGAGGAACGGTTTGGGATGATCCTGAACAAAAACGTCCGGCTCAAACTCATCGGTTGGGATGAAGTGTTCGAGGGCAGACTGATACTCAACCAATTACTGTATCCCACAACCCGCAAGGAAGGATTGCGCCTGCGCATCGGCAATGTGGACTTCGATTACACCGATATTGAGTATTGTGGTCTTCTGCCCACGCCGGGCTGTACTGCACCTACCTGAACAAGGAAGGCGACATTACCAAACCGGCGCGGACCTTTGCGGACTATGAGGTGCAGATTGACCGCGACCACAAACCGCAAGGCGTGGAATTGATCGAGATGGTTTGAGGGAGTTTATGGCGAAGAAAAAGCGCACTATGGATTGGCATGACCGTCTGTGGAAGTTAGCCAGGAAACTGCCGTCGGATTTCGAGCCCTATGGCAAACGGGACCGGGACACAGACTGCGGGCCAGACTGCTCCTGCGGTTGCCGGTTCTTCCTCAAACTGGAAGGCACACTCGGCAACGACTGGGGTGTGTGCGCGTGTCCGAGTAGTCCGCGCCGGGGTCTTCTGACGTTTGAACATATGGGATGCAAAGCATTCAGGGAATAAGACGCGGCGGATTCGCGCGCGCGCGAAAAGAATGGAGGAAACATGGATAGTAAGAACACTAAAATAGTCCTGTTTAAGGGCAGGACGATCAGAAGAACACTGCACCAGAATGAATGGTGGTTTGTGGTGGAGGACATCGTTTTGGCTCTAATCGATTCAAACGATCCAAAACAATACATCCAACGTATGAAATTACGCGATCCGGAACTGGCTAAAGGGTGGGTACAATTTGTACATACCCTTTCAATTTCCACGGATGGCGGAAATCAGTGTATGATCTGCGCCAACACCGAAGGCATCTTCCGCATCATCCAATCCATCCCCTCCCCCAAGGCGGAGCCGTTCAAACGCTGGCTGGCAAAGGTCGGCTATGAACGCGTTCAGGAAATCGAAAACCCCGAACTTGCCACCAAACGCACCCGCCTGCTTTACAAACTCAAGGGCTATAGCGACGATTGGATCGAAAAGCGCATGCGCGGCATCGCCATCCGGGAAGAATTGACCGACGAATGGCAGGAACGCGGTGCGGAGGAAGAAAAAGACTACGAAATCCTGACGGCGCAGATTTCAAAGGCCGCATTCGGTGTTACACCCGGCGAGTATAAGAAGCTGAAAGGGCTCAAGCGCGAAAACCTGCGCGATCATATGGACGATTTCGAGCTCATTTTCACCATGCTCGGCGAACGCGCGACTACGGAAATCCACCGCACAGAGAATTCAAGAGGAATGCGAAAACTGGAAGATGATGCGCATGCCGGCGGAAGTATTGCCGGCAACGCCCGCAAGGCATTGGAAAAACGCCTGAAACGTCCGATTGTTTCCAAGCATAACTATCTTGAAGAAAAAGAAGCTCAAAAGAAATTGCGCGACCGGATATGAATTATTCCGAAGATGAACTTCTGCCCATTTCGGCCCTCGCCGACATTGTCTTCTGCGAGCGGCGAGCGGCCCTGCACCGGCTGGAGGAGATTTGGCAGGAAAGCGTCTCGACCATCGAGGGTCATCTCTTGCACGATAAAGTGCACACCGGTGAAGGTGAATCGCGAGGAGAGGTTCGCATTGCCCGCGGACTCCGACTGCGCTCCCTGCGCCTGGGACTATCCGGCGTGGCGGATGTTTTTGAATTTCACCGTTTAGAAGAGGGTATGGAAGGCATTGTCCTCCCGGGTGTTTCGGGCCGCTGGATACCGTTTCCCGTGGAATACAAGCGCGGAGTTGTCCGGCATGAGGAGAGCTTCGAGTGTCAACTCTGCGCCCAGGCTCTTTGCCTGGAGGAAATGCTCAACTGCCATATCCCGGCGGGCGCCCTTTTTTACGGTCTCTCGCGGCGAAGGAAAGATATCCTTCTTACCAACGAACTGCGACATGTGACAGAAGAAGCGGCTGTTCGTCTGCACCAGGTAGTGAATGCCGGCGTCACACCGCCGGCGCACTACGAAAAGAAATGCAAAAAATGCTCACTGCTGGCGCAGTGCATGCCGCAACTGGCGGGGAAACACGATTCTGTCCGGGACTATCTCGGCCGTACCCTTAAAAGCCTTATCAGGGAAGAATACGCGACATCGAGTCGACCAAATGCTGTAACTTGCCGGTAGAAAGGATGACCCATGGCGACCTATGAACGTTTCGAAGATTTGCCGGTTTGGCAGGAGGCGGCCAAACTGTATGAAGCAACGGATGCGCTGCTCACCGCGCGCCCGCCGGGAATCAGCCGGTCGTTCGCGGATCAACTGGAGCGCGCAACGCTGTCCGTTTCCAACAACATCGCCGAGGGCTTCGAGCGCGGCACGACGAATGAACTATTGATGTTTCTTTACATCGCGCGCGGCTCTGCCGGGGAAACGCGCTCCATGCTCTGCCTGCTGGTACGCAAACCGAGCCTTGTCGATTTGAAATCTAAAATTTCAAATTTAACAATATCCGCCGAGTCGTGCTCGCGGCAACTGCGTGCCTGGGCGGAGGCCCTTCAGAATTCCGATATTCCCGGCACGCGTTATCTAAACGATAACGTCCGCCAGCGCGAACAGCGGAAAAAACGGGCCGATGCGGCCCAGCAGCGCTTGCTGGACAGTCTGCCTCCGGATCATCCCCTGCGCCGCCGTCCGGAGGCATGATTCCAGCATTTGCTGTTCTGCGAACGGCAGTGCGCACGGGCGATCTACTTGGAGAAAATGCGGAGCATATGAAAAAATATTTGAACACCCTTTTCGTCACCACGCAGGGCGCCTACCTGAACAAGGAGGGCGAGGCGGTGGTCGTCAGCGTGGAACGCGAGGTCAGGTTGCGTATGCCGATCCATACGCTGGGCGGAATCGTCTGCTTCGGCAATGTGCTGTGCAGTCCGTTCCTTATGCACCATTGCGCCGAGAACAACGTGCTCATCGGTTTCTTGAGCGAACACGGACGGTTCCTGGCCCGTGTTCAAGGTCCGGTCAACGGCAATGTGCTCTTGCGCCGTCAGCAGTATCGGCTGGCGGACGACCCGGCGGCCAGCGCGCATATCGCCCGGGCCGTGGTGCTGGGCAAGGTGGCGAATTGCCGGACGGTCCTCCAGCGGGCTTTGCGCGATCATGCGGACAAGACCGGCCAGGACGAGATCGAAATTGCCGTCCGCCGGCTGGGGCATCTGTTGAAAGAATTGGAGGAACCGTTACCGCTGGAATCATTGCGAGGCAAGGAGGGTGACGCCGCCAACACGTATTTCGGCGTGTTCGATCACCTGATCACTGCACAAAAAGAAGCGTTCTACTTCAAAGAGCGCAGTCGGCGTCCGCCCCTGGACAACATGAATGCTTTATTGTCATTCATCTATACCCTGCTGGCGCATGACTGCGTTGGCGCTTTGGAGGCGGTTGGGCTCGACCCGCAGGTTGGATTCCTGCACCGCGACCGGCCCGGACGCCCCAGTCTGGCGTTGGATTTGATGGAAGAGTTCCGCCCATTTTTTGCCGACCGCCTGGCGCTTTCGCTGGTGAACCTTAAGCAGGTGCAGGGCAATGGCTTCAAGCAAACGGAGTCCGGGGCGGTGGAGATGACGGATGATACTCGGAAGACTGTCCTGGTGACGTACCAAAAAAGGAAGACCGAGGAAATGATCCACCCGTTTGTTGAGGAAAGCGCGGCCCTGGGCATCTTTTTTCATTTACAGGCGCAGATGTTGGCCCGCCATCTGCGCGGTGATTTGGACGGGTATCCGCCGGTGATTTGGAAATAAAATAAATTGCGTGGCGGCCACGCAATTTATTACGCGCCGGAGCGGCGCGACAACGTCAGCGATCGTGAATGTTGTTTCTGATTGGAAGACAAACGATATGATGGTTCTGGTCAGTTACGATGTGTCCACCGTCAGCAAGGCGGGTCGGTCCCGTCTTCGGCGCAGTGCCAAGGCATGCCTGGATTTTGGCCAACGGGTTCAAAATTCCGTGTTCGAATGCGATGTGGATCCGGCCCAGTGGGTGGAACTGAAGAATCGGCTGGAGGCAATCATCAATCCGGAGGAAGACAGCCTGCGATATTATTATCTGGGAAGCAATTGGCAGCGCCGCGTCGAACATATCGGCGCCAAGCCAACGTTGGATTTACGAAACGATCCCTTGCTCGTTTAAGTGTTCCGCGAACCCCAAGCGGACATGTAAATCCCGGCCGGATCGCGGGGGAATTGTAACCTGTTCTTTGAAAACAGAATAAGCAATCGCAAGGCATGGTCGGAGCGTGGTTTGTCGCACAAACCTGACTCGTTAAATTGTATTTCGCGGAAAATAATGTTTGCATTCTTCATTCTCAAAGAGATATGAAGACAGCGTCGCTCCCCGCGCGGGGAGCGTGGATTGAAACATCCATACCGGCACAGAGTATTACTCCTGGGGCGTCGCTCCCCGCGCGGGGAGCGTGGATTGAAACGACGCGGAAAGTGGCGGCGGATGACGCTGGATCAGTCGCTCCCCGCGCGGGGAGCGTGGATTGAAACGACGTGGAAAGTGGCGGCGGATGACGCGGGATCAGTCGCTCCCCGCGCGGGGAGCGTGGATTGAAACGCGTGCGCCCCGGCATTTTTAAAGCATCTAATATGTCGCTCCCCGCGCGGGGAGCGTGGATTGAAACGGGAAAATCGGAAAAACACCCCGAATTCCCTCGAGTCGCTCCCCGCGCGGGGAGCGTGGATTGAAACCCATGATCGACGATCTCCACCAGGTCAGCCGGCGGTCGCTCCCCGCGCGGGGAGCGTGGATTGAAACAACGTCGGCACTCTCACTACGACCAATCTGCAGGGTCGCTCCCCGCGCGGGGAGCGTGGATTGAAACAGAATATCACCTGGCTCCAAGATCACGACCAGGTCGCTCCCCGCGCGGGGAGCGTGGATTGAAACAGCAAAACAAAGACTGCTGACAGGAGTTTATGTGTCGCTCCCCGCGCGGGGAGCGTGGATTGAAACATCATCGGAATTTCCAGTAATTGCCCAGTACACAGTCGCTCCCCGCGCGGGGAGCGTGGATTGAAACAAAATCATACAAACGGTGAAACACTCGCTTTACGTCGCTCCCCGCGCGGGGAGCGTGGATTGAAACGATGTTTCCTTCGCGATTACTTCCAACTCGTTCGTCGCTCCCCGCGCGGGGAGCGTGGATTGAAACAATGTTACACTGGCGTCAGCAACGGCATGTACAGTCGCTCCCCGCGCGGGGAGCGTGGATTGAAACAGCCAATCGGCGTCAATCGGGTCAATCGGTGTTTGTCGCTCCCCGCGCGGGGAGCGTGGATTGAAACATTCAAAGGCCACCCGGACGGCAAACATATACGTCGCTCCCCGCGCGGGGAGCGTGGATTGAAACTCATAAACAACTCCATTGCTTGCCGCGATCCACGTCGCTCCCCGCGCGGGGAGCGTGGATTGAAACAACGCCAGGCGTCATCCCCGGTCTTCGGGACAGTCGCTCCCCGCGCGGGGAGCGTGGATTGAAACGTTTTCATTATCGCAACTGCCTTAATCGTCTGCGTCGCTCCCCGCGCGGGGAGCGTGGATTGAAACATGACTTAAAGGATGGTTCACCTAGTTTTGGGTGTCGCTCCC
>Ga0180015_1000379_pt1 | contig 13036 bp, 15 predicted proteins | sample KR13_S2_MetaG_FD_116508 | JGI IMG/M metagenome (GOLD analysis project Ga0180015, IMG submission 116508) | Groundwater microbial communities from the Olkiluoto Island deep subsurface site, Finland - KR13_S2_MetaG | ecosystem: Environmental > Aquatic > Deep subsurface > Groundwater | place...
GGCGGCTTTACATGGATGACAGCCGCCGGCAATTCCGAGCAAGTGGCAAAAGGAAAAAATATTATTGTCTGGGCCGCCATCGGGCTGGTGGTAATATTCGCTTCTTACGCTTTGGTCCGATTCGTAATTCAAGACGCAATTCTTGGAGTGGCAACACCATAGAATCATATCGGTAAGAAATAAGAATAAAAAAAAAGAAATAATCCATTTAATCTCTGCAACAAAAAAAAGAGCTTCTCGCTCTTTTTTTGTTGCCATAAAATCCGTTATGAGTTACGGGTTATGAGTTATGAGTTATGCGTTACGCGAAGTTTATGCGACCAGTAATGCCGCTCCTATCGCTCCCGCATGCTCTCCCAGCTTGCTTTTTAAAATTTTTATTTTTTTAGCTTCAGGCGAAAAAATATACTCGCGCATAGTTTTTTTTATTTTTGGCAAAAACAATTCGCTTGACTCAACCACTCCTCCGCCGACAATAATCACTTCCGGGTCAATCAAATTGACAATATTGGCAAAAGCAATGCCCAGATCACGCCCCACTTCTTCAAACATTTTTTCAGCCAAAACATCGCCCCTATACGCCTCCTCGGCTAAAACAGCCGGATTATTCTGGGTTAATTTATGATACGCCTCCTCAAGCCCGATACCTGTTTCAAAGTTAACAACCATTTTATTAAACTCGCCTGCTCCGCCATGAGCGCCTTGATAAACTTTGTCTTTATGCCACCACGCTCCTCCAAGGCCGGTGCCAATGGTCGCGCCGTATATATTGCTATATTTTTGCCCGGCGCCTGCCAATGCTTCAGCTCTGACAAAACACCTTGTGTCATTGTCTATTTCTACCGGCAGCCCAATTTTAGCTTGTAGCTGATCAGCTATCTTTATTCCGGCAATTACGGGAACATTATTACAAACTGAAATTTTTCTTTCTTTATGGTTTACCGGTCCGGGAACACCCAGACCCACTCCCTTAATCCTAATTTTATCTTTCCGCGCTCTTTCCAAAAGCGGCTCAGTTAAAGCATTGAGCATAATCACAAAATGATCCAGATTATCCTTTGGCGTAGCCAGCTTGTAGTCAGCGATAACTTTTTCTCCGTCAAAGAGAACAGCGCTCATCTTAGTCCCGCCGATGTCTATGCCAATTGTATATTGTTTATTAACTTTGGGCATAATAATAAGCTGCGATATAGTATTATTATTAAAATATTATTTAGTTAACGAATTAAAGAGTTAACCCCGTTAGATAAATTATCTATACGGGGTGAACGAGTTGATTAAAATCTTAAACAATAACTCGTTAACCCGTTAACTCGTTAACTAAAAAACTAAATAATTTTCGTAAAAAGCATCTTTGCTTCCTCCCACATTTCATTATTATTATTCACTTCTTTTTCCCAATACCAATATTCAACTCCCCACAAATAAAATTCCCTAAATCCGGCCATGCGGGAAAACTCAATTATTTCCCTGAATTTAGCCAAATTCATTGTGCGGCCTCGCTCTTCTTGTGTTAAATTCTGATAAGGGATCGGCCCCCACGGCTCTGCCTGAAGCTCAATCACTATCCACTTATCCGGTTCGGCAAAAAGGGCGGTAATATTTTTTTTGAAGCGAAAGAAGCCCGGGGCTATTGGATAATGAATATATCTTTTTAATTGCTTGGAATAGGTGTCGCGGTACATTGTGGTGCCGAAAATATCAGCCCTGCGCGCGGCCGGGATCCAAATGGAAAGCTCGCCTGAATCCGTAATTACAATCGGCCTGCCGTCCATGCTTTTGGCCAGTTTTATTTCTTTATCCAATAATTCTTTATCCAATTTAGGGCATTCTCCAAAGTTGGCCAAGAACGGCTCGTTTTCAATTTGCCAAGCAACAATGACATTGCTTTCTTTGTATCTATTTATAACTTCTTGTATATAACTTAATATTTTTTCTTCTTTTTCTTCTTGGGAAAAATTATCTATCCATTCCGGAAAATGGCACTCGGGCCATCTGGGCAAACGGCCGCCAATCGCCAAAATAACTTCTATTTCAGCTTTCTCAGATGCACTAATAAGCCAATCCAAATCATCCCAAAAATATTCATCATCCCGCGGCTCAATTTCGTTCCAATACGCGGGCAAGCGGACCTTTTTAACGCCCAATTCATTTAAAGTTGATGAATAAACTTCTTTCCACTCAAAGCCCAATGCTTCCGCCTGCTTTTTGGAAAAAGTTATTCCATATTCCAATTCATTCTTTTCATAAACATGGCCGCGGCTTAATATAAACGCGAGAAAACATACTGCAACCAAAACAAAAAAAACTTTTTTTATTCTCCTAACATTTCTAAACATTTTTAAATAATTAACCGCTTTAGTCTTATATTAATAAATAACCGTAGCGCGTTATGCGTTATGTGTTATGTGTTATGCGCGTTTTACCACACTTCATCCGTAATCGCCCGTCTTATATCCGTAAAAATAAAGCTGGTTATGGCATAAGCGGCCATAATTATAATTAGCCCTATAATCGCTCTGGTTATTTCTTTTTTTGCTTCATCAACCTTTTCTTGATTGCCCTGGGAAGTCATCCATTTATAGCCAGCCAGCATAATTAAAACCAGAAAAATAATGCCCAGCAAAGTTAAAAATACTTTTATGACATCAATAACAATATCGCGCGGATCCTTGGATGTCGCAGAGCCGTAAGCATCGGTTCCTATTGTTTCCACCCCTCCCGTTTTCACCGCATCCCATAAGCTGCTTGCCGCATGGACAGAATTAATATTTTGAGGCAAAATAAATTGCATTGACGAGAAAATAAAAATAAATAAAATAACTGGAATCAAAAAATTTCTTGGATTGCTTAAAGCAAACAAGCTCTTGTTAATAATGTCTTTTTTCATATGATTTGTGTTATAATTAATTATACTATAATATTAATCCGCTAATAAACGCCAATCTGCGAATTGCGAATAAAATGATATGCATTCGCATATTAGCGATTAGCTGATTAGCATTTATTCGCAGATTAGCATTATATTTATTATATCTAAAATCCTTAAAAACTTCAATCATGCGTTACGAGTTACGCGTTACGAGTTACGCGCTATGAGCTTATACACAAAAGTAGCTTACAATACAATAATACAAGTAATCGGCAAAGTTATTTCCACTATTCTTGGCTTACTGGCGATTGCTATAATTACCCGCTACTTGGGCAAAACCGGCTTTGGCCAATATACTACTATTATTACTTTTTTGTCGTTTTTCGGAATTATCGCGGATTTAGGGCTTACTCTGGTGACTGTGCAAATGATTTCGCGGCCCGGCGCGGACCAAAATAAAATTTTAAGCAACCTTTTCAGCTTGCGCCTTGTGTCAGTGCTTGTCTTTCTCGGAGCCGCCCCAATAGTCGCGATTTTTTTGCCTTATGAGCCAATTGTCAAAACAGGAATAATTATTGCCGCTTTCTCATTCTTGTTTATTGCCTTAAACCAAATTTTAGTGGGGTTATTCCAAAAAAATCTCCGCATGGACAAAGCGGCCATCGCGGAAGTTGTCAGCCGAATCGCTCTGGTTTTAGGAATTATTACTGTTTACCGCTTTAAACTCGGCTTAACCGGCGTTTTAGCCGCTACCGTGCTTTCCGGCGCCGTAAATTTCGTCTTACATTTTATTTTTTCCCGCAAATTCGCCCGAATCAAGCTTGCCATTGATTTGGATGTATGGAAAAAAATAATTAAATTTTCCTGGCCCATTGCCCTTACTATCGGCTTTAATTTGATTTATCTTAAAGCAGACACTTTGATTTTGTCTTTAATGAAAAGCCAAGCCGAGGTTGGCGTATACGGCGCGGCCTACAAAGTAATAGATGTGTTAATCACCTTGCCTTTTATGTTTGCCGGAATTATCCTGCCTATACTGACGATGAATTGGGCGAAAAACAATATTCAAAAATTCAAAGATTCTCTGCAAAGATCGTTTGACGCTATGATGATTATAGCCGTACCGCTGGTAATCGGCAGCCAATTCTTAGCTAAACAAATTATGGTATTGGTTGCGGGACAGGAATTTGAATTGTCCGGACAAATTTTGAAAATTTTAATTATAGCTGCCGGATTAATATTCGCCGGCTGCATGTTCGCGCACGCGGTTATAGCCATGGACAAGCAGAAAAAAATAATCGGAGTTTATATTTTCACAGCCATTACCGCGGTGATCGGCTATTTGATCTTTATCCCGCGCTACTCGTATTTTGGCGCGGCATGGGTTACAATATACAGCGAGCTGGTGATTACTCTCGCTTCTTTGTTTATGGTTTGGAAATACGCTAAATTCCTGCCAAATTTAAAAATTACAGCAAGAGCCATGGCTTCTTCCGCGGCCATGGCGATCGCTCTTTATTTTCTTCGCGAATGGAATCTGTTTTTTTCTTTATTCGCCGCAATAATAATATACTTTACTTTTCTTTATCTATTGAAAGGAATAACTAAAGAAGATATCGTAAAACTAATTCCCAATAATTAAAATTTTATTACTATGCGTTACGTGTTATGCGTTACGTGTTATGCGTTATTATGCCTAAAAATGTTTTAATCATAGATTCAGTGCCGAACAACAATAAATGCTTAATCAGTCTTTTTAATGAATTATCGCGAAAAGATTATTTGTTTTATTTATTGTCAAATAATTCCAGTCTTTTTGACCAATTCAAGACAAGCCAATGGCCGGCGAAAAAAATATATTTGGGGCCGAATATTTTAAACTCCAAAATTAATTTTTTGTTATTTCTAATTTTATCGCCGCTGATCCTTTTTATTTGCTTGGTTTATCTTATCGGCTATAAATACGGCAAAAATATCACATCCATAATTTGTCTGGGCTGCAATGAAAAGATTATTTTTACTTTATTGGCCAAAATTATGAAAATAAGAATGATTTGGCTGGAACTTCCTGACGCAAATTATAAAAATCTGCTGCCGCCGATCATTTGGCTTTATAAAATTAATTCAAATATTTCAAGCATTGTGGCTTTTACCGATTCTACAAAAATGCGGCTTAAAAAAATAACGGCAAGAGAAGAAAAAATTAAAACAATCCACCCGGGAATTAAGGTAAATCACTTTGAGCATCAAGACACGATTTTCCACAGCCTTGCCCATACCAATAAAAGCGGCTTTCAAAAAAAATTTTTTACCGTCGGCACTATAGTTGATTTAAGCCATCAGCAAAAAGTTGAGCCATTGCTTCAAGCAATTAAGCACTGCTTAACGGTTATACCTAACATACAGTTGATTGTAGTCGGGGACGGCAATGAGAAAAAAACCCTGTCTTGGCTGGCTAAAAAAATGGAAATCGACAGCTTGGTTTGGTTTGTGGGCGGAAAAAACCACGCGCAAAAATGGCTTAGTAATTTTGATATTTTTGTCGTAACATGCAAAGACACAAGTATGGCCGATCTGGATACATGCCTTTACGCAATGTCATCCGGACTTCCTGTGATCGGCCCGAAAAACAAAGATTTTGAAGATATAATTCGTGAAGGCGAAAACGGATTGTTAGCAGAGGCGGACAACAGCGAGGATTTGGCCATGCAAATTATTAATCTGCAGCAAAATAAGCGCCAGCGCTTAAGCTTTGGCAAAAACTCGCGTGAGTTGGCTGAAAAAAACTTTTCAATCAGTTTAATGGCTGAAAAATTTGAAAAACTACTGCTATAATGCTAATCTGCTAATAAATGCTAATCTGCGAATTGCCAATAATAATGAAAATATAAAAATACTGGAATACAAGAATATTTGAAGCAATTATTTAAATTTATTTTTATATTTTCACATTCTTGTATTTTTAATTTAAACATTCGCGATTAGTTGATTGGCATTTATTCGCGGATTAGCATTATATTATTATGTTAAAATACAAAAAAATTTTTGAAAACAACAACTTTATAATCATTAATAAGCCGGCAGGACTGCTTACCCATGGCAATGATCACATTAAAGAACTAACTCTTGTTGATCAATTGTTAAAAGACATCCCGAGTATAGCCAAAATAGGCGAGGACCCCAGCAGACCCGGCATAATGCACCGCTTGGACAGAAATGTGTCCGGGCTTTTGGCAATAGCAAAAACTCAAGACGCTTTTGACCATCTAAAAAAACAATTCCAAAACAGGGCTGTTAAAAAAATCTACACCGGACTGGTTTATGGAAAAATAGAAAAAGAGGAAGACGAAATAAATTTTCCAATCCTGCGGAGCGCCAAGGGATACAAAATGGCCGCCTTGCCATTAACCGAAAGAGGCGGCCTAAACCAACGGGGCAAGTTGGCGATTACAAACTTTAAAATCACAAAAAAATTTATTAACTGCACTTTACTGGAAATAAAAATTAAAACCGGGCGCATGCACCAAATCAGGGTGCATCTGGCAGCCTACGGCCATCCGCTTGTCGGCGATGATTTGTATGGGACAAAAAAAACCCGCGAGAAAAATAAAAAAATAAATTTAGGCAGGATATTCCTAGCCGCGAATAAACTGTCGTTTCTTGATCTGGACGGAAAAAAACAATCCTTTGAAATAGATTTGCCGGATGAATTAAAAACTTTTTTAAAACAAATTAAATAGGCCTGTCGCGTAATAATATGATTCAGCAAAAAAGAGTGCTGGTGATTGCCGGACCTACCGGCGTTGGAGAAAGCACTATAACCAAAAAAATAATCAAGCAATATCCGATATTTAAACGGCTGATTACGGCCACCACAAGAGAACCGCGCCTTAATGAAAAAAACAGAAAAGATTATTATTTTTTTTCCGCCGATAGGTTCAAAGATGAAATTAAAAAAGGCAATATAATAGAACACACTTTTATAAAAAACAGGAATGTTTATTACGGAAGCTATAAATATGATTTAGAAAATAAACTTAAAAAGGGACATAACATTATTGTTAACACTGATATAGTGGGAGCTAAATATTATAAAAAAAATTATAATGCCGCAACAATATTTATAAAACCGGATTCATTAGCTAATTTAAAGAAACGGCAACTATTCAGGAATAAAAACATTTCAAAAGATGAATTACGCAAAAGAATGAATTACGCAAAGCAAGAGATCAATAACGAGGCGCCTTTTTATAGCTATACTGTAATAAATAAGCAAGATGAGCTTAATAGCGCCATGAAGAAAGTGATAAAAATCATTAAAACAGAAGGTTATTGCTTAAAATAATAAAGAAACTCAAACTGTTGACAAACCATAGACTTTGTTATACTGTTATATTGTTATATGATTATATCTATAAAAAAATATAGCGCTATAACGCATAACAACATATCTATAAATATCTACTAAACATCTTAACAAAATAAGTCGTTGCGAGTTATGCGTTATGCGTTATGCGCTGCGAGTTATGCGATAAAAATATGGCAGAAGAAAAAAAGGATCTAAAAAAAGAAGCTTTAGTTGATTCTAAGGATAAAACAACATCAAAGCAAGAAGAAAAACGCATTATTCCCGAAATTAAGCCGGGAATGACTATAAGGGTTTACCAAAAAATTAAAGAATTAAACCCAAAAGGAGAGGAAAAAGAAAGAATTCAATATTTTGAAGGTCTGGTTATGGCCAAAAAACATGGCAAAGAAGCCGGTGGAACAATAACTGTAAGAAAAATATCCGATGGCATTGCTGTAGAAAAAATATTTCCAATGAATCTGCCTGCCATCACAAAAATTGAAATAAAAAAACAGGTCAGAGTCAAACGCGCCAAACTATATTTTTTAAAACGCGACTATAAGAAAAAACTCAAAGAAAAAAAAATCGCTTAACGCCCTCTTAGCGGAATTTGCATATTCACCCAGCTCAAAGTTTAAATATCCATTAACGCGGATGTGGTGGAATTTGGTAGACACGCAAGCTTGAGGGGCTTGTGGCTGCAAAGCCGTGGAGGTTCAAGTCCTCTCGTCCGCACATTTCGGATCTCTAATGTCGGATTTCGGATTTCAGATTTTCTGCCGTCTGAAATCCGACATCCGAAATCCGAAAGGGCGCATAGCTCAGCTGGCTAGAGCGCTTCGTTTACACCGAAGATGTCCTGGGTTCGAATCCTAGTGCGCCCACAATGCAACATCTCACAACAAATGAAAAACAAACATTCAATTTGGCAAAAAAAATCGCCAAAAAGCTTAAAGGCGGAGAAATTATCGGCTTAATCGGTAATCTTGGGGCCGGTAAAACTATTTTTACCAAAGGATTGGCGGCAGGACTCGGCATTGAGCAAACCGTTAATAGCCCGACATTTATTTTAATGAAAGTATACCCAATCCGAAATCTAAATTCTGATATTAAAAATTTGATCCACATCGACGCTTATAGAATAAAATCCGAACAAGACATAATCGCTATCGGCGCGCAAGAATACTTCGCCAGACCCGATACCGTAGTTATTATTGAATGGGCTGACAAAATAAAAAAAATCTTGCCTAAAAAGACAAGATTTGTTAATATAAAAAATAAAGAAGGGGATAAAAGAATAATTAATATTTAACGCAATAAATTTATGTCAATGGAAGCTGGTCAAATAAATAGCATCTTAAGAAGAAAAGAAAATATAGAAAACTCAATAATAAATAAAGAGAATTTGAATTACGAAGAAAGGATTGATAAAATTATGAAGAAAGTAGATGAAATCTTGGAATACATTTCATGCGGCGACTTAGCAAAAAAGTTGTTAAATAATGAACTTGGAGGCAAAACTGCTTCTGAAATCAGAGCCATGACAGAAGAGGAAATGGAGCAACTATGCGATCCTTATGACCCGGCAGTAGTAGCTGCTATTTGCATTAGACTTAAGGAAAAGGAGGGGGAAGTTAAGGGAGAACAGCAATAAACCAACGAACATAAGAAACAAAAGCGGTTATTATATACTATAACCGCTTTTTTTATTTCTAAACATCAGCCACGCCAGAAAAATCACACTACTCACAATTATTATGTCGGCTAAATTAAAAACCGTAAAATATTTTAAGTCAAAATAATCAACAACGAATCCGTACTTTAATCGGTCAAATAAATTGCTCGCCGCGCCCAAAACAATTAAAAATAACAAATAAGACTTGGCTTGATCATTTCTCTCAGCGTAATACAATAAATTATAAATCAAAGCCAAGACAATTAAAATAATTGCTATGTTCAGCCACCAGCCGGCAAGGGGCAGGGAAAACGCTATGTTATAATTGCGGACAAAGTTTAATTTTAAAAAATCACCGATTATTGCTTTCGGTTCGCCAAAAAAACCGCCAACAGCCAAAAATTTAAAAAAACGATCAAGCGCAATAAAAAAAACAGCGGCCAACATTCTTGCTGCTGTCTTTCTTGAACTTTTAAAATACTTAAAACACATATTTAATCGGCGATAGCGCGCTTCACGGCGCGCTGCTTGCGTGAATTAAATCGTTTTTTGCAATTTATTTTTGCACTCAATGCAAGCGCTGGAAACAGGACGAGCCAACAAGCGCTTTTCTCCTATTTCTTCGCCGCAATATTTGCAAACGCCATAAGATCCTTTTTCAATCCTGTCTAATGATTCCTCTATGTCTCTTAATGTTTTTTCCAATATTTTTTCTGTAGCCAAATTGGTTGAATAAACTCCTATCTCCTGCACATTTTCATCGCTTTTATTGCCAAAATCAGGAAATTTAGCGCGATGCTCATCTTTCTCGTGTTTATCGTCTTTTGTAAAACTGGCTAAATCTTCCTCAATTTGCTTTTTTCTAGCCAATAAACCTTTTTTTATTTTATCAAATGTTTCTTTTTTCATAGTTTTGTTTTATGCCGAGAATACTAGAATATGAAATTATGAAAATAAAATATTTTTCTAATACTAAAAGTTTTTTCATATTCTTGTATTTTCATATTTTCATTATTCAGTTTAAGGCAAAAATATTATCTTATGATTCAAATGCTTAATTCCTATGCTTAATTCCTAATTAGATTATATAGCAAAAAATCAGTTTTGGCAATAAAAAAAGGGGCCCAGGAAGGCCCCTTCTTTTTATATAAAATGAATTTATGGGTCTATCAACTGAGCCCCATCTCTAAAGGACTCTTCCTTGCACCCATCAATTGATGAGCAAGAAAATCCCTACCTTCAGAGCTGAAGCTTTTTGCCGATTTATAAAGCACTTTCTCACCACTCTTTGGCAAACCTCTTTTTGTTTTTTAGAAATAAAGGGCCTGCCTGTATTTTGTTTTTGTTTTATGGTCTGATTACATCGGCGTTAATCAAGTTTTAAAGATCAGTGAAAAAGTATTATACATTTAATATACCACAAAAAAAATAAAAAAGCAATGGTCGCCGATTAAAATGCTTTAAACAAAAAAATAAACCAATATTAGCAAAATTTATTTAAATAACCAAAACAATCTCTCTGCCAATCAATTTAAAGTCTACGTTAATGTAGACTAAAAGTGCTTATTTATCCACATAGCCAATAGTTTATCCACAGTTTAGAAAGATTTTTAGTCCACAAAACTGTAGGCTAAAAATGTAAACATAGATAAAATGCGCATAACGGTATAATATTTGTACTCCAGAGAGTCGTTTTATTGTAAAATCTTTTAGTCCACGAAAATGTAGACTAAGAATAGTTACATAAATCAAAATTTTCTGCCAGTTCCCAAATTTCCAATTACAAATTTCTAATTTCTATCTATATGAGGTCTGGATGGGAATCGCCCCGCCCCTTTTGGAGGTCCAGACCGGAATCGAACCGGTGATAACGGTTTTGCAGACCGTTGCCTTACCGCTTGGCTACTGGACCTCAAAATGGGCGGGGCCTTACCTCTTAGCTACCAGACCATTAAATTCAATCACGAATTACTCTTAATATAACAAATTTTTTAAATAAAAACAAGTTAAAATAAAAATGCTCTCTATATTAAAAGAGAGCTACCGTCTATTATCTGCTGTCTATTTACTTCAAAACTTCAATTTTAGCGAATTTTACGCCAAATTGCTTTGCGTCTTGCTTTTCAATCATCCAGATATCCACTCTGTTCGGGTAGCGCTTGTTCATTTTGTCGCGAACTATGAATACTTTATCGCCATATAGCTCCGGAATTCTTACTTTTGCCCCAAAAGGCAAAAAATTAGCCGCGATAGTATCTTCAATGCCATGATCGCACACATCAAAGCCGTTTGCTGTTATACAAGGACTGTCATCACACTGTCCAACTTCTGAATTATACGCGGTAATAGTATAACTGCCGGACCATTTCACCGGCCAAGAACTGTTTTCCGGCAAGCGATTAGCGTCTAAAAGAGCATTATTTTCTTCTTTTAAGCTATTTTCTTGAAATAAGCTGATTGCTTCCGTTTCTATGTTAAAGCTATTGTCTTCGGCTAAGTCATTAGCTAAAACCGGCATTGGGAAAAGCAAAACATCAAACAAAAACACAAAAACAAGCAAAATGACCAATTTTTTGGCTTGCTTTAAAGAAATTATTTTTTTGTGATTTTTGCGAAGCGGTTCCATGAGTCATGATGCGAATCCGTCCAGCAAGACTGCGGGACGAATACTGCAAATTGCGAATTATGCGAATAAAATATCTTGATTTGTGCTTATTTCTTTTTTCTGCAAATAAAAAACCCTATCCTGCTCTCCTTGAAAGGATTTGATGATAGGGATTTTCTAACTTCTACCTTTAGCTTATCACACATCAACAAACAAGTCAACCCTTAACTTTTAGTCTACAAAACTGTGGACTAAAAATTACTGATATTGACAAATAATAATAAAAATAGTAAGGTGCTATAATGAAATATTTGGATAGATCTTTTCTAAAAACTTTTTTCATAAGGAGGGAAATATCATGAAAAAATATATAGTACTTTTATTAACGATTTCATTGGCAATGGTTTGGCTGTCAGGTTGCGCTTTATTTACTCCGCCGCCTTATATAAATCAAACAATGGAGATTGAAAAAAATGCAAATGGCGATGTCGTAAAATCAAAATACCACAGAACAGTTAAGGGTTTAGCTTATGAAGATCCGGAAACAGTAATCTTGGAATGGGCTGATGCCGAAAAAATGGCAAGAAATTCAAAAGATAATGCTGAATATCAAACATCTTATCAACAAAAATGTGTATACTTAAAAATACGGAACAGCACAAAAAATTATTCAGTAATTATTAGAAGTGAGCCGTTTAAAGGATTAGAACTGGGACCCGGGGAGGTAAGTAAAACAAAAAAGCGATTTACAACGGGAACATATCCTTTGACATTTCATTGGTACAGATTAGGGGAAGAATCTGAAGGCGAAAAAACAGTAAACATATCAATTTACGAAAACAGAAGAGAGCCGATAACTATTACTCCCTAAATGAAATAAATGAAATTTAAAAGCACCTACTTTAACAGTAAGTACTTTTTAAATTTTTTATTTTATAAAAAATTAATAAGCCGATGGAGATCCACTTCCCCACGGCAAGCGCGTAAATACAAATTCAGTAATGGCATAAGCCGCGATGATTATAATTAAGCCGATAATCGCATGCCTGATAGAATCTTTTGCTTCCCTTACTTGCTCCTCGTCTCCGCCCGCGTTCATCCATTTATTTCCGGCCAAGATTATTAATATCACAAATATAATCCCCAAAAGCGCTATGAAACCTTTAATTACCGCGGCAACAACACTTCCTACGGTAGCAGTAGCGTTAAAGCCGGCGCCTGATATTCCCGCAAAATTCGTTACTTGCGATTTTAAGTCTTCGGAACTAATAAAGCTGGCGGCATGGGAACAATCCGCTGTTAATAAACAAAAGGTGGTAGCTGCAAACGCAAAACTTAAAAAAATTTTTATACTATATTTTCTCATTCTATTTTTTATTATGTTAACAAATATCCGGCTATAAAACGCCAAATAGCATAAGCGCCAACCACTATAACTAAGCCGATAATGGCTCTTCTTAAAGTATCTTTGGCATTGTTCAATTTTTCTTCATCGCCTCTGGCTATCATCCAATTATAGCCGGCATAAATAATTAA
>Ga0180015_1000380_pt1 | contig 13036 bp, 11 predicted proteins | sample KR13_S2_MetaG_FD_116508 | JGI IMG/M metagenome (GOLD analysis project Ga0180015, IMG submission 116508) | Groundwater microbial communities from the Olkiluoto Island deep subsurface site, Finland - KR13_S2_MetaG | ecosystem: Environmental > Aquatic > Deep subsurface > Groundwater | place...
AACCTGGCGGGCAAGATGAGCGTCTCTTTTTACAAAAGCGTCGATCGCCTGGCGTACCATATCCTGGGCAACCTGGGAAAGTTTGGGAATATCAACCAATGGTTTAAGCAGCGGTTTCTTCATTAATTCCAGGGATTTTTGTGAAATATCCAAAGCAATATCAGCAATCCGCTCTAATTCCGCGTTAATCTTCATCCCGGTAGTAATATATCTTAAATCCCCGGCCATCGGCTGATAGCGGGCAATAAGATCAATACATTTCTCATCGATAACCAGCTCTAACTCATCGATATTATTATCATTATCGATTACTTCTTGGGCCAGGCCTTGGTCCCGGCTTTGCAAAGACTCCACTGACTTAAAAATTGACTCTTGAGCAAAAACTGCCATCCTTAAAATATCTTTGTGTAATTCCTTTAGCTCTTCATCCAAGTGTCTTAACATTAAGCACCTCCTCTTTTCCCATTGTCATCCCCGCGAAAGCGGGGATCAGATTCCCGTTTCCACGGGAATGACGTAAACAAAACTGTCCCTAACCATATCTACCGGTAATATAATCCTCTGTTCTTTTATCCTTAGGATTAGTAAAAATATCCTGGGTTTTACCAAACTCTACTAACTCCCCTAAAAGCATAAAACCTGTTTCATCTGAAACCCGCGCTGCCTGCTGCATATTATGCGTTACAATTATAATTGTATAATTATTTTTTAGCTCACGCATTAATTCTTCAATGCGGCTAGTGCCTTGCGGATCAAGCGTAGAACATGGCTCATCCATCAGCAAGATATCCGGCTTAACCGCAATCAGCCTGGCAATACAAAGCCTCTGCTTCTGCTCCAGAGACAACGTCAACGCAGATTTATTAAGTTTATCTTTTAACTCATCCCATAAAAGAACGGACTGCAAACTATCCCGGACTATCTCATCAAGTTTAAATTTAGTCAGGCCCTCAGCATGCACCCTTTGGCCAAAGGCAATATTTTCATAAATCGACAGGGGAAAAGGATTAGGCCGCTGAAAAACCATGCCTACTTTTTTACGTAAACTAACTAAATCCGTTTCTTCAGAAATAATATTCTGAGTATCAATTAATACTTCGCCGCTTACCCGCACCCCTTCAATAAGGTCATTCATGCGGTTAAAAACCCGCAGCAGCGTGGATTTACCACAACCCGAAGGGCCGATCATAGCCGTAATCTGCTTCTGCGTGAAATACGCATTCACGTTGATTAACGCCTGAAAATCCCCATACCATAAATTTAAATTACTTACTTTGATATCCGCCATTATCCGAATTTCCCTCTGATATAGTCATCTGTGCGCTGATCGCTGGGTGCCGTAAATATTTTTTCCGTTTTGTCCAGTTCGACAAGTTCACCGGATAAGAAAAAAGCTGTGCGATCACCTACTCTAGCTGCCTGCTTAACATTATTCGTCACTAAAACTAAAGTGTAATCTTGCTTTAATTTAAGCATTGCTTCTTCTATTTTAGCGGTAGAGATCGGATCCAGCCCGGAACAAGGCTCATCAAATAAAATAACATCCGGTTCCACCGCCAAGGTCCTGGCGATACAAAGTCGCTGCTGCTGGCCTCCGGATAATTTGAAAGCGGAAACATCCAGCCTGTCTTTAACTTCATCCCAGATATATGCCTGCCTAAGCGAGCGTTCAACAATCGCGGAAATTTTCTGGCGATTCTTCTCTCCGTGCATCTTAACACCATAAGCTATATTTTCAAAAATGGATAAAGGTAACGGTAAAGGTAAAGCAAAAACCATGCCCACTCTCTTACGTAAAACCTCAACATCCAATTTTCTGATATCCGCTTTATCGTATTGCAGCCAGCCGCTCATTTTAAAACCAGGATACAGGTCATTTAAACGATTAAGCATGCGCAAAAAAGAAGTCTTTCCGCTATTCGAAGGACCGATTACGCTTAAAATCTCATTGGCCTGGATCTCAATGTTCACACCTTTTAAAGCATGAATCTGCCCAAACCAGATATTTAAATCTTTGGCGCTAAACTTTACCACCGCAACTCTCCTTTAAATAAATCTGTCAAATTTATTCTCCTTACCATTTTTTCTTTTTTCTAAAATTATAGCGAATAATTATTGCTACCAGATTCATCACTAAAACTAAAAATAATAAAACTAACGCCGTGCCATAACGCACTTTTTCATCGACATTGGGCACCTGGGTGGAAATTACATACAAGTGATACGGCAACGCCATGGCCTGGTCAAAAATAGATTTGGGCAATCGCGGCAGGTAAAAAGCCGCTACCGTAAAAAGTATCGGGGCTGTTTCTCCGGCTGCCCGGCCTAAGCCCAGGATCGTACCGGTTAAAATTCCTGGTATGGCATTGGGCAAAACAATATGCCTTATCGTCTGCCACTTGCTTGCCCCCAGCGAAAGGCTTACTTCCCGGAATGACTGTGGAACACTCTCTAAAGCCTCGCGGGAAGTAGTAATAATTATTGGTAAGATCATTATCCCCAAAGTCAGGGAACCGGATAAAATCGAAGCGCCGAATTTCAAAAAAACTACAAACAACGCCAGGCCAAACAAACCGTAAACTACCGAAGGCACTCCGGAAAGGTTGATAATTGCCAGTTTGATTATCCGGTTAAGCAGGTTTTCTTTAGCATATTCACTCAAATACACAGCAGCCAATAATCCCATCGGTAAAGCAAAAAATAATGCCCCAAAAACCAGATAAAAAGTCCCGACAATCGCCGGGAATATTCCTCCGGCGCGCATTCCCTGGCGCGGAATATCGGATAAAAATTGCCAATTAATCGCCGGCATTCCTTTTTGCGCAATAATTACCACGATTAACCCCACCGGCAAAACAATTAAAAGCGTGGCTAAAAATAGAAAAAAGAACGCGATTTTTTGCGATCTTTGCGTATTACGCATCAGCGCCTCTTATGCAAGAATAGATCCGCGGTAACATTAATAATAAAGCTCATGATAAATAAAACAATACCGATAGCAAATAAAGCAAAATAATGCTCGCTGCCGACAACTGCTTCTCCCATTTCCGCGGCAATAGTCGCGGTCAAAGTACGCACCGGCACCAGAATGCTTTGGGGAATAACTGCGGCATTACCGGTAATCATCATTACCGCCATGGTCTCGCCAATCACCCTGCCGATACCCAGCATTACTGCCGCCACAATTCCCGAAGAAGCCGCCGGAAGCAGGACCCGGTAAATCGTCTGCCAATGCGTAGCCCCTAAAGCAAACGCTCCTTCTTTATAACTTTTAGGCACCGAATATAGTGCATCCTCAGCAACCGAAACGATGGTTGGCATGGCCATAAAAGCCAAAATGATTGATCCGGACAAAGCAGTTAAACCGGTGGGCAAATGAAATGTGCTCTTAACCCAGGGAACCAGGGTCACCATACCGATAAAACCTAAAACCACGCTAGGAATAGCGGCTAACAATTCAATCCCGGCTTTGAGGATCTCCTTAATCTTCAAGGGAGCAATTTCAGCGATATAAACCGCACAGGCTACGCCGATAGGGATAGAAATTATGGCGGCGCCCAAGGTCACCATAAGTGAACCTAAAATCAAAGGTAATATCCCTAATTGCGCCGGCTCCGAAATTGGATACCAACTCTTGCCCAATATAAAATTAGCCGGAGTAACGGACTTAAATACCGCCAATCCTTCTTTGGTTAAAAACAGAAAAATAAGAATTACAAAAAAAATAGAAGCTAACCCGCAAATCAGGATTAGCTTCTCAATGATAAATTCCTTAAACTTTCTCATATTATTTTTCACGACGCAAAGTTATTCACAACGTAGAGGAGGTTTAAACCTCCTCTACACCTGTTAATAACTTTTATTTAATAGGAACAAAATCTGTCTTAACTACAATCCCTTGGCCTTCTTTAGATAGAGTATAATCCACAAACTTCTTGATTAACCCCTGCGGCTGGCCGTTGGTATACAAAAAAAGCGGCCGGGAGATCGGGTATTTTCCGCTGATCACATTCTCAATATTCGGATTAATGTAAGCGGATTTTTCATCGCTGGCAACATCGATATGTTTCTGCTTACTGCTAATATATCCCATACCATAATAACCAATGGCCGACGGATTCCCTGCCACCTCATCAGCAATCGCCTGCGAAGAAGACAATAGTAAAGCTCCCGAAGCAAACTCTTCTTTTCCGTCAGCCTTACCTTTCCTTAAAACGTGTTCTTTAAAATATACATGCGTTCCGGAATTTACTTCACGTGAAAGGATAACTATTTTCTCCTCCTTACCCCCCACTTCTTTCCAGTTGGTAATCTTACCGCGAAAAATATCTGCCAGCTGATCCAGGGTAAGTTTACTGACCGGATTAGCCGGATTAACCACTACTGCTAACCCATCCAAAGCAACTTTTATTTCAAAAGGATTAATCCCTTTCTGCTTAGCTAAAATAATCTCTTTATCCTTAATATCTCTTGAGCTCATGGCAATATCGCAAGTGCCGCTGATTAAACTGGATAACCCGGTCCCCGAACCACCCCCGGTAACTGCCACAAAATCCCCGGGGTTTTCCTCCATATACTTCTCTGCCCAGGCCTGGCCCAGATTTACCATAGTATCGGAACCTTTAATCTGCATGGAATTTTTATTATTTCCAGCAAACGCCGAAACCGTAAACATCAACATAGCTAAAATAAGTGAACCTTTTTTAAACATTGTATCCTCCGTATTATTTGCTGAATATTATACTACATTCTGGCATTACGCATGTTAAATCTGTGTAAAATCTCAAAAAATTACCTTAAACTTAGTACCCAAAACATTGTAGTCCTTCCATCTGCTTCCACTTTTTGAACTAAGCAACATATAATAAACTTCGGCTTTAATATTTTTAAAAGGAGTAAAAGAAATCCCTCCGGATAACCTGTTCTGGTTAAAGCCCTGGGCATTACCGATCATAATAAATGTTTCATCGGAGACATAGGGCTGAATCTCAAATTTAGTAAGCTTCCATGACGGTTTAATGGCGAGCTTATTACGATAAACCCCCGAATCGTTCTTGTAACTAAAATACTGGTAATGAAACCGGAAACGGTTATCAAACTTAAAGCCCAGCAATTCCCCAAAGTAGGTAAAAAATAAATATGGATCGCTTTCCGCCAGCCACGGCGCGGAAGCAGTCCGAGAGTAAATCTGCCGATATCCTGCTCCGATATGCCAAGACTTATTTAAAGTATAGGTTAACCCCGCATCATAATGTTGGTAATAGAATTCGCTGGCATTGTTGGCCCAACGGAATTCCTGCTCAAGCGCGAGTTTTAAATCCTTCTTAAGTTGAAACTCTTCAACTTCGGTATTCCAAATCTGAAAATCACCATCATCATAAGCATAGAGCTTAACTGCTAAAAACAGGATCAAACTCATCACAATTATACTAATCTTCATTTTCATCGCTCCTTTTAAAATACTGGTTATCTTGTAATCTTTCTAAAATACAACTTGCCTCCTCTCTTTAACTCTAATAAGAATATAAGAGAGAGGTTAAATCTGCTTCAAAGGCAGGTAAAATGTAAGTAAAGTTTTATAGGGGATGATGAACCAAAATCTAGAGCCTGAGCCTTCAGTGCTTTCAACTCCTACCGAACCGGAATGCAGCTCAATAATGTGCTTAACAATCGAAAGCCCCAGGCCAGTACCGCCCAACTCGCGCGAGCGCGCTTTATCCACGCGATAGAAGCGCTCAAAAATACGGGGAATATCTTTTACCGGAATACCGGAACCGGAATCTTCTATAGTAATTTTTATCTTGTCAATAAGCTGTTCGGAGTAAATGTTTACAAAACCGTTCTCTTTATTATAGTTAACAGCATTATGAATAAGGTTGTTAAATACCTGTTCGATTTTACCCTTGTCCGCCAGGATTTCAAGGCCTTCCGGTAAATTCGATTTAATTTCTACGCCTTTCTTCCTTGCCTGAGATTCAAACCCCGATAAAACTTCATCAACAAGATCCGCTAAGAGAAACTCTTCCTTTTTAAGCACCATTTCTTTTGATTCAATATGCGAAAGATCAAGCAGGTCATTAATTAAAGTATTTAATCTATCCGCGTGATTATTAATTATCCTAAGGAAATTAATACTGTTTTCTTTATCCTCCATCCCCCCTTCAAGCAAAGTCTCCACAAAACCTTTTATGGAGGTAAGCGGGGTTTTCAGTTCATGTGAAACATTAGCCACAAAATCCCGGCGCATTGTTTCCAACCTTCTTATCTCGGAAATATCATGGATGACTAAAAGGCAGCCGTTGACTACTTTCGATTCAAATATCGGCGAAGCATTTACCTGAAATACCTTTTGCACCGGCCAGATAAGCGCCAACTCCTTGGAGATAAACTCACCTTTTTTTAAAACTTGCGCAATGACTTCGGCAATATCATTGTTGGGAAAAACCTCTAAGAAAATCCTGCCCAAAGCATTATTGGGAGCAATGTTAAAGATACTCTCGGCGGTAGGATTAAGCGAAAGCACCCGCGTATCTTTATCTACAGCAATCACCCCTTCCACCATACTGTTTAATATGGCATGTATCCGGTTATTTTCATCCTCTAGATTATTAATACGCTCTTTAAGTGATTCTAGGGTGGAGTTTAAATCAAAGATGGTTTTCTTTAGGCTGGAGTTGAACAATTTCAATCCTCGGCTTCAAAGCGATAACCGTAGTTTTTAGCGGTTACGATCATCTTGGCGGCTGATTTTAACTTCTTGCGCAGGGTGCGCACATGCACATCTACAGTGCGAGTTTGGATTTCCAGGGCATGATCATAACCCCAAATGGTATCCAATAAATAATCGCGTGATAAAACCCTGCCCTTGGCTTTAAGTAAGGTTTTGAGCAATTCAAATTCTTTAGAGGTAAGTTCTATCGGCTTATCTTTAACCTTGACCGATATCTTGGCGAAATCTATATTTAAATCGCCCGACTGGAATATCTCCGGCAGCTTATCTTTTTCAGTTGCCCGGCGCAAAACCGCTTTTATGCGGGCAATTAATTCCCGCGGGCTAAATGGCTTAGTAATATAATCATCCGCCCCAAGCTCTAAACCCACAATTTTATCCGACTCCTGGCTTTTAGCGGTAAGCATAATTATAGGAATGGAGGCGGTTTTGATTTCTTTTTTTAGGGATTTACATACCTCCAGGCCGTTTATTCCCGGCAGCATTAAATCCAATAAAATAAGGTTGGGGTATTGGCGTAAAGCTAGATCCAAAGCATCCTCTCCATCCTGAGCAACAATAACCTTAAAACCATCTTTTTTAAGGTTATACTCCAGCATTTTTACAATATCCTTCTCGTCTTCAACAATCAATATTTTTTCCTTCATCTTTTCTTGCCCCGGCAGGCATTAACGCATACCCCGCAAACAAATTGCTCAACTTGACGCTGCGTTTGGAAGCTTCTAAGTTTTTCAAAACACTTGCGGTGATCGAAACCCGAAGAATCTTCCTGAATTGCTCCTGCCGGACACATTCTAACACAGAGCCGGCAATCCCCGCAATCCTCTCTACTTGGCTTATCGATCGAAAGCGGCATATCGGTAAGAATAGAAACCAGGCGGAATTGGCTGCCCAGCTTCTCATTTACCAGAAGATTATTTCTGCCGATCCAGCCTAATCCGGACATTACCCCTAATCTTCTATGCGAAAGATGCGCGGAATTTTTTTCCCAATCAATAATCTGCGTAGCCGGAATAGCCAGAGCCGAATAACCTTTTTTTTGAATAATATTACCTAGTTTTAAAGCTGCCTGGTCTAAAAATGAATTTATTATTTTGTAGTGATGAAAATACAACTTGGTAGGTTTTTCCTCCATTTCCGAAAGTATAGACTGTGAAAGCCTTAAGGCCAGACAAACAGCTTTATCTAAGTTCTGCAAAGTCTTAGGAGAAATTTGAAATTCATTCTTTATTTCGCTAATATCCGCTACTCCAAAAAGATCCAAACCCTCCTTAAGGCATAATTTTTTCAAGGTTAAATAATTCTTAATTTTATCCATTGGCTTTTTTGACACTATAATAAACTCTGCTGACTTTTATTAATTATCAATTATAGTAGGGTGAGTTTAAACCCACACTACTATTGGAAGTCAGTAAGGTTTGGTACATTGTCCTTTTCTTAAATAAACCATCAGTAGAGATATTGCTACTGGAGTTACCCCGGAAATGCGCGATGCCTGGCCTAAATTAAGCGGCTTAAATTTAGCCAGCTTTTCTCTGATCTCCCGGGACATCCCGGATAAACAACTGTAATCAAAATCCAACGGCAATCTAATCTTTTCTAGATGCTTAAACCGCTCCACATCCTTAAACTGCCTTTGAATGAAACCGGCATATTTTATCTCAATAGCAACCTGCTGCCAAGAGGATTCCGGAATACCTGGCTTTAGTTTATGTATCATTTTTAGATCTGGGATACTTATTTGCGGCCGCTTTAATAATTCCTCCAAACTTACTACTCTTTTAAGAGGAGCGCAATTAAGCTGGGCTAATTTTGCGTTTACCGATTTTGTAGGTTTAACCCGGGCCTTCTTTAAGAAACTTAAGCCCTCTTGAATGCCTTTGATCTTTTTTTCTGTGCGTTGATAATCATGCCTGCTTACCAATCCTAAATCAAAACCCATTTTGGCCAAACGTAAATCCGCGTTATCCTCACGAATGATCAGGCGGTATTCCACCCGCGAAGTAAACATGCGATACGGCTCTTGCGTGCCCTTAGTGGTTAAATCATCAATTAATACGCCAATATAGCTTGAGGCGCGGTCTAAAATAAAAGGTTCTTTATTCTTGATGCGCAAAGCCGCATTAATCCCGGCAACTAAGCCCTGAGCCGCTGCCTCTTCATAGCCGGTAGTACCGTTAATTTGCCCGGCCAAGTAAAGATTTTTAATGATTTTTGTTTCCAAGGTCGGATAAAGCTGAGTAGGCTCAACCACCACATGTTCAATACCATAACCAAAACGCATAACTTTAGCTTTCTCTAATCCGGCGATGGAATGCAGTATTTCCAGCTGGACATCCTCCGGCAGGCTGGTGGAGACGCCATTTAGATAAATATCATCCACCCGCGCGCCTTCCGGCTCCAGAAAAATCTGATGCCGTTCTTTATCGGCGAATTTAACAATTTTATCTTCGATGGATGGGCAATACCTGACCCCCGTGGCCGTAATTATGCCGGAATATAGCGGAGAACGGTTTAAGTTATTTCGGATAATCTCATGCGTTTTTTTATTGGTATAAGTTATATAACAGGGAACTTGTTTTCGTTTCCAACTTTTAGTCGAAAATGAAAACGGCCGGGGGATTAAATCACCGTCTTGTCTTATCAGCTTAAGGTAGCTAATGGTATTTTTATCCAGGCGCGGGCAAGTGCCGGTTTTAAAACGTAAAAGATTAAATCCCAACTCTTTTAAATTATCCGCCAGGCCCACGCTCGCGCGTTCATTAATCCTGCCGCCGCTAAAATGCTCCAGGCCCACATGAATCAGGCCATCTAAAAATGTCCCCGGGCAAATAATTACGCACCCGGCCTGGAGCGTGCCTTTATCCGTAATTACACCTAGAACTTTCCCATCCTGGACAATCAGTTTTTGCGCCTCTGCCTCTTTAATGGTAAGATTCTTCTGATGCAAAAGCCGCTTGTGCATATAGCGGCTGTATTTGCGCATATCAATCTGCGCCCGTGATGACTGCACCGCCGCTCCACGAGAAGAATTAAGAATGCGAAATTGTATGGCGCAGGCATCCGCAGCCACCCCCATTGCTCCGCCTAAGGCATCCAGGTCTTTTACCAACTGCCCCTTGCCCACCCCGCCGATCGCCGGATTACAACTCATCCTACCGATAGAATTAATGTCTAAAGTAAGCATGAGCGTTTTTATACCCACCCGGGCGCACGCCAAACCTGCCTCGATGCCGGCATGGCCGGCTCCGATAACAATCACCTCAAAATTTTTCATGGGGATATTAAAGAAACATGGGGACGGTTCTATTTTTCTACCCAACTAGACAGCGGAAAAATAGAACCGTCCCCTAGATTTTAGCACTTAGAATAACCGCAACCATGACATTTAACGCAGCCTTCCTCATGACGCAGAGTGCCTCCGCAATCCGGGCACATCCCCACAATATTAACCTGCTCATCAAGATCGGTAGATTGCAGCTGATCGTCATGCGAATGTTTCATGGGAATCGTTACTGATTCTGACATTGCCATTACCGGTTGAACATTTATCAGGCGGCGTTCTACCACGCGGGCAATCGCATCAGCGCAAGAGAATATCCTTTGGCCCTTTTCCCAGGAAGGAGAAGGACAACGAATATTACGCAGTTGTTCAATAATAGATTTTACTTCAATATTCGCGCGAAAAGCTAAGGAAACCAAACGTCCGGTTGCCTCCAACTGGCTAGCCGCGCACCCTCCGGCCTTACCCATCTGAGTAAATAACTCAAAAGGCTTGCCATCTTCATCAATATTTATCGTCACATAAAGATTACCGCAACCTGTCGAGACCTTAGTTGTGGTTCCGATAATTACTTCCGGCCGGGGACGCGGGGCAATCTCTTTTTTAATTTCATGCGCAACCTTAGCCTCTTGCTTCTCTTTAGGCTTGCCCACATTTAATACCTGCTCTTCACGGCTTCTATCGCGATAAATAGTTATACCTTTGCAGTTTGAATCAAAGGCCAGGATATAAGACCTGCGCACCTCTTCAATGGTTGCCTCATGAGGAAAGTTAATCGTCTTGCTGGTAGCATTATGCACATATTTCTGAAAAGCCGACTGCATACGCACATGCCACTCCGGCGCAATATCATGAGAAGTCACAAAAATCCTGCGCACATCTTCAGGAATTTCCTTAATTTCTTTGATCGAAGCGCTCTGAGCAATCTTCTCCATTAGCTGGCTGCTATAAAATCCTCTCTCGCGGGCAACCTGCTCAAATAACGGCTCAACTTCCACCAGCTTGTCATTATCCATAACACTACGGTGATAGGATAACGCGAAAAGAGGCTCAATTCCCGATGAACAGGGCCCGGCGATAATACTAATTGTTCCGGTAGGAGCAATGGTGGTCAGTGTCGCATTGCGCATTCTGGTTGTTCCGTCTTTGCAATCATAAATACTACCCTTAAAAGCCGGAAACACGCCTTTAGCCTTTCCCAGCTCCAGAGATTTCTTATTTGCCTGGTCTAAAATAAACGACATTACTTTTTCCGCCAGAGCCACTGCCTCTTCGCTATTATAAGGAATACCTAAGCGAATTAACAGGCTGGCCCAGCCCATCACCCCTAAACCTATTTTACGGGTAGCCTTAGTCGCTGTCTCAATTTCCGGAAGCGGAAATTTATTTACATCAATTAAATTGTCCAGAAAATGCACGGCTAAGCCGGTTATCTCCCTAAGCCTCTCCCAATCAATTTCACAACGCGAGCCTGCTTTCCTGCACAACTGGTCTAAATTTATCGAACCTAAATCACAGCTCTCATAAGGCAACAATGGCTGCTCACCGCAGGGATTAGTACTTTCAATCATGCCCAGCTTCGGAGTAGGATTATATTGATTAATCCGGTCAATGAAAATAATTCCGGGTTCACCGTTTTTATGCGCCTGTTTAACGATTAAATTAAATACTTCTTTACTGTTAATTTTCTGCACGGGCTTATACGTATGCGGATCAATTAAATCATAATCCTCTTCCCGCGCCAGCCTGCGCATAAACTCATCAGTAATAGCGACGGAGATATTAAAATTAGTAATGTGATTATTATTTTCTTTGCAGGTAATAAACTCCATAATATCCGGATGGTCCACGCGCAGGATCCCCATATTTGCCCCGCGCCGGGTTCCCCCCTGTTTGACGGCCTCGGTTGCCGCGTCATAAACGCGCATGAATGAAATCGGCCCTGAGGCTACCCCGCCGGTGGTTTTAACTACCGCATTTTTTGGGCGCAGGCGCGAAAAATTAAATCCTGTTCCGCCGCCGGATTTATGAATAAGGCTGGTGATCTTTAAGGTCTCAAAGATTGATTCCATGGAATCTTCAATCGGAAGCGTAAAACAGGCGGAAAGCTGCCCCAGCTCTTTTCCCGCATTCATCAAGCACGGAGAATTCGGCAAAAATTCCAGATTAGCCATCATCCTAAAAAATGAATCCGCAATAAGCCTTACCTCCTGCTCGGTTGCCCCATATTGTTTATCCGCACTAGCAATGGCGCTGGCTACCCGGGCAAATAACTGCTCCGGGGTTTCGATGAGCCTGCCTTCCTGGTCCTTACGCAGGTACCTGCGCTCAAGAACCTTGATGGCATTAGGGGATAACTTTAATTCCATTTTTCACCTCGAATAATTAGGAAGGTTGATTACAAATTACTTAAGCAATATAACAAAAGGGATAACTATTGTCAACAAAAAAATTACAAGCGATGGTGTAAATATCTTTTAGCATCCACAATGGATTGTATTAAGGGCTTATCCGCCGGTAAAAGGCTTGCAGGACTCCCGGATGATCAATTCCGCGGGAAGCAGGATCTTTTTTATTACCTTCTTATGCAAACTGATCAAACGGCTTAACTCTTTAACGCTTTCTTCAGCCATGCGAATTAGAGGCTGGCGTACCGTCGTCAACCCCACCGGGCCGTAGAGCCCTGAAGGATTATCATCAAAACCCACAATCGATAAATCATTCGGGATATTCTTACCCAGTTCGCGCGCCACCGCCATTACCTCTAAGGCCATCGCGTCGGAGGCCACAAAAACAGCAGTTGCCGGATCAGGAGCCTTAATTAATTTTTCCGCCGCGCTTCTGGCCGCGCCTCGAGAATAATCGGTTTCAAAGATATAATCCTGCCTGACCTGAATACTATTTTTTTCCAGCGCCCGTTTATAACCCTCCAGGCGCTTGGCTGCTGCCTGAGTCATTATATCGCCGGTAATATGCGCAATTTTTTTGTGGCCTAATTCAATCAAATAATTAACCGCGCTTTC
>Ga0180015_1000382_pt1 | contig 13003 bp, 6 predicted proteins | sample KR13_S2_MetaG_FD_116508 | JGI IMG/M metagenome (GOLD analysis project Ga0180015, IMG submission 116508) | Groundwater microbial communities from the Olkiluoto Island deep subsurface site, Finland - KR13_S2_MetaG | ecosystem: Environmental > Aquatic > Deep subsurface > Groundwater | place...
GAAACTTGGGAGAACCCTGCTGGAGCGATAGAGCAAGTCTCCAACAAGCTGAAAAGGCAAGGCGGAGGTAGGCTGGCAGGGTAGTCGGACTGACTCGTAGTAAAGGCGTAGCCGGAGTAATGTCCGGTGAGGGCAGGAAGTCCACTTGAAGGGGTCAGCGGCGATATCAAGACGGGGCGATGGAACAACCGTACTAAGAGACGGAGAATTGCGCCATTGAGCCGCGTTGGAACAGGGCAAATATAACTTTGCTCTCGGAAGTATCGTTGACGAGCCGGATGCGTAAAATGCGCACGTCCGGTTCTGTGAGGGGCATGATAATTTCCGCCCATGATTCGATATTGTGGCACTCCACATGCCGAAAGGGTGGAGAAACTGAGAAAACAAACTGAATCTAAAAGATGGAGGTTATCATGTCTACTCGACAAAGATTCGTTCGCGCGGTATTGTTGTCGTTTTCGATCGGGGCGATCGCGGCGGGTTCCACCCTGGTGGGAGGCGGAGCGCTCGCGGGAGAGGAGACCGTGAAGAAGCCGCGGATCGCCGTGGCAACGTGGGCAAAGATGTCGGCGTCGTTTATGGAGCTGGTGAAAGGATCGGAAGAAGTGAGTGTCGAGCCCATCGATAAGCTCGACGAGAAGATATATGACTACGACGTGCTGGTCATGGCCGGGATGACGACTCCCACTCCCGACCAACTGGCCAGAGCGTATGACTACCTGAACCGCGGCTTCGGGGTGCTTGTCACGGACGAGGCGTGCGGATTTCTGAACTACCCTTACGACCATTCGCTGTTCCCGGAGGTGGAGGAATCCATCGGCAAGGCGGCCCTGATCGGCTGCCGCGTCAAAGAGTCCGGCCATCCGATCTTCCAGGGGGTGCCGGAGTATTTCAGCCACGGCAGTTGGGATCACGTGGTGATGTCGGCGGGGCCGCAGGGGAAGGCCCTGGCCGTGGATTCCGACGGCAATGCGTCGATCGTGGCCGGCCAGATCGGTTCGGGCAGGCTGGTCGCCTTGGGTTGGTATCCCGGCCCGAAGGACCAGGGCGTCGTGCAATTGCGAGCGCCGGCAAATTTCGAGAAAAAGGTCGTCCTGAACAGCTTGCTGTGGCTTGCCCAGGCTGGCCCCAAGAATCGTGACAATGTGGGCAAGGTCGATCCGGCGATTGTCGAGAAGCTGAACAAGCGCTTCGCGGACAAGGCCCAGGACTACGCCCTGAAATACGATTTCTACTTCCCGATGCTGACCGATCTGGACGTCCTCGGGTTCGACATTGATGACGAAGTCAAGGGAGAGGATGAGAAGGCCGCTCTCAAGAAGAGCCTGGCGGAATTAAAGGGCAATCTGCAAAAAGAACTCTCCACGTTTTCCGAAAGAGTGCAACGCCAACCCGGGAAAGAAGTGGGTTCCGAAATAGCGAAAGCCCAAAGTGCGTTCAAGGTATCCTTCGACGCCCTCAGGGCCAAAATCCCGCCGTACAATCCCAAGGCGCACGTGCCGCCGCTGCTGGGACCTCTCGGCAAGGAAGAGATCGGAAGGCTTCGCTCGGACCTTAAGAGCGAAACCCCCGAGGTTCGCATCCGGGCGGCCAAGACTCTGGGACTGCGGGATTGCAGCGAGGCGGCCCCGGACCTGTGCCGGGCCTTGAAGAGGGAAGCGGATCCCCTGGCCCAGCGTTACCTGATCTACGCGGTCGGTTGGTTGAAGGCCAAGGATGCCGTTCCGCAGTTGCTGGAAATGACGAACGGCAAGGACAAGTGGCTGCGGCGGCGGGCGGTCCAGGCGCTGGGGATGATCGGCGACGCCCGGGCGGGCGACAGGCTCATCCGGTTGCTCGCCGACGAGGATGTTGTCGTGCGGGAGAACGCCCTTTACGCGCTCGGCTGGCTCAAGGAAAACAAGGCTGTCGAGCCGATCATGGAGTTCGTCAAGGCCGGCGCGCCCGACGTCGGGTTTTGGTTCGGGCGCCTCCGACTGCTCTCGGCCGCCCTGAGCAGCCTGGGCATGATCGGCGACGAACGGGCCGTCCCGTTCCTGCTCGATATCTGCCGGCGCTTCCCCGACATGAAAGATGACGAAAGGCGGATTTACGCTCAGGCCGGCGCGGACGTCACGTGGAGCCTGGGATTGCTCGCCGGCAAGGTGGATGCCAAGCAGGGCATCGAGGCCATCGGGAAGTTCGGGGACAGGTTCAACTGCGGCTTTCATCGGTTCGTTCCGACCGCCAAGGAACGGCTGGAAACCGGCAAGCCCGTTTTCGCGTCGCGCGAACCGGGGATGATTCAACCGCTGCCGGACATTGTCGATGATTTCAACGATCGCCAGCACCGGGTGATGTCTTTCCATAATGCCGGCATGCCCCAGGACAGCAAGACGCTCCTTCGGTATTCCAGCCGGATGGGGGCGACGGATATATGGAAAGGACCGGGTTTCCTTCCGGGACAAAGTCCGGATATGTCCGAATACCATATGGCAAACGGGTTGAGGTGGATGACCCAGATAATAACGGAGTGGACGGTGGAAAGCTCCCCCCAGAGGAAGCCCGGTCTGAACCGGCTGATCTACGAGACCGGCTCCAGGCGAGGAATGTCGGGCTACGCCTGGGAAGAGGAGGACTGGTTTCTCGTTGACGAGGAGCGTGATATCAGCGATGCGTCCTTCCGGAAGTATCTGGCCGCGAAATATTCCGCCGCGGAGCTTGCCGCCCTGGGTGTGAATGTGGAGCAGGCCAAGTTCACGACCAAGGACGAGCGGTTCAAGAACCCCGTGCTGTGGGCGGAGTCGGTGGAGAGCGTAAGCCGGCAGTTCCGGGACGAATTGAAGGAGAACGCCCAATGGCTGTATGCGCTGCGGCGCGGCGACGCGTATGTGAGCATGACGGGAATGGCCAGCCTGCGAAACGGATTCCTTCTCGATTCCTATCACGCGGCGGCCGAGGGGACCCCGGAATTGACGATCGGCGCCGAGCCGTGGAACGGCGGCACGCCCGAGGCCGCTTTCGCCTGCGACTACTTCCGGGACGGGACGGACCGCGCGGTGGCCGAGTACATCATTCCGATCAACGGCACCGAGGCGGAGCGATACGAGGTGGATCTCTCCATTGCCTTCGCCCATGCCCAGGTTCCCGTGACGATGTGGATCGGCCAGTATTTCTACGACGCCGTCAAGTTTGGTTATCCGCACCAATGGGTGCCGGGCCGCTGGGGCATGACCGAACGCGTATTCAAGAAAATGAAGGACACGGAGGAATATCTCGTCAAGGCGGGAACGGCGGGGGCGATCGGCCAGATCTTCTCCAGCCGCACGAGCGCCGTGTTGTACCGCGAGAACTCCAGCGTCGCCGACGCCCATCCCGAGAAGTACTATGAGAATCAGCTTGGGGTTTATGTCGCGCTGATGCAGAGCCACCTGCCTTTTGACCTTATCCAAGCCGAGACGATGACGGCGAAAAAGATCGAGCGGTACGGCGTCCTCATTTTGTCCGACGCGAAGGCGCTGACGGCAGGGGAAGCCGAACTCCTTCGCCAGTGGGTGGCCGGCGGAGGGATGTTGGTGGCCACCGGCACAACCAGCCTGTACGACCAGTGGGGAAGGAAGACGAAGAACTACGCCCTTTCGGATGTCTTCGGCCTGGACTATGCCGGTTCGAACGTGGAGACGCCCCCGGAACAACTCTGGATGCACGTCTACCGGGAGACGAAGCCCGCTTCCGGGATCGGGAAATTGACCGTGACGGAAGCCGATCCCGTCCTGGGCGGGATGAAGGCCGGGGATGCGGCCGAGTACGATCTGGAGATCGGCTACGACAAAGTGACCCCGCGACAGGCGAAGACGGTGGCCAAGTGGGAGAACGGCGATCCGGCGATATTGGTCAACGACAGCGGGAAGGGGAAGGCGGTCTTCCTGACGGCAGCGTACCCCGGCCTCAGTTACTGTTCACGGGGATGGATGCTGCGCAAGCGGTCTCCGTACCACGTGTTCTACGACTTCTGGCCCGGGGCCCGGGAACTTCTGGCGAATGTCGCGACGGGCGCCCTCCGCGCCACGGGCAAGGAGCTGCCGCTTCGTGTGGAGAACTGCCCGGTCACGACGGAGGTCGTGCTCAGGAGCCAGCCGCAGAAGGACGGACGCTCGATCGTCCACCTGGTGAACTACGACCCGCTGGGGAATCCCAGTGTGAAGGGGGTCAAGGTCAGGGTGGCGGTCCCCGGAAAGGGCAAGCTGAAGGCCTCTTATGCCCCGGACGGGAAGAATGTCGCCTTCAAAATGGATGGGAACGACGCAGTCTTCACCGTGCGCCCGTTCCGCATCCACGAAATGATTGTTTTGGCTGCGGATAAGTGATCGAACTAACATTAAAGATATGGAGGAAGTGACGATGGCACAGGATCTATTGTTGCGCGCGGACGGTTGTTACCCCACCGGCGGGGTGGATCTGGCGAAGAGAGTTCTCGCCGCATGCAAGCGGCTGAATCAGAACGCCGTGCATTTCGGCGCGAGCGAGGAGGCGGTGCGGTATCTGGCCAAGGAAGGGCACAAGGCGTCGATAAAGGTTTTCCTCTACATGTTCGGCTTGGAATTCCGCAAGGTCATGGCCGCGAATCCGCAATGGAACCAGGTATGCGACGATGGCTCCCGCCCGGAGGCGCTGTGTCCCAACAACGAGGACCTCAAGAAGGCGGCCACCGCCGCCATGCGGGAGTACTTTCGCCGGGTGGAGGCGGATGGCTTCTTCTACGACGGCCCCGTCATGATACCGCGCTGTTGCTACTGCGAATACTGTCAGGACAAATTCAAGAGGTTGTACGGACGGGAGCTACCCCGGAAGCAGGACGAAGATCCCATGGCGTGGAAGCAGCTCAAGGCGTTCCGGTACGAATCGCTGAAGGAATGGGTGTCGACGCTCAACACGGCGATAAAGGAAGGCAATCCCAAGGCGTTGTTCTACACCAATTGCACGGGCGGCCTGCACCGGTTGTGGTGGCTGAGCGCGCGCGATCCGGGCCTGCGCGACATGATTCAAGTTGCGGACGAATAACGTTGTGGTGGCTGAGCGCGCGCGATCCGGGCCTGTTCGGCGGGGTGCAGGACATTGAGGGCTCGGAATCATTCATGTACTACCATTCGCGCGAGCAGGGGATGAACAGGCCATCGTGGTCCCTGAGCGCCTGCGCCAAGATCAACCGCTCCGCCGTTTCGGAGGACAAGCCCACGGTCGTTTTCACCACGGTCATTCCCAGACCCGGCGGCGATATCACGCTGCCGGACGCGACCATGGAACACCTGATCTTCCAGACGGTCAGCCAGGGCGCGGGCATCTGGATCGAAGGCGCCACCATGGTCCTCGACAGTTCGCCGGCCACGGGAAAGCTGATCCGGAAATGCTACGATTTTATCGAGAAGAACGAGGAACACTTCCTCGGCGCGCGCTCGTGCGCGCCCGTTGCCGTGTTGTATTCCCGCCAGTGCGGCGACCACTACGCCGTGGATCCGGCGGAGGAAAGCGACTGGACCACGACTCGGGAGGTGGGCGGAAAGGAAGGCAAAAATATCTACCTGTCGTCCTTTCACGGCATCGGTGAGCTGCTGCTGAGGAACCAGGTCCCTTTCGACATCATCCTGGACAAGGACCTCGACGCGGGGAAGCTCTCCCGATACAGGACTTTGGTGTTGGAAAACAGCCCCTGTTTGAGCGACGAACAATGCCGCGCGATTCGGGAGTATGTGTCCGGAGGCGGGTCGTTATGGGCCGCGTACGAGACTTCGCTGTACGACGAACTGGGAAGGAAACGGGATGGGTTTGGATTGGCCGACGTGTTCGGCGTGGATATCGACAAGGAGGCGGGCTTCCAGCGTCGAGCGGTGGACTGGTCGACCGGCAATGTCACGAAGGAAGAATTCGTGAAGATCGAGACCTCCGGCAGGATACAGGAGAAGGCCGGTTGGACCATATACTTCGACCGCAAGCACCCCGTGTTCTCCGGCGTCCGCAATCAAGGGAAGGAAGGCATCACGTACTTCGCTCCGTACTCGGTGGTGGGGTTGAAACTTACGCCGCCGGCGAAAGTTCTTGGGGATTGGCGCGATGAACTCAAGACCCCGGCGGTCGTGGCAAACGAATTCGGCAAGGGCCGATGCCTGTACTTCTCGGGCAGCATCGGCTCCATGTTTTACCTCCGGCAGCATGCGGAGTTGAAGCGTCTGACGGGAAACGGCATCGGGTGGCTGAGTCGGGGCCGGATGCCCGTGATCGTCAAGAGTCCCAGCGATACGGTTGAAGTTACCGTGTCGAAAAAAGGGGATTCCTTCATCGTTCATCTCGTGAACTACTCGTTCGGATGCGACAGGCCGGTCGACAAGGTGTTCCCCGTGGAAGGATTGACGGTCGTCCTGAAAGACGGGGAAATGAGGAAAAAGAAGAAGGCGAAACTGCTGATGGCCGGGAAGACGCTGAGGGTGAAGAATGGTGTCATACAGATCCCCAGGCTCGGCATCTATGAGGGCATCGTCCTGACCTGAGCGTCAGAGTGGAAATAGGGAATACAAAGCAAACCGAGATGAGGAGAACATCAATGTCTATACGACAGGGCAGAGTTGGTCGTTTGGCTTCGTTCGCGATTGTGGTTGGATTGACGTATTGCTGCAGCGCCGGCGCGAGTCAGGTCGGCATTATGGGGGACGTGGGCGAGAAGGAGCTGGCCGAGACGCTTCGCGCCAGAGGACACTCGGTTGATCTCCTGAAAGACGTCCCCGCGCCGGATCAGATCCTCCGCTATGACTGCCTCATCATCATGGGCGGATCGGGCGGCTTCGGCTTGGGCAAGATGACGTCGGATCGCCGCCTAAACATCATGGAGTACGTCAACCGGGGATACGGCGTCCTGCTCATCGCGGACGCTTGCGGTTTTCGGACGTGGTACGACGATTTTCGTTCTCCCTTCCCCGAGGTTGAGTCCCCCGTGGGCAAGGTGGCTACGATGACGGGTGTGGTCAAGGGGGAGCATCCGGTGACGGCGGGATTGCCGAAGCGCTTCCGGTATGGTCCGAAAGGGTGGGATGCCATTGTGATGGAGCCCGGGCCGAGCGGGCGGGTGATCCTGACAAACGTGGATGGGGCGATCATCGGCGTGGCGGGCGAGGTCGGCAAGGGGCGGGTGGTCGCGCTCGGTCCGTTCGTGGGTGTCGACATAGAAAAACCGCAGGCTGAGGGGCCGATGCAACAACTGGCGGTCAACTGCGTCGCGTGGCTTGCGGGAGTGAAGGAGAAAGAATCCGCTGCGCCGTTTTTGGTTCGTCCGGCCATCCGGGACGAGATGCAGCGCGCGGCCGTGAGGCTGGCGCAAGGGCTGAAACTGGAAGACACGTACTGTTCTCTCGAGATCGATGGCGACTGGGTGCGCTTCGATGCCGGGCGCATCCGGAATGCCCAGGAGCGTAAGGATGTTCTGGGCCGCCTTGACGCCATCTTCACCGACCTCAAGAACAAGCAGCCGGCCATTCAGAAGCGGATTGACGCCGGATGCGCCGATGCCGAGCTGGACGGCGCCATTGGCGGGATGAAGCAGGCTTGCGTCGCCGCGCTGGAACCTGTTCGAGCGCGGGTGACCGGTCTTGAACGCGAGCCGTTCCCGCCGCCCATGCGCCGCCGCGCGCCGCCGAGCCTGGAGGAGTGCGTCCGGAAGCTCGATGCGGACGACGTGGCGGCGAGACGCCACGCGGCGCTTGAAATCGGCCGGATTGGAAATCAGAAAGCCATCGTGGGCATGCTCCGGATACTCAAGGACCCCCAAGCGGACCGGGAGCTGCGGATAAATATCATCTATGCCTGCGGCTGGAATAAAGTCGGCGAAGCGGTGGACCTTCTCATGTTTTTGGCCAAGGACAAAGACGTCTTCATCCGGCGGCGGGCCGTTCAGGCGTTGGGGCAGATGGGAGACAAGCGGGCGCTTCCGGCAATCCAGGAGGCCAGGCAAGACCCGGACAAGGATGTCCAGGAGAACGCGGGCTTTGCGGAGAAATGGCTTTCCGAGGGGTTCAACTGTCCGATTATTGACCGCCCGGCTGACTACGATTACGACTGGCACCTGAATGGATTCACCCGCGTTCAGCAGTTGGACTACACAAGCGCGATGCGCCCGTGGCCGTGGGACAGACTTGTCCGGTACGCGGCGGAAATTCAAACCTCGCTCACGATGCTTGGGGCGAGCGAGGCCAAGGACTCCTTGCCTCTCGTGGATCAGTACCAGATGCGCGCGTCATTTTTCAGGGGGAGTGACACGAAAGAGGCTATTCTCAAGACCCTGGCGGTGGTGGGGAAGTATTCGGCATCCGTTGTCATGCACTATGACGAGCCCGGCGGGAAGCAGATTGACGAGCTTCGCGAACTGGCCGATTTCACTCACGGGTTGCGCAAAGACTTGCTGTATTCGAGCGTCTTGATGAAGGTGTTCGCTCACGTTCCGGCGGGAACGAGCTATGCCACGGCCGCTCCGTCGGTGGACATCATCATGGTGGACCCGTATGACGGCGGCGCGATGGAAGAGGCGTTTCTGTGCGACCTTCAGCGAAGCTGCGCGCGGGGCGTCAATTGGGTGACCCTGTCGGGCTTCGTGCCCGATCCCGGCCAGTCGGCCCAGGATCTGGCGATTTCCTACGCACACACGCAGGGTTTGTGGCCCTTCATCTGGCAGTACTACTTCAAGCAGCCGATTCCCGCCGCCTCCACCTCGATGCGGCGGTACTGGCAGAAGGGCGGACGCTGGGAGGCGGTGGTTGCCAATTATCGCAAGATGGCCAAGATAGAGCCTTACCTGGCGCAGGCAAGATCGCCGGCGCAGATCGCGCTTGTGTATTCGGAGCGTTCCGCCAATTCGCCTGTCTATGCCAAGACACCGAATATCGGCCGGCCGGGGCGGTATTTTCAGAACCAGGCGGGCATCTATCACGCGCTGGCGCAACAGCACGTTCAGTTCGATTCCGTTTTTGCCGAGCACTTGAAAGGGGCGCCGCTCGGGCAGTACAAGGTGCTGGTGCTTTCGGATGCGCGCGACCTCTCGGCGGAGGAGGCGGCGGTCATCACGGCGTGGGTGCAGGCGGGGGGGATCCTTCTGGCCGGCGGGAATATCAGCCCGGCGCTGGCGGATGTTCTGCCGGCGACCGTCGCGGGTGCTGTCGGAGGTGCGCGGGACGAAGAATTGTGTCTCTACGTTGACCGCGAAACGAAACCTGAGGGCGGCTTCGTGCGGGCCAAACCCACCAGCGGCGCGGGCGCGTCCCCCGCGATGCAGACGGGTTTCGAGTATGAAACGGCATTGGGCTATCGTAAACTCACGCCGAGAGTCATGGTTCCTGGGGGGAATCCGGCGGTCGTCCTCGCCTCCTGGGAAGACGGCCTCCCGGCGATGGTCGAGGGCGCTGTCGGCCGGGGTAAGGTCATTTACTTCGGCGCCGATTACATGGGCCTGACGTACACCGATGTGGACTACCCCATCGTCATGGGGCGGGCGTGGTTCCCGCAGTGGAAGGTCTTCTATCCCGGCACGCGGGAGTTTCTTGCGAGCCTGATCCGGGGCGGCCTGAAAGCGGCCGGCGGCCAGGAACTGGTGACCGTGGCGAACTGCCCGGCCGAGGTGGAAGTGAAAGTGTTGCGGCAGGAAGGCCGATTCATCATCCACTTCACGAACTATGACGAAAAGGCGGCCGGCAAAAAAGGGAGCGTGAAGGGGATCAAGGCCGAATTCGCTTGCGATCCCGCGGAAATCGAGCGCGTGCATTCGCCTGAAGACGACCGGGAGATGCGGTTCGAGAAGACCGCGGCCGGGATCCGCTTTGAAGTGCCGGAATTCTCGCTGTTCCATCGGGCCGTGGTGGTGGAGATGAAGCCGCAAGGAAGCAAAAAGCTATGAATGAAAACGACGAGCGACCGGTTCAGGTTCTTCTTGAAGGACGATCATGGCGGATTGAATCTTGGCGCCATGCCTCGATAGCGGGTGCGACGGCCGCGGTGTGGCTGTCGGGCGATGATGCTCCGCGCGTGCCCGGCCGCTGGCGCATGGGACCGGCGGGACGAGTCCGCGACAGGCTCGGCGACGGGATCCTGTGGAAGCTGGGGGCCGAAATTTCCGGGATCGGCCTCGATATCGAGATCCGGAGCTACGGCCGCCGGGAGACGCTCGCGTTCAAACTCGGGGTTGAAAACCGCACGTCGAGAAGCGTTCGGATAGAAGCGGTTGCGCCGCTGCTCCTCGACGAGAAAGCCGACGGGCGCCTGTTGGCCGGTCCGGAGATCCGGGGGCGTCGCGTCCTCACCGACGCGTGGTTGATCACCCCCCGGCGGCTCGTCGTGGATGACGGGTTCCATATTTCCGGAAAGAACCACGTCATCACGGCGCTCGATGCGGATGGGGACGGGCGTGGGGCCGCTTACGGCTTCATTACCTCCGGCGCGGGCGGACGGCGAGTGGAGACGAACTTTTGCAACGGGTGCCGGCAGCGGTCTCCCGAGGGGCTGGGGATCGTCGCGCGCATCCGGCACGGGGGGCGGACGCTGTGGCCGGGGGAACGGCTGGAGTCCGCGGAGTTCGCCGTGTCGTTCGCGGACTCGGGATGCGAGGCGATGGAGCGTTTCGCGGCCGCGGTTGGAGCGAGACGCAGGACCGCGAAACTGAAGGACCCGCTGGCCGGATGGATGTCGTGGTACGCGTACTGGAATCCCGACATGAGCCGGACCATGACCGAGGCGGATTTCATCGAGAACCTCGATGTGTTCGCCCGCGAGATCGCGCCGTACGGCGGCCGCGTGGTCCAGATCGACGACGAGTGGCCGGCGGAGATCGGAGATTGGGAGCCCAGCGCCCGGTTCGGCCGTGGCATGGAATGGCTTGCCCGGCGCGTCCACGAGAAGGGCCTTCAGGCGGGCATATGGCTGGCGCCCTTTCTGGTGGGCGAGAGATCGAAGATGTTCCGCGAACATCCCGGGTGGCTGCTGACCGGCGACAATGGCGCGCCGCGCGCCCTCTACCGGAACATGTGGGAGCAGAACATATACGGGCTCGACGCGACGCTGCCGGCGGTCCGGCGCTGGCTGAAGGAGCTCGGCGCGAAGTTCCGCCGTTGGGGATTCGACGTCCTTAAGATCGATTTCGAAAATGCCGTCGCGGACGCGGGGCGACCCGCGAGGGAGAGCATCTCGCAAACGCTCCTCGCGTCGGAGGCGACGGGGATCGTCGCCCGGGCTTTCGGGCGCGAGAGACACGTGTTCTGCTGCGGGGGCGGCATGATGGAGAACGCGGGCGCGATAGACAGTTGCCGGGTGGGCCGCGACACGGGGGTCCGATGGGAAGGGGTGAAGTGGGCCATCGAGGCGGCGGCGGGCCGCTGGTGGCGTCAGGGCGCGCTTTGGGCGAACGATCCCGACACGGTCCATCTCCGATCTTCGCTGGGCGCCCGGCAGGTGCGGGCATGGGTGACGGTGGCGGGGCTTGCGGGCGGGAACGTGATGATCGGCGACCGTCTGTCGAAGATTCGCCGCGAACGTTTCGAAATCCTCTCGAAGGCGCTGCCGCCGACCGGTGTCGCGGCGAGGCCGATCGACGTCTTTACCGAAAGCGCGCCTCCCATCTGGCATCTGCATGTGGAACGCGATTTCGACAGTTGGGAAGTGGTCGGATTCTTCAATATGGGAGACGGGCCAAAAACCATGCGGTTGCGGCCTGAGGATATCGGTCTCGAATCCGGCCGGCCATGCCTCGTCTTCGATTTCTGGGACGAGCGATTCCTCGGCGCGGTGGCCGGGGCGATCGAGATCCTTGTTCCCGCGCGCGGATGCCGGGTGCTTTGCATCAGGAAACCGGCGGGCCGGCCGCAGATCCTTTCGACGAGCCGGCACATAACTCAGGGCGGCGTGGAACTGGAAGGCGTCGGATGGGATGGGAAAAACGGGCGTCTCAGCGGACGTTTCCGCCTGCCGACGGCCGCCGAACAGCGGCTGTATCTCTACGCTCCGCCGGGTTGGGGCGAGCCGGAGGCCAGGGTAAGCGGCGCGTGGGGGGAACTGGCGCGCCTTGGGGGGCGCGCGTACGTTCTCAAGCTCAAGACCAGGGTTCCGGGATGGGTCGCGTGGCAGGTGGATTTCGAATCCTCGAAGGTTTCCGAACCCGGCGAAACAGTTTCGCACAAACAGCGGTTGCCGGCTCCGGCGAAGGCGAAGCGTCTCCCGCGGGCGACGGATGGGCGGCGGAAGGCGGGGCTTGGGCGATTGGACGGCGTCCATCCGTGGCGTATGGAGGGAGGATACGAACGCATTGACCTGGAGGGCGGCAAGGTTCTCGCCGGGCGGCGGACCTTTCGACGCTCGATAGGAATGGCCGGCACGGAAGCACGACTGGAGTATGACTTGGATGGCCGGGCGAGGACGTTCAAGGCCTGGGCCGGAGTGTCGGGCTCGTGGTATGCCAGCCGTTTCGTTTTTCGGGTTTTCGGCGACGGGAAATGCCTCTGGGAGAGTCCTTTCCTCGACGGGATGATGGAACCAGTGAAGGTGGCGGCGAATATCGAGGGCGTGAGACGGCTTCGGCTTGACGCCTGCCCCACGATGGACCAAGGCAGCACGGACCGGGCGTTTTGGGGCGATCCGCGCCTCGAAGCCTGAAGTTGTCTTGCTTCAGTCGGAAATGGACAATTGACCTGTGCGAGTTAGTGAGTCAAAGTAGACCAACTAACAGGAGGGACAGGTCATGGAAAACGGACGACGGAAGTTCAGCGCCCAGGAGAAAGTCGGCATTCTTAAACAGCATTTATTGGAAAAGAAACCGGTGTCGGAACTTTGCGAGCAGAACAGGTTGCAGCCGACGGTTTTTTACCGTTGGCAGCAGGAATTCTGGCATGGTTCAAAACATGCCGTTTTTGGGTAACAAAAGGCAGTATACGATTGATGCGTGCAGGGCGCAAGACTTCGATCAGGGTTTGGCGAAATTGCAAGCGTTCAAGCCGCGCGCTTGAAC
>Ga0180015_1000385_pt1 | contig 12893 bp, 14 predicted proteins | sample KR13_S2_MetaG_FD_116508 | JGI IMG/M metagenome (GOLD analysis project Ga0180015, IMG submission 116508) | Groundwater microbial communities from the Olkiluoto Island deep subsurface site, Finland - KR13_S2_MetaG | ecosystem: Environmental > Aquatic > Deep subsurface > Groundwater | place...
TACCTAATTGCCTAGGATATAAATATTGCAACAATGCCGCTGGCACAACAATCACTAAAAGAGAAAGAAAATAAACCGAATATTTTCGCAGTACAACCTTAATGTCCATTAAACGATGAACAACAATGGCATAAGCCGTCAAAATAACATATGATGACGCAAAAATATTCCCATAAGGCGGAAAATTTATATTATACCAGAGAAAATAATTAGTCGCTCCGCCCACATATGTTAAAATCATACCAACTACTAAATATTTAATTTGCGCTTTTCGAACACCTGTTGTTTTCCTCATATTCGTCATTAGCAAATATGAGGAATAAATTGCATAGCCAAAAAAATACACCAAATAATAATGATATATCACCCCCGGCACTGCCCAAAATTTCATAGAAAATTTTGGCACCATATCACTAATAAACAGTGGTGAAAAAACAAAAAAGGCAAAAAATGTCGCCATTAAATAACCAATATAAATAACTTTTTTTATTTTTTCTTTAACGTCTAACCAAGTTGCGACAAAATTTAAATAAAAGACTGAAGTGTAGATAGCACCGATATGGAGTATCTGAAACCAAAATAAAGTCATCTCCCTTGTTTTAGCTATCGGCCACATCGCATAAGGAAACGACCAAAGGGCGACGGATACACAAAAGATTACAAAAGAAGTATTGATTGGATTTTTACTATTTTTACTAAAAACTAAAAAACCAAGAAGAGTGCTGGCCAGCGCATTAAACAGACCACTTAGAGAAAAATATAATTCCATAAATAAAAAATCCCTAAATTATTATTACATTTATTGTAACATAATTCAGGGATTTAAACAAAACTTGTTCGAGGCTACTGCACACAACCAATGCCAATCTCGTAACAACGAGTTGGCTGTTCTTGTACATAACCTTCATACATATAACCAGCACCCTCATAAGCATCTTGAACGATGCCAATAGGAGGATGTTGCAAAATCCAGCCCGCCACCTCGCGCAGAATGTACGAGCACAGCAGATCCAGATCAAGCATGCGATCCAGCAAACCAGCGCCAATAACACGAGCACCAGGCCTAAAATACGGCTTGACGAGTTTCAACAGCCCCGTGCGTTCTTGCGTGTTCAGGCCACACAGGACACCGATAATCAAACCGTAATCAACTGTGCCCTTGTAATCACGATGCAACCTCGCCATACTCTTGGCAACGAACTTAATATTCTTCAATCCGTGTTGTTCGACCAATTTTTGACCATAACTAATCGCCTCCGGGTCAGTGTCGATACAGTGGAATTCCACGCGGTCGGCAAAGTCCGGATTGCTCAGGGTGACATCAATGCAATTTCGACCAGGACCAGAGCCCAGATCGAGAACAAGACATTTTTCTTGTTGCTTTAATATCTCCCTTACATGTTGCACCATCATCTCGTTGACGAGGTTATAACGACTTTTCAAAGAAATCCCACCGGGACCACTCTTGGAAAAAAACACATCTACGGGATGTGTAACATCCTCGAATTGATACATCTTCTCGAGCATTGTAAAAGTTCCCGGATACTCAGCCAAGGCAGGGATGATGGTGCTATTCTGCTTAAAGAAATCAATCACCGCCACGCCTCCGTTGGCAACCAATGGTTTACCAGCCAAAAAGGAACGCACAAGCTCTGTACGAATTTCAGAGGGCAAGGCATGCAACAAAGTTTTTGCATGCCTTGTTTCGAGATATTTTTTTTTCTCACTTTCCGGCAATTGATACCTCTTCATCAGATTAGCATCAAAAACCGCCCTACCAGCCATCGCATTTTCACCTCTACTCATCGCCATTCTCCTTTTATGGTTATTTTACTTGTATATTTATTTAAAAGACCGAGTACTAAACAGCGTCAACGTCAACGATATTTATATATTTAAGAAACTATTTTCCTAAATATGCTTTTCAATATAGCACAAAATCAACAAAATGTCAATTTGTGTAATAAAATAAGCCAATATTAAATAAAATGGATAACAAATAAATAAGTGATTTTATTGAGAAATAATTTCCGTTGATGACGAGATTTGATCGATGTTTTTTAGTGTCTCAGGACTTGAAGAGGCTGTTTCAAGACTATTAGTAGAGCTTGCCACCACTGGCTTTATTGCTTGAGTAGAAGTCGCCGTTGTCGTGGCTATAATTGTAGTTTCTTTGCTAGTTGTTGCTTCTATTTTTTCTTCACCAGTCGGTATCACCATTTTTCTATTTAACAAATCCTTATCAATCACAATCCCTGATCTTTCTGTACTTGTTGAATTATTACCAACACCACTCTCATCTAAATAAGCAGCATCACTGCCAGCTTGAGAATCACTATTTTGCGTATTATTCATTTGTCCCTGATCGCTGCCACTACCAACACCCATCCCGCCTATCCCCCACAAACCCAGATAACCAACACCGATTAATAATAAAATTAAAATTAAAATCATAATTGTTTTTTTCATATTCAAGATATATCAATAGACACTAACGCAATTTGCCGTAGCAGATTATGCCTTAATATTTATTCCAAAATTTTTACATAGGTTGCGCTAACCCAACCTTCTTGTGTCTCATCGACTTTTATCTTATACCACTCCCCCTGGTTGTCTATTAATTCATAAACATTTTTCGGGTAAATCTTGGTAAGGATTGCGGCTTTGGTTGATGAGGCCACTCGAACATTTAACCATGTCAAACCAGAATCGTCAAGGGAGACAAATTTCTTCTTACTATTGGCAAATAAAGCACTTAAGTCTTTAATAGAGCTAGCTTCACCAATCCCTTGCTGACTACTACTCGCCTCAGCAGCCCCTTGCTCCACACTTAAATCAACCTTTTGCCGGACCGCCACTTCTTTGTTTATAATTTCAGAATCTTTTACAATAACTGCAGTGGTCGTAGCCATGACATTAACCGGCTTTGTCTTTGTCGCAATATTAACCCTGCCAGTTAAATAATATTCCTCACCGTCTTTTTCCAAATTCAAAACTTCAACATTTTTAAAGCCAAAGTCTTTGTCATTATTATGTTGCTTTTTCGCTTCAGCGATAAACTTCGCTGTCACATCTTTTTCATTATAAATCAACCACTCCATTGTTACTGGAAAAATAATCTTTTTCACTTCTAACACATTTATATAATGCTCCCATAATTTTTCACCAGGCTTAGTTTGTTTCAAGGCAAATTCCTTACTCTTTACTACTAATTTATCAATAGCTAAATTTTCTTTATAAACATCTTTATAAATCCTAGCCTTAATACTACTAGCACCGTACCCTGTCTTCCCCGTCGCAACGAGCACCTTAACATTGATAGCTTTTTCATAAGTTTTTTGTTGTTCAATTGCCAATTGTACTTTTTTGGCACTCTGACCGCGATACCAAAAAGCCCAGCCAAGCAACGCAGTACCAACAACTAATAATACCAATAATTGCACCAACTGCTTATGCTCTTTTACCCAGGCGAGCTTATCACTCCCCTCTGACTCTTCCTGCATTTCTTCCATTTCGTCATCCAGGGGCGCTAAACCATATTCATTGGCATTAAAATTTAATGGAAAAACAGGTGAAATTTTATTCCAGGCAGTGTTATACCTTCTTAAAGCCAGACCCAGGGCCTCGGTAAACTCGATTGACAAACCCTCGGCCAAGATCTGACCATTGCTAACTTTAATATCCTTGTTGGCGGTCTTATCTTCTTCTCCTTCGGCATTTTTAACAATAAGCTCATATTTCAAACCAGACAAGTTAGATGAGAGATATTCGACAGATCCTTTTAGTTTACTAGAGCCGCCAACCAAAATAACTTCATTAATTACCTTGCCTGTCTTCATATTGTAATACTTAAGTGCGGTTTTTACCTCCTCAACAATTTGCAACATGGCGCTTTTTAAAATTATTGGCACATTAACAAATTTTTCCGAAGGTAATATTCCAATCTCACGCTTTAACTGTCCAACCTCCTTGTGGTCATAGCCACTCTCTGTGCCATCTGCTTTTTTGCCAATACCATCTTGCAGTTTTTTGGAAAAATAATTACCAGCCGCATTAATAGCGCTCGAATACATCAGGCCATGTTCGGAAATAATACTAACATTGGTAATACTGGCACCGATGTCAACTATTAAAATCGCATGGTCTAATAAGTTTCCAAATAAACCCTGAAAAGTTGAAAAAGTTTCCAGGGAAAAATCCTCTACTTTCAACTCCAGGGCTGCAAAAATATTTTTCCATTCTTCCACTACTTCATTTTGAACACCAACCACCAACACCCTAATCTTTTCTATCAATTCGACTTTTTTTTCTACTTTGTTTTTAGGATTCTTGTTATTTTCTTCAAAATCATAAAAAACTTCATCAGCCACAGCCTTAAATCTTTCCAAAATTTTATAGGAAAAAACCAAGTCCTCGCGATTCAAGGGGATGGAAGATAAGGCCTCATCATAAGCAATCTTGTTCAAGTCTTTTTCTTGGCTGGCATCAACTTCAAAAATATGAGAATACACTTGTCTTTCCGGAATAGCAAATGATATCTCCTTGGGAACAATTCGTCGCGGACTAGCCTCGGCAAAAACTTTTTTAACATATTCCTTTAGTCTTTCCATGTTCATAATACGTCCATTCGAAACCACGCCCGGATCCATCAAAATCATACCTGAACTTACCACTTCAAATTTTTTATCGAAACACCTAACATCAACCACTTTTATACTGTAGTCGGAAATATTTATGCCTACTAAATTTTTATTGGGGCAAACCTTAATCATTTAAACTCCATTTATTAATAATTATTTTATCATTATTTATTACTACATTGGCGGTAATTTTTTTATGATAATCAGTAATTGTGCCTTCTGCTATAATCAGACGCTCATCACCACCGCCCTCCACGGTCATCAAACAAGAGCCGTCACCTTGCATTAAATTTAAATCTATTACCGCGTAATTATGATCAAATTGCAAACGACGCAATGATTCTTCAATGCAACCCTCTGTTAAATACTCCACCTCGCTTTTTTTGTCAGAAACAAAGGAAGTGTTCAGGCTGCTCATGCTCAAAAAAGCAGCACTACGTGCCATAATCAGCGCAGCCGCTCCAATCACCAAAATTGTAAATATCGCCGCCATACCTTTTTGATTTGATAAATTTTTCATATTAGCGAAGTGTAATACTTGTCTGATATTGTTTATTATATTCATATGCCCTGCTGTTATGATAGCGATATTCCATATCCAAGTTTATAACAATATTATCTTTTTGCCCGAGCAAAGCAGTATTCACAAAGGACAAATCTTTTATATTAATCTCGTCACCGCTAATTTGTGTTGCATCAGCTATACCCTCAGCTAAATATAAAATGCCATCAGTCACCGAAAAAGTCATATTTTCTTCTGGATCCGGCATGTCCAGCACCAAAATATTGGTCGTCGAATCCCCGGTTAATGGCGACAAAACTTGCCGCGATTTTTTCAAATAGTCCTCCAAAAAATTAATCGTTAGCGCGCCATTCGCTTCCACGTCTTGGATTACCGAAGTCTTTGCGCGCAAATCCGACATTTGCGAACCAAAACCAACAAATAAACCAACGGAGACACCGATAAAAGCGATATACATTATCGCTTCAACCAGGGTAAAACCTGACAGATTTTCTATATTTTGTTTTAACTTTCTTTCAAACATTAATTATAATTTATTCTCATTTCTTGCAGAATTGGCGTTGCGACACTATTGCCGCTAAATTCAATGCGATATTTTATCCAACGTTTTTCGTTACAATCCGTATTTAAAAATTCCCCAGTTGAAGTCGCAAAATAATCACTCTCATCACCATCATCACCATCTGGTCCAGACCAGGTTTGATTCCAATCACCAGGAGCATCAGCAACATCAAGGGCGGTCTTAATTAAAACTCTTATTTCGCACTCCGGGCACTCACTTGTTTTCGTACCAGTAGCTGTCCATTCAATAATATTAAAATTTCCGCCCACGGGAATTGAAAAGGCCGATGATTCCAAATAAGCACTAATCGCGTAAGTAGACGTTGCTATTTCCTTTAGCGTCACCGAACTCGAGCTCGCCTGAACATTACCATCATCATTGGCGTATTTACTTGCATCCACCCAAATATCCTGTCCAAGACCACCAGACCAATCATTCTGCTTCCAAAAAGACGAATCCCAATTGGTCAAATACGTTACACGCCGAGCTTGTTTTTGATCAAGCCCCATTACTTCCCAATTCACCACCACTTCTACCTTTTTACTATATAAATCCAAGATTGCACCCACTGCATTGCTAGCTACTAGCTCGCCGCTGTCATTTCGAAAAATTGGATAAAAATTAATTTGACGACCAAAAATACCGACCTGTTCACTTGTCCCTTCACCCATTAATTCCCAATGACCACCATCACGACTCAAAGCGCTTTGCTCATAAAGCAAATTATTCCATTTATTATCCTTAATAAAACGCACAGCCTCAATTCCCTCATTAGCTAAATTATTCGCCTGCGTGATTTCTGATTGTCGTGTCAAAAGACTAAAACCGCCCATTAATAAACTCGCCAAAGATGTTGTAATCAATGAAAAAATTGCCATCGCTATTACAATTTCCATTAAAGAGCTGCCTTGATTATTTAATCTAAATTTCAACATGCGTTTTTATTTCCAGGGGAATTCCGTATTGATTAATCTCTATGCCTCTTTTTTCACCACCAAAATTAAATTCCACTTGCCCTATTGCATCCGGATCACCAGCACTTTGTGTGTAATTTATATCATTAGCTGGAATCGTTGTTGAAATGGTTACGCCTGGTTCCAAATTCAAAACTTGGTCATAGACCTCATCACGAATGAAAAACGAAGGACCTTGATATAAAACAACTTTATGGTTACCGGGATCAAAATACACGCCGTGATTAGCTCCCCGCAAGCCGGCTCGACTCTGCTCCCGCGCTGAACGCAAAAAATCAACCGCCTGGGCCAAACTTTCATCTAATTTTGTTGACGCTTGCAGATTACCGTATAACGGAATTGAAATAACCGAAATCGAAATGGTTAAACCAATAGTTATTAACAATTCAATTAATGAAAAGCCTTGTTTGTTTTTCATAAAAGCAAAAAACACCCTCAAAACAAGCACCCTTCCCCTCCTTTTTTCCTCCTTGCTTATGAGCATACTTTATGAGAATATTATAACACAAATAGCAACGAAAAACAAAATATTTTCAAAACAAAAAAAATACCATTCATTGTAAATGGGATTTTTAAAAAATCTATATTAAACAACCTAGTTAAGGTGGTATTTTTCGAAAAATTTTATAACCAAATCAATCTCTACCTGCACCCTTTCTTCAATTTCAAGCTTTAAAATATTAGCGAAACTATTTTCCAAAATTTTCCGTAATAAAATAACAGCCTCAATTGAAACTAAAATATTATATTTTCGCTCTTCTGGAAGGGCGCTCACACAGTGCTCACACTCCAACCCACCCTTCTTGGCATTAAAATATAATTTTTTCGACTGATCAATTTGGCCACAGCCAAGGCATGTATTCAAAATTGGTTGATAGCCGAGCAAGGACATTAATTTAAAAATAAAAAATCCATAGTCTTTTTGTGTAGTCGAACATTCATCTTTCTCGACTGCTTTAACGGAATTTAGGCTGCTCAAAAAATCGACCAATAGAAAAAAAATGTTTTCATCTACCTCGTGCGCTTTCACAACTTCACCCACGCGCCGCAAAACTGCACCCGTGCTCATTATCTTATTATAATCTTCTTTAAGATTGCGAAAACAATCGCGTGCCAAAGCTGAGCCGACATAATCATAGTTCTTTCCTCTGATTATCATAATTTCCACCAATGACATCGGTTCTAGATGCGCCGCCAACTTCGACTTTGCCTTCTTTGTTCCCCGCGCAATCAGCTCCATTAAACCCTTTTCTTGACTATAAACCAAAACACGACCATCGGTTTCCCGAAAGTCGTCTCTTTTCAAAATTATACCCTGGATATTGAAGGTTTCGTTCATATCGAATCAAAATAACTTTGCAAAATCTCCATCGCCGCAATCTCATCGCGCGAAGCTTTTGTTTTTTTGTCACCGATGCGAGCATCACCAGCCTTACTTGATAAGCGTTCGTCAACCTCTTTAATTGGAATATCAATTGCCTGTTTCAAACTTTCCAAAAAATCCGCAAATCTTTGCGGGAGCTTGTGCGTCACGTCGGAAATCGAATAAGGCACGCCAATGACCACCACTTCAATCTCTTCGCTCTTAATGATTTTCACCAACTCTCGAAAATCATTGGCAACCTTAAAAGGTGAAGCGAGTTTTACTTCGTCTTCACCTATGGCCAAACCAATTCTTTTTTCCCCCCAATCAACGCCTAAATATTTCATAGATTATTTATTTTAATTTTCATTCCTGGTTAGACTGCCCCTCACCCCGACCCTCTCCCGCGGGGCGAGGGAGAATTAAAAATTATTTCTTCTTTTTAATTGCATTAATACCGATAATCGTGCCCAAGACAGCCGCCGCCCCGGCGACACCAGCCAATACCTGATGCTTGGTTTTTTCATCGGTCTTCGCATATTTGTCTTTGGCCAGTTTCACTAATTTTTCAATTTGTACAATACCTTCGTTAATTTTTTCAGTCACCACGTCTTTTATCTCATTTTTTTCGCCTACTTTTGGCTTGCAACTTCGACAAGCGGTTTTTTTGACTACCATATTTTTAGAGTTAGTTTATAAAGATAATTCTATTATATTAATAAAAGATTAAGATAAAATTAAAAAGCTGTAATCACCTCACAACCATCATCGGTCACTGCGACCGTATGTTCAAAATGAGCGCTCACGCTACCATCAGTGGTTACGATTGTAAAACCGTCATTGGCATTTCTAACTTGATATTTTCCAATATTAACCATCGGCTCAATCGCGATTGTCATGCCAGATTTCAAAATAATGTTATCCATACTCTTCTTGGGGATTTCAAAATTTGGTACTTGGGGCGCCTCATGAACGCCGTGTCCAACCCCATGACCAACTAAGTCACGAACCACGGAATAACCACGTGCCTCAACATATCTCTGTACGGCTATGCCAATCTCGCGAATTTCCGCTCCCGCTCTTACCTTGCTAATCGCTAACTCCAAAGACTTCTTTGTTGCCTCCAGTAGATTTAAAATCTTTTTATCAACTACGCCCACTGGTACCGTAATTGCCATATCTGTAAACATCCCATTTTTGGCCGGATACTCCATACCAATATCAATTCCAATAACATCCCCTTTTTTTAAGATCCTGGCTGGTATTGCTGGACCATGAACAACCTCACTATTTATCGAAGTGCACAATGCAGTCGGAAAAGGCTTTGCACTACCCACCTTATATCCCTTAAAAGCTGGTCTACCTCCTGCCGCCAAAATCAACCGATTAGCTTCTTTTTCGAGATCTGCAGTACTCACGCCTGGTTTCACCATGTCGCCTAATTTAGCCAAAATACTAGACAATATATTACCCCCCTCGCGCATAATCGCAATTTCTTCTTTTGTTTTAATTGTTATCATATTTTTAAATATTTAATTTCGATACAGATTTTTTATCATATTTAAGATAAATATGCAAGAAAATTACTAATTCTGCACATTGCCCGTCATCTTATAGATAGGTGTGATAATAGCAATCGCCAAACCACCAACCATTAAACCAATAAAAATCAAAAGCATCGGCTCAATGGCGGTTGAAAGAGTTTTAGTGGCATTATTAACCTCAGTTTCATAATAATCAGCCAAATACGTCAATACCTCTTCCAAGCGACCGGAATTTTCACCAATCTTAAGCATGCTCACCAAAAGAGACGGAAAAAGATTGCCATGACGACTAAGGTTCTCCGACATTTTGGTTCCTTGCCTAGTCTTCATAGCCAAATCTTCCAAGGCCTTTCGATAATAATAATTATCAATCGTATCCTTAGTAATGCGCAAGGCCTCGTCAATATTTAAACCACTTTTTAATAGTGTTCCCAGGGTAGAAGAAAAAATCGTTAAATTTTTATTGCGGCTAATATTTTTTACAATCGGAATTTGCAAAATTAAATAATCAGACACCGGTTTAAAAAACTTCTGTCTAAATATCCATAATAAAAATATTACCCCCGCAACAATCATCGGAAAAAGAAGTTTACCTTGTTTTTGGATAATATCAGAAAAAGCGATTAAGACCCGAGTCGACATTGGCAAATCCATACCCAAGCCCTTGAATAGCGGCGTTATTTTTGGTAAAACGACAAAAGAAATCGCCATAGCTAAAACGAAAGCCAAGGTCAAAACAATCATCGGATATACCATCGCGCCTTTAATCTTATCCATCAACTCCTTGTCCTTTTTTAAATGATTAGCCAAGTTATCTAAATTCTCATCCAAGGTTCCCGACGACTCACCCACAAAAACTGTATTTACAAAAATAGGTGGAAAAATTTTGGGAAATTTTCCCAGCGAAACTGATAAAGAATTGCCTGCATCAACCGATCGTTTAATCACACCAATAACTTTCTTTAACTTTCCTTCAGCCTGTCCGTAGACAATATCCAAAGCCTCTGTAATCGTCAAACCAGACTTCAACATCACGGCCAAATGCTTCGCAAAGGTAATTTTTTGACCAAAATTAATACCACCGATACTAATATCCATATCTAGCGCGCTTTTTTTAGGATTGTTTATTTTTTGCATAAATATCTAATTTTGAATTTCAAATTTTCGCCCTAATCCATGGTGACCCGTACCACTTCCATGATCGTCGTCTCACCATTAAAAATCTTTCTAACCCCATCATGAAGCATGACCGTCATACCCTCTTCTTTAGCCGCCTTTAAAATCACGTCGCTATTCACGCGATCAATAACCAAGCCACGAATCCTTTCAGTCATTTCCAAAATTTCAAAAACGCCAATACGTCCAGAAAAACCAGTGTTACCACAAACAGGACAACCCAGACCTTTATAGAAACGCATATTTTTAAAATCTGTCTGTCCTTCTAATTTCAAAATATTTTGAATAGCTTTACTTTTTTCAATGATTCTCAATTCATCTTCAGATATTTGATAAGAAACGATACACTTGCGGCAAATACGCCGCACCAATCTTTGGGCAATAGCCACATTGACTGTCGAGGCGACCAAAAATGGTTCAATGCCCATTTCCAAAAAACGAGGCAAGGTAGTGGCCGCATCATTTGTATGCAAAGTAGACAACACTAAGTGACCTGTTAAAGCTGAATTAACGGCAATATTGGCCGTTTCTTCATCACGAATTTCTCCAATCATGATAATGTCTGGATCTTGACGTAAAATTGCCCGCAAACCATTAGCAAAGGTTAAATTAGTTTTATTATTTACCTGAATCTGATTAACGCCTTCCACATTATACTCCACCGGATCTTCAATTGAAGAAATATTAATTTCACGTTTATTTAAGATTTTTAAAATACCATAGACAGTTGTTGTTTTACCGGAACCAGTGGGACCAGTCACCAGAATCATACCGTGCGGATTTTTAATTGTCTTGTTGATTAATTTCAAATTATCATCAAAAAAACCCAAATCTTCCAAGCCATAGTTGCGATTTTTGGATGACAACAAACGCATCACTACTTTTTCACCATTAGCTGTCGGCAAAATCGAAACACGAACATCTAAATCCTCCAAGGCGGTTTTAAAACTAATCTTGCCATCCTGCGCTGCCCGGTGTTCGTCCGTACGCATCTTGGCCATGATTTTAATTCTCGACACAATTAATTCTGACAAACTCTTAGGGACATTTAAGACATCGTGCAAAATACCATCGACCCGAAATCGAATCATAATCTCATTAATAAAAGGCTCGATATGAATATCAGAGGCTTTGCTTTGGTAGCCATATTCCAAAATTACATCCACGATTTCAACCGTCAATTCATCTTTCTGAGTAACGGAAATTGATTTATTTTTTAATTTTTGTAGGATTTTTTTGAATTTTTCCTGCGCGCTACCCTTATATTTTCCCAGAGCATATTCCAAGTCATGCCTTGTAATATAATATGGAATAATTTTTTTGCCAATCTTTTTCTGGACCAAGTGCATTATCTCAATATCATCCGGATTGGTCATGCCTACCTTGGCAAAATTATCATTCTTCTCAAAAACAATTACTCCGCGTGCCCGCGCTACTCTTTCGGGAATTAAATTTAATAATTTTTCATCCAATTTCTCCTCGCGTAAATTAGCAAAACTAATTTTCAACTCTTCAGCCACAATTTTCCCCAACTGATCTGGTGTCACCAAATTGGTTGACGGCAAATAATCTAAAAGAGAGAGATTTTTTAAATCCGCCTCTTTTACTACTGTTTCCAGTTTATCCCAGGGAATCAAGTTTGATCCCAACAGTAAAATCTTCAATTGATTATTTGACAACTTCATAAGCCTCCCTTTTAATTTTATTCCTCCATTAACGCCTCCAACACTGTTGCGATAATCTGCTTTTGCGAATAAGAATCTTTTTGCAAATATTTATAAGCCCCCAGCGCCAGCGCCTCATCAATGTCTTTTTTTTGTGACAAAATTGAGGCCACTAAAACTTTAACATCTTTTAATATTTTGTCTTTTTTAATTTTTGCCAAAAAATCAAAGCCATTTATACGTGGCGAAACAAGTTCAAGTAAAATTAAATCCGGCTTATTTTCACTAGCCATCTTTAAACCTTCTTCACCATTTGAAGCTAAATCTACAGTGATATTCTGTTGATAAAGCTCTGATTGATAAATTGTTTTAGTTGTATTATCTTTTTCAACTACAAGAACTCGCATATTCTAAATTTAAAAAATTACATTCTCACCATCACCTCTA
>Ga0180015_1000386_pt1 | contig 12850 bp, 11 predicted proteins | sample KR13_S2_MetaG_FD_116508 | JGI IMG/M metagenome (GOLD analysis project Ga0180015, IMG submission 116508) | Groundwater microbial communities from the Olkiluoto Island deep subsurface site, Finland - KR13_S2_MetaG | ecosystem: Environmental > Aquatic > Deep subsurface > Groundwater | place...
AGTAAGTAGCCAGATATTTCGTTAAGCCAATGATACCATGCTTGACAACGGAGTAAGTTACAGGTTTGACCGGTTGTTCGTCATCATCAAGCCCATTTTTACGATAAATCCGCTGATCGGGGGCAATCAATCCAAGATCAGATGCGATATTTAATATAACACCTCCACTTCTTTGAGCCATATAAGTACCAATGACCTGACTACAGAGAAAAGCACCTGTGAGCCCAACGGCAATATCTTTCTGCCATATATCGAGTGATAGATTCTCCATACGACTCCAAACCAAACTCTCACCTGAAACCACCTTGGGATCATTGGCAGCATTATTAATTAAAATATCGATTCGCCCAAATCGCTTTAGCACTGTATTTGACATTGCCTCCACTTCGCTCTTTTTCGTTATATCTGTTCCGATTCCCATCGTCTCTGCATGATACTGTTCTGAAATTATCCCTGCCTTTTTTACGGCTTCCTCTTTATTAATATCAGCAAGCACAGTAAATCCTCCGGCTTCGGCAATGACCTCGGCATGCTTTACACCAAGCAAGCCTGCTCCTCCTGTGATTATGGCGACACGCCCTGAAAGATCGAACATTTTATTTAAACTCATTGCTGCTCCATTACTTACTCGATACTTATTATCTGAACTGTTTCCATTGACTTTTTTACACTTAACGCTATTTTTAAACTATTAAACCCATCTTTAATGGTTACTGCAGGTTGCTGCCGGGTTTCAACACACTGGAAGAAATGATCTATTTCGCTTACAAAAAGTTCATTGCGATCAAACCCGCTAAAATCATGTATCTCCTTTTCTTGACCGGGTCTTTCCACAATTACCTTAAGACTGGTCAGATCCATAGTGATCTTTCCTGATTCACCTATTACTTTACAACTTCTTGAAGGTGGCTTTTGAATATAATCCATATGCACAAAAACAGGCAGGCTTCTTCCATTAAAGGTAGTCTCTATAAGAATATCAGCCACATCTTCCACATCCACTTCTAAGCTGCTTAGATGACCACCTAAGGCAAACACCCTGCACGGCATGCCAAATAAATCATATAAATAATCAAGTTCGTGTATCTGCGATAGCACTACCCCTCCACCTAAATCTTTTCTTGATGCATACATCTGCCGATAGTCCTCATACTTATGCCAGTCAGGCAGATATTCTCCAACCTCAGCATGGACCGACAACAAGTTCCCAACAGTTCCCTTTGCAATAAGCTCTTTTAACAATTTATAACAAGGGTGGAACCGAAGCTGATAACCGACTAAACTTATCAGCCTCTTTGATTGACAGATGGATATCAACTCCTCAATGCCATCGAGAGAATTGGATAGAGGTTTTTCCACAAAGAAGTCGCAACCGGCTCTCGCTACAGTTAGACAAGAAGGAACATGAAGGCTTGATGGATTACAGATAAAGGCAACGTCTGGCGATTGAGATAGGGCATTATCCAGATCAGTAAAGACGTTGATCGAGTACTTTTCTATAAGATCAACATTTTCGTCAACGGTCAGAGTAGGAGTTATAGTCTGTTTTAAATTCCGAACCCGATAAGCAAGTAATGCCACATCGCCACCAAATTTAGCATAAACATTCCTCAAATGTCGCTGTCCTATGCCGCCAAGACCGATAAAGAGAATTTTTATTTTATTCTTTGACATAATCCTCACTCACCCAAAAATTTTTTACAAATGCCAGATTTTTTCTGGCCGATTCGATCTCATCACCCGATCTTGCTACCTGGAGTATAAAGGGTCCGGCATATTTTCTAGCTCTTAACATCGAAAAACATGTGGCAAAATCGGTATTCCCATGACCAAGAGGAACCGTCCCGCCATTTAATATCCTGTCCTTAACGTGAACGGTCACTACCAGTTCCCCATAGGCTTCTATTTCTTCCTTAGGATTATACCCTATAGAGGCACTATTGCCTGTATCGTAATTAGCTCTGGCTGCCGGATGGTTAAGAGCTGACAAAAAGGCCTTAAACGTAGCCGCTGGTAACGAGGTTTCAAAGGCAAAAGTTACCCCCAGTTGGTAGGCTTTCCCCAGCCTCGGTTTAAAAATCTCTATTATCTGCTGAAATTCTATTTTATCTTTAATAGCTGAATTATCAACAAAAGGTAGTTCCAGATATTTAATGCCAAGATTATTTAATCGATCGATTAGTAAATCAAGCATCTCTAACCGTTCTTTTAGTTCAGAGGAAGAGCATCTCAACAGTGGGCAGTCCATAAAATAATCAGCGCATACCGCACCAATGCGAATTCCGGTCTTTGATATAAGTGTCTTTATTGTCTTACTACCCTGAGCGGTTAAAAGTGGATTCTCATGAAGTCTATCTGCCTCCACTATCCAGTCAATCAAGTCCAATCCGATTTCTTTAGCTATATAAAATTCCTTTACCCAGTTATCCCAGGGGAATGCCTGTATCTTCCCGTTAACTGCGGGAGACAATCTTCCTTGCATTATTCCGATAGGATTTTTCATCTTTAATAGGGTTTCCTGGCACTCAGAAGAAGCATGCGTTCTTTTGAGTGACGAATAAGAACACGTTGAATCCTTTCTTCCTTGTCTTTCCATTTAAGACTATCTGGAACCAAAGAGATAATACGTGTTACAAACGTAAGGCTTGGATATTTCCATAAAAAGGGGAGTTGGTAAAAGCTTTCGCATTTAACATTTACAAAATTACCAAGCTCGAATGCATTTTGGAGCCCTTTACGAGTGAACGGCTTCACGTGAGTAGGATCGTCCCAAAAGTTTTTGTAATCTGTCGCCCAGTCAGGCGTTAACTGCACTGTTATCCCACCGGGTTTTAATGTTCGATAAGTTTCTTTAATAATATGTTCTGTGTTATAGATATGTTCAAGTACAGATTTGGAATAGATATAATCGAAATAGTTGTCCTCAAAAGAGAAATTGTCTTTTTCTAGATCGCATTCCCGAATATCAAAATCAGGTAAAATATTAACACACTCATTCCTCTTATCTATTCCCTTAACGTTAAACCCATTCCTCGAGAATCCTACCAGCGCATTGCCCTTTCCTGATCCTATATCAAGTAAAACCTTACCCGAATGTCCTTTGTTTAGGAAAAAACGTTTAGTCAAATAATCACATAATTTCTGAGGATATTTATCGGGGCTATACTCATCTTCGGGATAGTTTAAGTCAAGATAATTAGGCATCGGAACCTCTTTTAATTATCTACAGCGTTTCTTCATAATAATTTCGCATATCTCAAAATCTTCCGGGTAGTCTAAATCGAACGTTTCACTGTTATCAATCTCAACTGCAGCGCATTTGACTCCCACTAAACTTTTGTATTTTCGTAACACCTCAACCCTGCATGAAAGAACTACGCCAGTTGTTTTATATAATGGCTCAAACTCCTGGCTGGCAGGAAATTTTAGCAAGGCATCTCCCTGTTTTGTGAAATAATCCGTATAAGGCTTAATTAAATTGTTCTTATCAACGTAAACCATCCATTCAGGCCGCATACCTCTGACATTCGTTACGGTAATGGCAGAATCGATACTTTCATCAGCCAATATAGCACTAACACATTTATCTATGTGAGCAGCCTTTCTGAAAGGTACCGGTGGTTCCAGACACACCACAATATCAGGCAGATATGAATCATTCGTTTGTAACCACTCAACTACATGAAGAACAACATCCTCCGTGGGGACATCCTCTGAGAGGTCTGCAGGTCTCCTAAACGGCACTTCTGCACCATACTGTATAGCTACATCTTTTATTTCATCATCGTCTGTTGAAACTATTATGCGGTTAACTCTTTCTGAATTTTTCGCTGCTTCAATGGAATAGGCAATCAACGGTTTACCATTCAGGCTTTTTATGTTCTTTTTTGGAACCCGCACTGATCCACCACGAGCAGGAATTACCGCCAGCACTTTTTTATTCATTTTTATCTCCCGGAAATAAATATATCTGTTTTTGATAAGTCAATGTTTGACAAATATTTTTTATTAGCCAGAATCTTCTTAAAACCTTTAACAATATCATCCATATCGCTAATAGTATTTGGCCAACCGATCTGAAAAAAACCTAAATACTCTTCGTTCTGCAACCTTTTTGCGTTAGGCAGTTCAGGAATGGAATATTTCCCTCTTCCTTTATATAAATGACATGCAAAAGGACAGTGATTGCTTCCATAAGCCAATTGTCTTTGGAACAAAGGGTTGTCCGACATAAGTCTTGAAATTCCACTTGCCACTGGTATTCCTTCTGAACGAAGCACATGTGCCACAATATTTCTATGTATTTTCGACTTTTTGCTCATCCAGCGAAACCCAGCCGTGTAGGGAAAATATGATTCCAAATGGGTTATTCTTTGAGGTATAATGAATTCACCAAATTTATGTACAAGTTGATCGACTAAATAGGTGTAATTTTCCTTCCTTATCTTATTCAAGTAAGGAAGATGCTCCAACTGAATAACACCTATCTCAGCCAGCAACTCAACCAGCCTGAAATTATATCCAATGGCATTGATCACCAAATCATCTGTGGAGGTCTGATCCGGTATAGCTTCACCATGATTCCTGATAAGCCTGCATTTCACAGCTATTCTACTGTCTTTGGTAACAATTATTCCTCCTTCACCAGTCATTATATTCTTAGGTTCATTCAAGGAAAAAACGCCTGCATCACCATGAGTACCCAGATATTTGTTACAGTATAACATGAGCGGTGATTGAGAAGCATCCTCAATCACTTTAAGCTCTTTGCTTTTCGCAATTGACATTATTGCATCCAAATCACCGGCATTACTGTTCCAGTGAATGGGCATAATTGCTTTCGTAGATTCTGTTATAGAATTAATTGCAGAATCGGGAGACAGGCAAAATGTATCTAAATCAATATCTGCAAATACAGGAATTGCATTGGCGAGAATAATTGAAGTGGCAGAAGCTGTGAATGAAAAAGGGGAACAAATTATTTCATCTCCCGGTCCTATGTCAATAGCCATAATTGCCGTTGTTAATCCTGATGTTGCCGAATTTACCGCTATAGAATAATCTACGCCATGATACTTTGACCATTTGCTTTCAAGCTTCCTCACACTGGGACCACCAAGGAAGCTTACAGAATCGTTTATCTTTTCGACTTGAAAACTTTTAAGCCCTATAATTTCGTTTGTGCCCGGTACTGGAGACCCAATAAATCTTGTTAACCTGCCTTTACGCATTAATGAAGAAACGTTTTCAATCATTTCTTCTGTTATAAATGGCCTTGACCTGAATTCGGTGGTCCTGACTGGATTTCCGCCATCGATGGCTAATTTATTATCCTTCATATTCCCTTACCTAATCGTGAATACACAACTGAATTATCTTTAGAATCAGATTCGTAAATCAAGTTTATCAATTCCAGCGACTTCAGCGCTTCCTCTGCTGGGAACAAAGGTTGCTTCTTGTGTTCTAAATAATTTAGAATATCAAGATAGGCCTCAACAACCCGTTCATTTTTATTATCATTAAGCTTTGTGTATTCAAGAGCCAATTCGCAAAGACCCTTATGCTGCGGACTATCCTTAAACCTGTATACTTCGTATTTCATATCATCACCCAGAATTCTCAGCCTGCCTTTTGTACACTGGAAATCCAGTTCAAAGAAGTGGTTCTGCTGCGATTCACCAGTAGCTTTCAGAAATGTGATAATCCCATTTTTGTGCCTGACTGTTGCTATGCCGCCAAAATCTTTTTTGCTGTGAACAATTCTAGGCTCATTTAGTTTATCAATGTATCCGACCACTGAATATACATCTCCACCAAAGAAAATAATCATATCTATCATATGGCTGGAATTCATATAAAGAGCTGTATCCACATAGGCAACAATCGTCTCTATCCTCCCCAGTTCACCGCTATCCAATATTCTTTTACATTCTAAATAAAACTGGTCCCACCTGCGCATATGGTTCACAACCAACAGTTTGTTTAGTTGTTCTGATTTGGCTACCAGTTTGATTCCATCTTCAACATGCCAAGTGAGTGGCTTTTCGCATAAAACCGCTTCGACATTGCTTGATAAGCCCAACATAACATCTTCATAATGAAAATCCGTTGGAGTTGCCACAACAAGAATATCAATTTGCTCCTCACGCAACATTTGTTGTAAATTCAAATATTGTCCTGGGATTCCCCATCTTTCGGCAAATGCTTTTAGACGAGTTTCATCCTTGTCGCAGCAGGCAGAAATCTTTAACTGTTTAATTATACCGATGGCCTTTGCGTGAGTATATATATGGCGTTTTTTAACATCATCGTCAGCAAACCCGGCAATATTACCACACCCTACAATTCCAACGCGCTTTATATCTTTAGGTGCTGAAAAAACACTCTTATTCATAGCTTATTATTTTGGGACCAAGAAGAACCTTTGCTTATTCTATTGAAAGTTATCTACTCTCCGCAATTTAGCCTTAACCTTTTTCTCCTCCTCCGTAATGACCTTAACTCCATTTCCTATAGCCACTTCAATTGCCCTGATATATCTTGTCAATCTGTAAAAACCCATAACTTCAACAGACGCTGCTTGGTCAGAGCCGTACATCTCGTGGGCAAGCGTTATATGCCTTTCTATGGAAGTCGCTCCAAGTGCTACTGCGGCGCAGGAAACGATTAGCCCAACCTCATGACCACTATAACTCACTTTACATTTGAACTTTTCACGAAGTATCGGGATCATACTTAAGCATGCATCCTCATCTTTCATGGGGTATGTGGAATTACAATGCATCAGCTCAAATGGGCAATTATATTTCCGGAATATATTAACAGCCGCCCCTATTTCTTCCATTGTACTCATTCCCGTTGATATAAAGGTATATTTTCCTTCTTCCGCAACCATCTCCAGCAAATTTCGGTGTGTCAGCATTGCCGATGCAATTTTATTATATTTACAATTATACTGCCTAAGAAACAATTGACTATCCAGATCCCAAGCCGAGGCGAACCAGTGGATCCCCTTCTCTTTACAATATGAATCTATTTCATCGTATTCTTTTTTGCCGAATTCAAGACCAAGTTTTTGCTCTCTATTAGTGGTACCCCATGGACTTTCCCTCGGCTTATCCAGTTCTTCTTTTGAATAAACCTTCTCCACCGTTCTTTTTTGAAACTTTACCGCATCACAGCCGGAAAATATTGCTCCGTCAATCAATTGCTTTGTAATATTAATATCTCCGTTGTGATTGATCCCAATCTCGGCAATAATAAAAGTCGACATAATAAATCTCTCCTCCTTTTCTCAAACAAAATTCAAGTTGTTTTTTCCACGGCCCAGAATAACCTCGGGCGTACACCATCGTGCCGCCATTGTAATGGGAAGTTGCCACGCACTCCTCCAGGATCCATCCTATCAGAAACTTTAAATATAACCACGTCTCGTCCCGTAGCATGATTCAAGTGGGATACATCTATAGTATCAATCCCATATGTAATAGAAATCAGTCCTTCATTTAAAAAATCACCTGGTATGTGACATGTAGTCCGAAAATGTCCAATCGGACATACGTTATCTCGCCATGGAGAATCCAAATTATCCTTTGAGATAAAAAGAACATGCCCCATTTCGTTGATGAAATAAAGCTGTAAGGTCAGTCGATGTCTTTCCTCTAAAACCCAGTATTCCACCTCGATTGATACCGGATCACGTACATCATAATTTGCGCATACTTTTCCATTTTGATCCAAGACGCGCACAGCGTGCATACGCACCACATTATCACCAGGTGCGTTGTTAATGTCTGGCCAGATTTGTTCCCCATTGAGCCCCATACCATCTCCGAGGTATTTACTTGTAGCCTCATCTGTAGGTCCATCCATCACTACTCTACCTTCGTGCAATATTATTACTCGTGTGCATAGCTTTTGAATGGCCTGCATGTTATGACTGACAAAAAGTACAGTTCGCCCTCCTTTGGCAACGTCGCTCATTTTTCCAAGGCACTTCTTCTGAAAAGGTATATCCCCAACCGCAAGCACCTCATCCACCAGTAGGATTTCCGGCTCTAAATGGGCTGCAACAGCAAAGGCAAGCCGAACATACATACCGCTGGAGTAACGCTTCACCGGTGTATCCATAAATTTCTCAATCTCCGCAAACTCCACGATTTCGTCGAACTTCCTTGCAATCTCTGTCTTGCGCATGCCAAGAATAGCACCATTGAGATAAATATTTTCCCTTCCTGTAAGCTCAGGATGAAAACCCGTGCCCACCTCCAGGAGACTTGAGACGCGACCATATAGCTTTACATCGCCTGATGTAGGCTCTGTGATACGTGACAGGATTTTGAGGAGTGTACTCTTTCCTGCGCCGTTTCGGCCAATGATTCCAATCACTTCACCTTGGTTGACCTCGAAGGAAACGTCTCGAAGCGCCCAGATGGTGTCGTCTGAGGACGACGGCATAGAGCTAAGAGCATAGGGCATAGGGTTTCCAAGATTGCCCTTTGCCCTCTGCCCTTTACCCTTTGCATTGTTATCGTCAAACTTGGTTAGTTTGCGCAGGCGCTTTAGATTCCTTATGGGAGCAGTAAACCCATCGATGATCGCTTCACGAAATGTTTTGTAGCCTTGCTCTTTTGCGCCAATGCGGTAGCGTTTGGAGAGATTTTCAACTTTGATTATTTTATCACTCATTGCTTCGTGTCCGTGAAAAGTAATAAGTAAAAGGTGAAAAGTGATTGGTGAAACGTCAAAAGTGAAAGATATACCTCATTTTAAGGATCTCGATAGCCCGAACAACATTTTAGGAATGGTGCTTAATTTGTCCATAAGATCGCCGTATATCTTTAGATCAATGTAATCCAGCATATGAGCCAATTCTATTTGAGTATCCAGTTCGCTGATTGACCCTTGCGCTATATTAAGAAATTGCTTGAACTCTTTGGTTCCTTTTCGTGCAGCACCTTCCGCCAAATTGCTTGGAATGGATATGGTGGCCCTTCTCATTTGTGATGTAAAACCGTGGACTTCAGATTTCGGGAAGCTGTTAGTCGCTTCATAGATATGTTTCACAAATTCCATTGATTTCTTCCAAACGTCTAATTTCCTATGCGGCCTATATTCCATAGCATCCTCCATTCTGGTGAAATGTAAAAAGTGAACAGTGAGTGGTGAAAGGTGCTTTTTACTTTTTACCTTTCTCTTTTCACCATCAGATGATGTCCGCAAAATGCCGCTCCATCTGCTTAAAATAGAATGCCCCAACTATAAATAGACTCACACTTACTAAAGTAGAAACCAGGACCATCTGTGTGGGAAAGGAAACAGTTTCCAATAAGGCTGATCTAAAACCCTCGACAACCCCAACCATTGGGTTCAAAGCGTATAGAATTTGATATTTTTCTGGTACCATGGAGGCAGGATAGACAATGGGGGATGCAAACATCCAAAGTTGTACCAGAAAGGGTATGGCATATCTAATATCTCTGTATTTAGCATTCAATGCCGCTAAAAACATACCCACTCCGCTCGCAGTTAGCATCATGAGGATAACCAAAAGGGGCACAAATAAAGTCATGACGGTAGGGTAAATATGAAAATAGAGCATCATACCTATTAGCACAACAAAGGCAATTGAAAAATCCAGCAAAGCCGCCAGGACTGGCGATAATGGTATAATAAGCCTGGGAAAGTATACCTTAGAGATTAAATTACTCTCTCCAACTAGGCTGTTGCCGGCACCTGAGATTGAAGTAGCAAAATAGGTCCAGGCCACCAGGGCAGTATAACTAAAAATCGGGTATGGGATTCCATCTGAGGGAATCTTTGCCAATTTTCCAAAAAACAGCGTGAATACAACCATAGAAAAAAAGGGTTGAATGATAGCCCACAACCCACCAAGGACAGTCTGCTTATATTTTACTTTGATATCCCTAACGACAAGGAAATAGAAGAGATCTCGATATTGTTTGAGTTCTCTAAAATCTATTAACTGCCAGCCTTTTTTGGGCTTGATATGGATAAAAGGTCTGACCTCGCTGGAATCTGAGTGTTTCATTTAAAACTCCTCCATACAGATGATGGCTCAGGAAATAGCGTTTCAAGAAAATCTACATTTTTATGATTCTTTGTTATCAGGTGTTTGCGTGGATAATGCGGGATAGAGAGAGTTCAGGATCTTGCAAAGGTCAAGGATTTTTTGTTCGTTCAAATCAGGGTAATTCCCAATATAATAGCCGTAAAAATGGATGTGTTCTATTTCTGGATACTTTTCGTATTCCCTCTCTGGCACAATTCCTCTTAAATATGGCTGCCTGAGCTGGTTGCCTCCACCGGAACTTCCACGGCGGAATTCGACGCCGGCTTTTCGCATGGCCTCCTCAACTCTGTCACGAAATTCAGGGTTTGGCTCTTTAATCACAAGATTAAAGGCATAGTTGCAGCTTCCTTTCAGATCAAAATCGGTTTTGTATTTGTTCGAGTCAAGATTATTAAGAAAAATTTCAAAATTTCTCCTGCGTTTGGCATTGTTTTCGTCCAATCGCTTTAGCTGGCTCAGTCCAAGGACTGCCCCTATTTCTGTATTGCGTACGTTATACGCAGGATACGCAAATATAAAATCGGGCGAAAGATCAGGATGTTCATTAATGTATTTTTGTTTGATCTCATCGCTGGATGCTTCACGCACCATGCCATGTGAGCGCAGCATGCGGACCGTTTCGTAAATGGTCTCGTTACTGGTGCAGACCATCCCCCCCTCGACAGTGCTCATATGATGGGCATAATAGAAGGAAAAATTAGAGATCAGGCCGAATGAGCCCAATTTCTTTCCTTTGAATGTAGCCCCATGGGATTCACATACATCCTCGATAAGGGGAATGTTTCTCTCTCCCAGAGCCTGAAGCAGACGGTCAGTAAGGCCGTTAAAGCCCTGAACATGGGTTATAAACACCGCTTTGGTTTTTTCAGAAAGCTTTGCAATGACCTGCTCGTCATCCATACAGAGATTTTTTGGGTTTATATCTACAAAAACGGGAGTAAAACCATTCTGAATCACGGAAGCAATATCAGAAACCCATGTAAGCGGAGGAACAATAATCTCCCCGGTGCCATAAAGATGCTTCAATGCAGCGATGGTAATAAGGTTTGCAGCCGCACCTGAATTCACATACACACTGTATTTAACACCCAGCCACTCAGACCATTCCTTCTCAAAAGCAAGTACATTGTCCGACTGAGTCAGGCGGGGTTGCCCTTTCAAAAACTCTATAAGGACATTCAGGTCATCCATAGTTATATTGTTTTCCATCAAAGGCCAGTCTAACTTCATGATTCCGTTTCCAATCTATCGTTTATTTTTTTAGCAAGTTGTGCTTCTGAATTTATTCATTCACTTCAGGCTGTGTTAATAATTTCCTGTGAAGTTTATGCATAAGCATTTTGTTAATATGCTCAACCACTTCCGTACCAAACTTTTCTTCGATCATGTTAAGATACTGCGGATTTGAAAAATATTCTTGAAAAGCCTGATCTCGGAAACGTAATACTTCCACATTCGATAGATGTTTCGTCGGCAACGGGAATGTCTCTTCGCTGAGCTGAGAAAATCCGAGCCAGTTGTCAGGCATTTCGACGTCATTTTCTATACTCTTTTCATATAGCTGCGAGCCGGGGTAGGCCATGGTTGAATAAAAATTCGCGTATTCACAATTAAGCTCTTTGGCTAAATCAAGGGTTGCCTGCATTGTTGCATGGTCATCGTCAGGAAGCCCAAACATATAATTGCCGATTATATAAATGCCAGCCTTTTTAGTCATCTCTATTGCCCTGACTATGGCATCCTGTTTGAATCTCCCTTTATGGACCCCATCTCGCACCACCTTGCTTCCCGACTCAATGCCATAGGCCAGCCAATTTATTCCCGCCAGTTTCATTTTCTTTAATACTTTTTCATTTACAGTGTCCACCCGGGCATAGGCCCAAATATTTAAATCGTATCCACGTTCAATAATCAGGTCACAAAATTCCAGAACGCGATCTTCTTTTAACACAAAGAGTTCGTCAAGAAATTTGATGTTCTTTATGTTGTACTGCTGCACTAAAAGATCAATTTCTTCGATAACTTTTTTTGGACTGCGAAAACGGATGCGGGGCTTGCCATCATAAAGAGCACGAACATTGCAGTATGTACAGTTATAAGGACAGCCCAAACTTGTATAAATTACCGCATAAGGCTGTTGTTTGTCGAGATGTTGAAAACAGTGCCAATTGTGTGCACGATAAAGGTGCATCGGCAATAAGTCCCAGGCCACAAAAGGAAGTTCATCAAGATCTTCGACAAGTTTTCCCCACCCATTAGATATAATCCGATCACCGCGCCTGTACCATAGGCCATCAATTTCGTACTTTTTATCATTAGACTTCAATGCATCCACTAATTTTGGAATGGTATAAAAACACTCTCCCCTGCATACGAAATCAACAGGTTCTTCCATGAGCGTCTTTTCGGGAAGTGCCGAAGGATGAATACCGTAGAGAAACGTTTTTATGTTAGAAACCTTGCTATTCAAGTTGTTCAGAAGTTGACTGATAGCCGGCATTTTTGGCGTTGAAGAAGCTGATGGATTCGCACCTATTGCGCTGATCCCAACCAACAGGGGATTATACTCAAGAACCTTATCAGCAGCACATTCCGGAGTTAATTTTTCGGCATCGGCATCCATTATTGCAACTGAATACCCTTTTTCACGTATAAATGCCGCCAGCAAAGCAGTCCAAACAGGGGGTTCACATGCAGCTAATGAATCGCCCAACTTTCCATACACCTGTTTGTGGCTACTCGGATTGACGAGCAATA
>Ga0180015_1000387_pt1 | contig 12833 bp, 2 predicted proteins | sample KR13_S2_MetaG_FD_116508 | JGI IMG/M metagenome (GOLD analysis project Ga0180015, IMG submission 116508) | Groundwater microbial communities from the Olkiluoto Island deep subsurface site, Finland - KR13_S2_MetaG | ecosystem: Environmental > Aquatic > Deep subsurface > Groundwater | place...
ACCAGCTAATAGTCCGGTTTCATTATTAAAGGCTGTTAGGGTGGCAGTTGCAATCGCGCCCACTTTTAACACACCACTTGTTGGTGCGAAAACAACATTGGTAATACTAGTGGTGTGCGCATCAAGCGAGGCGGTATTGACCTGCACAGTTGTGGCGGCTGGATCATTATACTGCCCCAAACCATCTTTCAACATTAAACTAACCGGAATCGTTCCTGTGGTTCGATCCGTATTCCCCTCTTGGACTAAATAATCAAATGTATAAGTAGAGTCATTAATCTTGACCAAATTTTGCACAGCAACATTATTAATTGTGGTTGTGCCCAAGGTATAAGTATCCACATCGGCAGTGACAGTGGTTGTAGCGCGAACCGTATCCCCCACCTTATAAACCAGATTCGGCAAACTAATCGTCAATATCTGTGGTTTATGCGCATCAATTAAAGCCGTATTAGCACTCGGCGTTGTAAAAGCAACATTAACATTGCCATAGGCATCACGCAAAACTATCGAAATCGGAATTGTACCCGCCGTCCGGTCTAAGTCATTTTCCTGCACCGTATAAATCAAAGTATAAGTATTATCATTATTATCAGTTAAATTTGCCGGATTAATAGCCACCCCATTAACCGTTGACCCCAAGGAGACATAGGCTTTTCCATCAGCAACTATCGACAATGGGATATTCATACCAATACCATAAGAACCATTCGCGATATAAACTGCCGAAATTACCGGCTTATGCGCGTCTAAAGAGGCCGTCGAGGTTAAAACTGTAAAGGCAGTATTCAGATTACCAGAAGCATCACGCAAAATTATCGAAATCGGAATCGTGCCACTAGCGCGATCAGTATCACCTTCAATTATCACATAATCCAAAGTATAAGTCGTGCTATTAATTTTTTGCAGATTTGTAACTGTTTTACCATTAATCGTAGACGCGCCCAAGGTATAAACATCAACATCGGAAGCAACCGTCACTGTCGCTCGCAAGGTATCACCAACTTTATACATCAAATTAGGCGCTGTCACTGAACTAATTGCCGGCGCATGCGCATCAATCGAACCGTTAATAAAATTGCCACTATAGGCAATACTCTGATTGCCATAAGCATCAACCAAAACCAGATAATACGGAATCGTTCCGGTCGCGCGGTCAGTTTGTCCCTCGGCAATTACATAATCAAGCGTATAAGTAGTATCATTTATTTTTTGCAGATTGGTCGTCGAGGCGCCATTGATCGTTGTTGTCGAACTAGCCAACAGGTAAACACTTGGATCAGCCGCTACTGTAATGGTTGCGCGTAGGGTATCGCCGACCTTATAGGCCAGGTTAGAAGTAAGCGCTTGAGAAATCACCGGCGCCACATTATCGATATAAACTGTCGTCGTAGCCGAACTGGTTTGCGTTTTGCGAATATCATCAGCTGTAATACGCACACAATAAGTGGCTCCAGCAATTGTTGGCAAATCAGTTTTTGACAACCAGTCAATATTAACCGTATTACTGCCGGAATCGGTCAAAATATAAGCACTACTTGTCCCCACTTGATACGCATTCGCATTATCAATCAGAGGATCGCCAACATCAGCCGTGGTGTCCAAGTCCACTGTCGAAATCGTCGGATCACCGGACGGACTAAAGACACAGGTTGTGCCGGTTGCATATTCAACTTTAACTCGTGTTGGTTCCCAGTCCACATCCGCCACTTCCATAGAAATATCCACCTTGCCACTACCATCAGTTTTTTGCGCCACTGAATTAAAATAACTCGTCGGTGGTGATTTTAATTCCATGGAAAAAGCCGCTACCCATGGATAGGTTGCCACTGCCGCAGTGCCCGCTGTCTGTTGAGCATAGGTTTCAATGCTCTTATTGGCTGTAGAAAAATTAGCAATATCCGCCGCCGTGTAAGGAATAATATCAGCAACATTGTGTTGGAAACCACCCAGAGTTGCCGTTGTATCAATCAATGATTCCTGTATCTTGGCCGTTACCACCCCACCATTGTCATCTGCCATAAAACCGCTCAAGGACAACCAATCACCTGTTATTTTTGGAAGAGAACTTACCCCGGCCACCTTATAGAATACACCTGTAGTTGTTAAGTCCACAGGAGTCGTGGTTGCAAAAATCGCTGAATCCTGAAATTCACTCAAATTCAAAGCCATCACGCCGGCTGCCAACCATTGCATCGTAGCCGCATCTTGCGATATTTCCACTGATGCTGAGTGCGCCGCTTGAGTAAATGTCTGTGCCCAGCCTAAACCATAAACTGGTGTATCATTACCATCTTCACCCTCAACATCTTGCAAGGAAACAATTTTTCCAGCATCAATATTCATTTGAGCACGATAATTAGACGATCCAACCGTCACAATATCTGCCTGCGTATAAGCATCAACTAGCCAATTATCATTATTCATCTTTGGCGTCCAGTTAATACTCGTTTTGCTAGTTGGCGTCGTCGTCAAAGCGCCACCGGTAGAAGTGGCCACATTCCACACTAAGTCGCCACTTGCAATCAAATCATCAGCCGCAATTGCGGTCAAAGTTATATCCTCTACATTAGTCGTATTAGAGATATTATACAATTGCACATTAATATCCTCATTAGCAGCCGTCCAAACCGTAAACCAGTGATACGGTGTCTTGTAGGACACACTGGTCTGATCAGCCTCTTCCATGGTCTGCGATTCTGGAAAAGCCACATTATTGTGCGTCACCCGTAAACCAGAATTAACATTTTGATTGCCCACATTATGATAACCCCAAACCATTAAGAGATACTTCTTGCCCACTGTAAAATTCGAACCAGCAATCCAACCAGCGGCCGATGCATTCGTTCCTGATTGAGCGGTACCGGTCACGTTTACCCAACCGGCTGCCGATGCGTTCGCTTCATTAGCCACTCTTCGAGCCACAAAATGTTGCGCCACGGCATCGGACGCGATCTGCCACTGTCGATTTTCTACCGTCAATTTTTGATTATTGCTATTCATCTGCAAAGGTCCCAACAAATAAAACTCCGGCGACACATTGGGTGCATCAAAAATATAAGAGACACTTAATTTTTCCCCTTTTTTCAAATCAAGTCCTTTCCAAACCAAATACTTCGAGTCACCAATAATATACTCCTCAAGCTTGTTGTCAATTTTTTGAGAACTTCCGTCGGTAAAAATTCGTTCCACTACAGCAGACGCAATTAAAAAATCTTTTGGTACCACCTCAACCACTTCTCCGACAAAATCAGCATTCGCGCGTACATCAAAAGTTAGAGGATAATTTGCTTTTGGATAAATACGCGTCGGACCTTTTCTTTCTACTTCAAAAACCGTCCCCTCTTTCACCTCGAAACTATCGGCAATTTCATAAACACCATTCTTGGTTGTCGCCGTCAATTTTAAATCGTAAGCGCCATTTTTTAAATCACCGTAATTAAGATAATAATCCGGAGTCTCAATCACGTTATCCGGTCCGCAGGCAGGATTACGAACTATTGTATTACTCTTTGTGCTCAAAGTGTCCGTCCCGCCAAAAAGACCCGGGGTGCTAATTTCCAAATTCAAATCAGCGTCACAAATCGTACTACCGTGCTCATCTAAGACCGCCATTTGAATATAGGCGCTATCTCCATTTTTATAAATTGATTTATTAAAGTTAATGGCTAAGACCCCCCAATTAAAATCCTGCGTAAAATTAAGCGTCTGGCCACCAGTTAAAGTATCGTCCTTGATTGTTAATTCCAGAGAATACCTACCTGGCTTAAACTGTCGTGGTTTATCCTTGAAACTAGCGCGGAATTTACCATTCTTTAAATATTCAATATCAAACAAATTATTATCAACCTCCAATTTTTGGCTCTCCACCTTGGACTCAATATTCATTTGCTTATATTCATCAACGAAAAGACCTTTCACGCCAACTCCTAAGCCTGCCCAAAACCCTCGTTGTTTCTTAAACTGAAAATCCAAAGCCGGCAACTCATTCATCTGAAAATCCTTCGCTGGCGTCACCTGCTCCAAACTAAAACCATCTTGAACTTGTGCCACATCAGTTGCCGCCTTTGAGTTGTATGCGAAAAATAAACCAAAAAACAAAACAGCACTAAACAAGCTGATTACAACCGTTCTGAAAAATTTATTCTGTTTTTTAAATATGTTTTGCATTTGTTATTTTGTATCAACTTACCCCATATTTATTAGAAGCCTTTATTCGTGCGACCTGCCACCACCTCACCCCGACCCTCTCCTGGCCAGGAGAGGGAGACTAACCAATCCCCTCTTGTGAATTATTTAATCCTCCTTCATTGTAAATTGAAAATTGAAAATTCGCCAAAGGCGATTATTCTCCTCCGTCATCATTACGCCAACGATAGTGAATCTGTTTCACAAATATTTTCTGCACCTTATAAAATAGCGAATAATTGTCATCATCGAGTTTAGCCACGTCATTAGTACTATAAAGACCAGCATTGTACTCCACATTAGTATTGGCAAATGTTTTACTAAAAATTAATTTAAAGTCCAAGGTGCAGGTATTTGACAAACAATCAGATGTACTATTGCCAAGCGACACGCCATTGGCCGTATCAGTGCCGGTTTCCGTAAATTGATTAGTCGCCTGATTCCAAGTAAATTCCAGATCACCGTATGGAGCAACATTGTCGACATTATCGGCCAAACGTAGTCTTACATTATCTAAAGCAGTCCAGCCATTTTCTTCAGATACGACAGCCCGGAATATCCATTCGTCTCCACTCGCCAAAGCTGTCTTCGTTGATGTAGCATTCACAAATGTCAAGGAATTATTCACAATCGTATTACTAGTCTTAACGGTTATTTCCGTAGACGCAACTTTATTACCATATTTATCATAAGCCCAAATATTAAAAACATAATTCGTGTCTGGATTCAAGCCGCTCAACTTGCTTGAAGTTGCGCCGCTATAATTATATGCATTAAGGGCGGTCAGGTCATACTCAGTATCCGCTTCTGTCACACCACTAGTCCCCTCTTTATAAAAAATCTTATATGCATTTACTGTCGGCGGATTTGTATCTGTCGCCGGTGTTGTCGTCGCAAAAATCAAAGTAACACTATTCGTTGTCACGCCGCCATTCATTAAAGCGCCAGGTAGTGTCGGAGTAACATTGTCGATAGTCAAAGTGCTCGTTGCTACTAAAATTTGCGAATCTAAATCATCCTTCACTTGTAAGCGCACGCAATAAGTCGCGTCACCAGTTGGCAAATTGGTTTTTCCAAACCAATCGAAGTCAACCGTATTAGAGCCTGGCGAAGTAATAATAAAGCTTGAGCTTGTACCGATTTGATATTCACGGGCATTGGAAATCGTTGGCGCTCCCCAATCAGCCTGAATATTGGCCTGTGTCGTATCTAAGGTTGGGATTGCTGGCGAGGCAAAATTACAAGCCGCCCCCAGAACATAATCCATTTTCGCAACCACTGTATCATCATTATCACTATCATCAACTTCAATCGACAAATCAACCACACCGCCACCGTCCGCTCTCTGTGCCAAAGAATTCACACTAACTGTCGGAGCATCATTAGTCTCAATGTCCACGCGACTCGAACTGGCTTTATTACCATAAGCATCATAAGTCCAAATTGCAAAACTATATTTAGTGCGAGAATTCAAACCGGAGATTGTAGTCGTCGCCTTGCCATTAAATAACTTATTAGCCAAATTAACGTCAGTAGATGATGATAAAACACTACTAAGCTCGGTAGGATCGGTGCCATCATAAAGCTTATAAAAAATCTTATACTCAACAAAGTTTGTCTCAGTACTGGTCGCCCCAAAATTCAAAATCACCGAGGATCCAGTTCTTTTATTCAAGCTCAAGGCACCGGGAGCGGTTGGCTTCAGATTATCAATATAAACCGTAGTTGTGGCCGGCGTCGCCTGATCAATCAAGAAATCATTTGCCGTTAAGCGCACACAGTAAGTCCCCTCCAAGCCTTGAAGATCACTTTGAGTCTGCCAATCAACAAAGACTGAATTCGTGCCCGAGGCAGTGCGAATCGGATTTGCTTCGGTGCCGATTTGATATGTTTGGGTATTCAACACTTGCGGATCGCCATAGTCCGCTGTTACGTTGGCGTCAGTTTCATCAATCGTCGGATCACCGGCTGGACTAAAAACACAACTGGTTCCGGTCGCAAATTCCAGTTTCGCCCTCGACTCCTGATTATTAACATCATAAACCTCAAGCGAAAGATCCACGACGCCAGTGCCGTCCCGGCGAGTGACTGCCGAATTAAAACTACCGGTCGGCGGAAAATTATCCCACTTATAGGTATAGATAAATTGACCATTCATCTTGGCCCCTGTGGTGGCGTTGGCCGCCCCGTTATTAGTATAGCAAGCCTGATAAGTTTGGTTATTGGTTGTCAATAAATTCGCCGTCACGTCGCGATAAAATTCAGTCGTCATGTTTACGCCTACCGCGAAAGAAGTGTGAATATTTGAGCAAACTGGCGAGCTGGTACTCAAATTGGTGCCCAAAAGAATATTAGCGGTCGGCATAGAGTTGACGGTTGAATTACCAAATAAATAACTACTCAAAACTCCCGCAGCCAGAATTGTCTTATTGGCTGGTTCCGGCAAAACCGCATTAGCCGTATTAACTGTTGCTGACTGACTATTGCCCGCGGTCATACTCTGCCCACCATACATCCGCACTGAAGCAAGGTAGCCATTATTTTCTGAGGTATAGGTATAGGTAATCATCAATTCCGCCGAAATACCACCATAGGTCAAAGAACTGGCTGTTGTGTTTATACGCACCTTCTTCACCGTTGCCGAATTGGCCTTTTCCAATTCCGCATAATCAGCCACGGGAATAATATGAATCAAATTAAAAGACGGTTTTGTAATTGTTGTGCCGGAATTGTAATCATAAGCCAAGTTGGTGGAGGTGGCATTATCACCCACTGTACTCGAAACCGTTATCGTTTGATTCGCCGATGTCACATTACTGGTTATTAAACGCACCCACGCACTCTTAATTTTAACCGTGCCAGTCGCACTACCGTTCTCGGGAAAATAAACCCCGACCTCTTTACTAGTCAAGGTATTCACGGCACCATTATTAATAATTCCCATCGGCAAAGACACAGTCCGCGTCTTTGTCGCCGCACTGGAAGAGGAAATATAAGTTTCAAAGATTTCGCCACCGACGCCAAAGTTTGTCGCAGAATTAATATAATATTCTACCTGCTGACTAGAATTTTCAGCATAACCAGAACTGGCCCAATCAGGAAAATACATCGCCGGCATACTAACCTGATCACGCAGAGCCGCTTCATAATGAAAACTAGCGCTATTCACATCTACGCCGGTTAGATTGATATTTGGATCTAAGTCGGTAGTTGTGTTGCCACTATTTGCATCATAAAATCGAAACCACTGCGACAAACGACTAGTACTAGTTGCGCCACTTGGAAACTCAGGAATATCCATTTTATAATCAAACAAAGGACAGGTACTATTACGCGTACAAGCCCCTATACTGGCTTGTCGAGAGCCATTGTCAGTGCCATTGGTCGAATCCAGTGGATAAGTGACAGTATTGGTCTGATTAACCGTATTAGTGTCATAGGTGTAAGTGACATACAAAACCGCTTTAGCATTAGCAATACTGTTAATGACTGAACCAAAAGCAAAGTTATAATGTAGTGCTCCTTGCATTAGCGCGCCGGCACCAGTATAAGCGGCCAACTGTGCCTCGCTTGTCACATCAAAAAGCAAGCGCACCTGATTACTTTCGGATTCATCAAAAGACAAGACCGTGCCGTCGGCCTGCGCCACACGGCCGACTCCCGTTAGAGAATTAGCCGTACACGACTCCTGACAGGCATCAAAACCAAGCGTGTAGCCAGTATAGTTACCAGTATTATTCACATAACCCTCAATCTGAGCTTCAAACATGATGTAAGCATTCTTAACCACCACACCAGTTTCGGCTAATTTAAAATTAAAATTTGCAAATGAATTGTTTGTATTAGTATTCTGCCCAGTTGTGGCCCCGCCATTATAAACACCGGCCATAAAGGCCACCGTTTTCACTTTGTTAATCACTGCATCCGAAGCAATCTGCCAAGGACGCATCTCTGTCGCAGAGCCAATAGTCAATGGTCCCAGTAAATAGAATTCCGGCGACACATCAGGGGCATCGTAGCGATATTTAATCTCCAAAATATCTCCCTTCAAAATCTCCACACCTTTCCAAGTTAAAATTTTTCGATCACCGACAACATTCTCTTCATATTCAAAACTAGGTCCATAGGGATCGCGCTCAATCGAATTAGTAATTCGTAAATCATTACTAACAACCCTAAAATTTGCTGGCATAGACTCAACAATGTCGCCAGAATAATCCTCCTTGGCTGTTACGAGCATCGTCATTACATAATCAGCTTTTGGAAAAATACGCGTCGCCCCCACTCGCTGCACCTCAAGGGGTAGGTTACCCTTCACCTCCAAGACATCACTGATGTTGCGTGTCCCGTTTCTGGTAATTGCTGTTAATTCAATGGCATACTGCCCTGCTTCAGCGACATCATAATACGCAAAATAATCCGGAACATCAGTCACTGTTTCGGGACCGCAAGCAGGACTAAGCGCAATCGTTCCACTCGCCGTATCAAATTCCTTGACTACACCGCTGGGGCTAATTATCCTTAAGAGCAATTCCGCATCACACAGGGTATGGCCACCGTCGTCCAAGGCCGCCATCTGCAAATAAGCGCGCTCATTCTCCCGGTAAACAGACTTGTCATAATTCAAAGCCAAAACTCCCCAACTAAAATCTCGAGTTATTTCAATCGTCTCTGGCACATCGCCAGAGTTGTCAATAATAATAAATTTAATCGAATATTTACCTGGCTCAAAATCAGCTGGTAAATCGGGCAAGGTAATCACAAATTCACCGTCATCTTCGAAGAAAATCGTCGGTTGGAAATTTAAAACTTGACCATCTTTACCAATTAACTCGGCGCGTAAGTCAATGTTGCTCCAATAAACCGTCCAACCCAAAAATTCACCCACTTTGGGTAAAAGGTTTTCGTTATTTTTAGTATAATTAAAACGAATTTCCCCTTTTTCGTTAATCTTAAAATCCTTCTGATCGGACAACATTTGCAAAGCCTGTTCCCAACGTGCTCGTCGCAAAGCCTCCAACTCTGGCGCATTATCCGCGACCTCATATTCCGCTGACACCCAAGCACTGTCCAAATAAAAAACAAAACCATCCTCACTGTCGTTTACACCCTCCAGCTTCAAGTGTAAATTTTTCACATCTGTCCAATTTTTCAAGAAACTAGCGTCATACTCAAAATAACCGCCATGTAAAGCATTCGAGGCATCCGCATTGCTAATTCGTCCCAATTCCTGCCATAAAAGACTATCAGTTGATGTGCTAGTTACCTCGCCCACTGCATACCAAATAACAATTTTATCATCAGTCTGTGCATTCACTTTTTTTGCAAAAAAATCCCTGAGCACATCTAGTCGCGACTGCGTACTAGTTGCCACCAAATCTTCAACGCTTGGCAAAACATCAGTTGAACTGGCTATCTCATCAGACGATGTCGCTAGTTGCTGCAAATCATTTTCCACATTCACAACACTATCAACCCCCTGCTCAAGACTGCCTGCTTCTTGCTTTATATTTGCTGTAGCTAAAGAAAATTTAATCGTCGCTCCTTGAAAATTACCAAAACTCTCTAAGTCAATTACACTATCCTGTGCCAAAGCATAATAATTATTCACACTAGCGCTAATTTTTCCAAAAAAATTAAGAGTTTTATCGAGCCAAGAAACTTCTTTTGGCGTCTCTTCTGCTCCACCAGGATTTTGCACTGGCTCAATCACCTCCACTGAATCATTATCCAATACTGGTGTCTGAATTGATTCTATTATTTGAACATTGTCGTAATCATCAACTAGCGGTTCATCACTAGATGACATCGGTGCCTCCTCTTCTGTGTTTAAATCTGGCTGAACAACATCCTCAGTCGTTGTAGCTATATCAATATCGCCTTGCACCTCAGTCGTTGTAGCTAAATCAATATCGCCTTGCACCTCCGGCTCCGTCACCGATGAGCTGGCTTCTACTGGCTGCTCAACTGATATTATTGCTTGATCGTCAGTGGCTACGCTGTAATCAGTTGATGGCAAAAAATTATCTAAAATTAAAGAATATTTTCCGCCTGAATAAAAAGCTGAATTACCATCATTAAAAGCCATTAACTCATCATTTGGTCCCAAATCAGGCTCACCCAGGGTCTTCTGCTCACTCCACCAACCAGTCTTAAAATCAGTTTGCTCACTACTAAGACTCGCATTACCAACATATAAATCCACCACCGCCACATCTACGCCCATAATCGCTCGAATAGTCTTGCGTGCAAAACCAAAAGGCGAAAAACCAAACACATAAATAATTAATCCCGCTAAAAAAACAAAACGCCAGCTAAACTTTCGTTCTTTTAGCTGACTTCTGAGATTTTTTAACAAATCAAAGGGTATATTAGTCTTTCCTTTTCTTACAAGCATGGAAAAATAAAAAAATTAATTATTTGTTTAATTAATTTTGTTTTTGTTTTTGCTTAATTTTAGCTGGATACTGAAATGATTTGTTTTTATTTTTGAAGAAATTTATTTGAAATATTTTTATGCACAAATTTATGATTCCTAAAGTTATTATAACATTTTTTAGGCACTCTTTGCAATAATTTAACAAACAAGAAAAGGAAGAAAATTTGTCATATTTAAAGCACTTTTGAACATAGCAAGGAACCGAAATAGCCTTAAAAATAACACTGTGGATAAAAAAACCCGCCTACGCTAAAAAAGCTACGGCGTGGCGAAGGTAAAACAAAAACTCCCCCGGTAAAACCGGAGGAGTTTTTACTATATAGAATCTATTTACTAAATATTAGTAAGTAGGTGTACAAACGTAAGTCAAAGTTGATTGATAATCACCAGCTTCTTGTAAGTCAGTAATACCAACTTCGTAAGCCACTCTAACTTTACCCTTATCAGGTGTAGAACCATCAGCTGCACCAGTGTGAGACATAATCTCCATAGGAGCAGTTGCAGCTAAACCTGCAAGCTTAGCACCACCAAAGGCTGTTCCGATAGCACCATCAGAATCATCAGTGGTAAGACCCATGTGACCATAAGTATTATCACTGCCCAATGTTGCCACTGGATCAGACCAAACTTCAGGTGTCGCTAAACCAGCGTTATTAGCAGCCATTTTAAAGCTGTTAATGTTAGCTCCGGCAGCTGAAACCATTTCACCGTCTTGTTGAACAGTCACACTAAAACCATTACTAGCATTAGTTGTTACTGATAACTCTTGGCCCACTACTGAAGGTGCCACAGAACTCAAAGTTCCGAAAGGAACTGCAGTTGCTGTTGAAGTAGCAGTTGTTGTTGCGCCATTAATCTCAACGCCAGCATTAATTGCAGCAACTCCGAATGTCAAAGTTGCGTTAACGTGAGCGGTAACAGTTACAGCATCTACTAAATACACAATCATTTGCGCATTTTCAATTTCTACGCCACTAGCATTATAAGTTCGAGCGTAAACAGAGTAACCACCAGCCACTGGACTGGTTACACCAGTAACAGTAATTGTCTGATCTGTTGTTGAGCTAACTGCAGTGTTAACCTCACAACCAACTCCGTCAACGGTAGTGGTTGCAGTTGAATCACCAAAAGCAGCACAACTAGTATTGCCTTCCACAGCACCAGTAAAGGAGCCGAAATCAATACTAACATAATCACCAGCTACCAAAGCGGTGCCTAGATTGACTGTGATAGTATGTGTTGTAACAATACTCGGTGCTGAATCACTGATTGTGTCTTTTGCAGAATCAAATGAAGCCGCTTTTGCCGTAGGCATTGTCAAATAAGTTGTTACCATAGAAAATATTACTAAGGCAACAAGAAATCTTCTTGTTTTTGTTTTTTGCATGGGAATAAAATTCAAGCAATCAATCCGCCGAGGCAGATTAATTAATTAAATTTATTTTAAATTTATAAGGGATAAATTGATTGTTATTTAGGCAATCAATTAAAAAATAAGCTTATTTTTGTTTGTGTTTATAGTTTATTTTAAACTATTTTGTTTTTCCTCGTCGCGCTATAGCTTTGGCTATAGCGGATTTTAAATAATTAAAGCCTCTTTAAACTTTAAATATTTTTTTTAAATATCCAAAACCTCTTTAAATCTTAGATATTATATTTTTTTTAACAATCAAAGCCTCTTTAAACTTTAACTGCTTTTATTTTCGCAAGATTTTCGACCTTCTCCATGTTGTCCACAGAGAAATCTTACTAAACTTATTATAACATATTTTTACCAATTTTGTCATACCATATTATTAAAGTAAAATGAAAACAATAAAAGCCCAACGGTGGGCTAAAATTAGTAACAAAAAATAAAAAAAATTATTAAGCAATGGCTGAATATTTCATTTAAAAAAATAAAGTTCATTAGACCTGTGGACAAACAAAACCCCTCCTCGGGTTATTAACCCAAGGAGGGAGCAAAATCATGCCCGAGGGCAATCAAATATTAGTAAGTCGGTGTCGCAATATAAGTCAGTGTGTTTTCATAATCACCCGCTTGTTGCAAGGCGTTAATTTCCGCAGTATAGGCTACTGCCACTCTACCCTTATCTTGAGTTGATCCATCAGCTGGACCATCATGTGTCATCACATTCATAACGCTTGAACCAATAAGACCGGCATACTTTGTACCATTATAATCCATGCCAACAACAGTTGTATC
>Ga0180015_1000388_pt1 | contig 12829 bp, 12 predicted proteins | sample KR13_S2_MetaG_FD_116508 | JGI IMG/M metagenome (GOLD analysis project Ga0180015, IMG submission 116508) | Groundwater microbial communities from the Olkiluoto Island deep subsurface site, Finland - KR13_S2_MetaG | ecosystem: Environmental > Aquatic > Deep subsurface > Groundwater | place...
ACAACCACCAAGCATACAAGTTCCTCCCACTCCGGAACAATTACCTGATATGGTTGGAACTGGTGTATGTGCAACACAACAAACCCTTCCGATTCCACAACCCCCATTACCATCAGAATGCGTATCGCCGGTACAACCCCCAACAAAACACGTTCCGGCACATTCTGGTATTGGAGTAGCAGTTGGAATTGAAGCTGGACCACAAAAAAGATTAATCCCTACATAATGAGTATCATTACAACACTTACTACAAGCATTACTAACAAAAAAAGCCGAACAATCCGTTCCATTAGGCAAACAAACTGGCGTTGGAATTCGTGTAGGTATCACACATTGATTATTACAATTAGAAACAGTATAAATTCCACTCGAATTAGGTCTACACAACCCAGATTGAGGATCACAACCGTATCTAGTCGCCGGAGTAGAGGTAGGTTTCAATGTAGGTATACCTACACATACTCCACCATCTAGCGTCGGTTGACATGACACCCCGTTATAATTACATGTAGCTGTTACCGCAGGATCACAATAAGGATGCACCGCCGCTCGGTTTCTTAAATCCTGATTCTGCTGAGCCAATCTGGTTGCAATCGGAATGGCAATCGCCATCAAAAGCAAACCCAAAATCAACGGGATCTGCGCCAAACCACTATCCTTTCTTATGCTCTTCGATATCTTTCGTAACATTTTTATATATAAAAATTACCTATAAATTCAGTAATAATTCAGTTAAACAGATTTTTAAAAACTCGTCAATATAGCAAAAGCTATCAAAACTCAAACAACCTAACTAAAAAATCAGCCAATAATTTCTTTTAATATTAATTTAAGCACCAAAGGTAATGCCTTAAACAATAGCAACATGTCATTCATAAAAGACTTTTTCCTTATATGCTCCAAATCCTGTTTCATCCAATTATCAAAACTCATCAAATGATAACCGCTCAAAATCCAACTGGAAATTATCCCTGGCAACACAGATCTCCTTGCTTCCCTGTATACACCGGCAATTTCTTTTTCCTCATCAACCGGCAAAGGTCTTGGTCCGACAATTGCCATCTCGCCTTTTAAAACATTTAATAATTGTGGTAATTCATCTAACCCCGTATGTGACAAAAACTTGCCAATCCTCGTAAATCTTGGATCATTTCTGATTTTAAAAACAGGCCAATCAACCTCATTAAGCTTCAAATATTTTTTCTTTTCCTTTTCTGACCCCTTTCTCATTGTCCTGAATTTATAAATTTTAAATACCTTCCCGTCTTTGCCCATCCTCTTTTGCACAAAAAATATCGGCCAACCGGAAAAAACAATTATCAACAATGACAAAAACAAAAAAAACGGCAATAATAAAACAATGAGAAGTAAAATCAACCAGCGTATACACATAGAACAAATAATACTATTTCTTTTTTTATTTATCACACCATATTTTGGCAAAACTCTAGACTACACCGAATCTATTATATTCTATAGCCTCCCTCCATTAGTCTTCTTTAGCCTCTTGCTTAAGAAAACAAGCAAAACACAAGCGAACGCGCAGTCACCCGAAGGGGGAAACGTCATTCTGAACTTGATTCAGAATCCTTTCAAAACTTTTACATATATTTTAATCCCTCTTTATCTCATTTCCGCCATTTTTTCCCAAAACATCGGCACTTCTTATTATGCATTTTTTACTTTTTTAACTGTTCTACTCACACTTACTCTTTCCCTAAAACTGATTCCACCAAAAAAATTCAACTTCCTGTTAATTACATCTTCGCTTTTCTATTCACTAGTTTTTATTCTTCATAAATTAAACATAGTTTATTTAGACTACAAACCTCTTGGTGACAACTTTATATTACAAATCTGGGGACATTCCTATCTTGCCGATCTTATTGTCCTTTCGATACCAATCTTAATAAACTATCTTCAACGAAAAAATACCAAAAAAACAAATATTATTATCCTGATTCTTTTACTTATTATTTTCCCCACCCTTCTTCTTACTCAATCCCGCTCCGCTATCCTTGCCCTGCTTATTGGTCTCCCTCTTCTAAAATCATCAAACAAGACTCTAAAAATAATAAAAGTGTCAGTCATCTCCGCTTTAGTCATCTTCTCAATCATCTATTCCATCCTCACCTTTCAAAACAAAATTCCACAAAAAAGCCTCACCGGAAGTCGTTTTGATTATTGGCAACAAGCCATTTTAGCCTTTTTAGACAAACCGTTTTTAGGTAATGGACCCAATACATTTTCTTACATTAATAAAAAATATCAAAAAACAACCTACACCAACACCAATTTGGCTCATAGCTCTTTTTTCACTTACCTTTCCGAAAACGGAATTATCTTCACTGTCTTATTTTTCTATTTGGTAATCAAACAACTAATTTCAAAAACCAAGCAACAGCGCAGTCACCCGCAGGGGGAAACCAATAATCTCTATTTCTGTCTTGGCGTAATAACTTTAATCAACTCTTTCTTTGACCCATCATGGTCCTCTCCCGGAATTTTTATCATCAGCCTTTATATCTTCTTTACAAATTCTTTTGTAGGGGCGACCCTTGCGGTCGCCCGCAGACATGGCAACCTGTCCGCCTTTGGAGAAAACTTGGTTTCAGAATCCCAACGAAACAAAAAAACACAAAAAACAACTGTCATTGCAATCCTTTCTGTTTTTATTCTCCTTTTTCTTTCTTCCAAAACTCTCTCCGATTACTTATATCTCAAAGGTAAATATCATCAAAGCCTCACAATCGATCCATTCAACCTCAACTCTCACCTGGCTCTAATCAAAAACAACCAACTCCACCCGCTAACCCTAAAACTTTTTCCAAACGATACTATTATATACAAACAATTAATCAGTACCATTCCCCTGCCCCAATCCCAAAACTACTACTACAAACTCTTTGAACTCAATCCCAAAGAAAACCCATCTCTTTATCTCAAACTTTTAAATTATTACCAACAAAACCAATTATTACAAAAACAAGATCAACTCACATCTCTAATTTTCAAAAACCTGCAATTTAATACTATCGATTATCACCAAAAAGCAGAAATTCTAAAACCTGTCTATCATCAAGCTATCAATAATTTTTCTGAAACACCACAAAAAACCATTTCTTTACTGAAAAAACTTACCACCCATTTTCCAGAAGAAGGCCATTTTCACATTGACTTAGCCAATGCTTACTGGCACACCAATCAAAAAGAAAAGGCTTTTGAGCAACTCAACACCTGTCTAAATTTCAAATCTCCCCAACAACAATGCCAAGATTACTTAAAATTTCATCAACAAAACCCAGATTCAAATTTCAATCTCCCCGGCTCCCCTGAATTCATCGATTATATCGACAACCAATTTGGCAATTGACATTAACCAAATCAACATAATAAACTAAACCATGAAAGCAAAACAAACCAAGCAATCCAACAAGCAAAAATGGATTAAACCCAAAATCACAGTCAAAGAACTTTCACTTCACGCCCTTTTAGACAAAATTTTTGAAAATGGTTGGTTAAATGATTACAGCCAAGAACATAGCCGACTACTAGCCCAAGAAAGTCTTTAGCTACTAGCCAAAATAAGCAAAAAACTATTTTTTATTTTTCTTAACCTCCAAAATCAAACTAATTTTCATAAAATTGTTCAATATTTCCTCCAAATCACTTCTCATTTCACTTTTATTGTAACCCGTATGACACAACAATAAATAAGCAAAAATTTCTTTAAAACTAGCCTTCTTTTCCAAAATTCTCCAAATCTCGAACGCTGTATCATTTAGAGTATAAACTTTCCCTTTGTTATAATCCAAAACCACCAACTCACCACCTACCTCCTCCCAAACCAAATCTTCATTTCTAATATATTTTTTCATAAATTAATTTTCTCAACCAAACTCATAACCGGCTCACCTATTTTATAAGAAACACAATAAGTATTTCTACTTAAAATTTTATAATAATCAAAAGACCTCTTTGCCAATTTTTTACTATTCAATACACTCCTTGTTTGATCTAATAACAACACCAAAGCATCGGCTCTCTCTAGCTTTTTAATTCCAAAAACACCTTTTTTCTTAACCGTAATTACTGCTCCAACTTCAAACTTTCCAAACTTCATTAACCCAGTATCCAATTTCAAATTCAATGGCGTCGTATAAACAAAAACCTTGCCTCTTTTTCTTTTCAAAACCACCACATCATCTGCAATCGGCCCATAGTAGGACATTAATTGCCTCAAAATAGTACTTTTCCCACTCCCCGATTCCCCTGTTACTAATACGGCTTTTTCATTTTTTACAAAACCACTGGCATGCAATACCAGCCCTCCTCTTTTTTCAACTCTTTTTTTAATCAGTTTGGCCAAATAAAACACAAAAAGACTCGAATTCAAAAAATGATTAAAAATCATAGTTTTACCGTTTATAACCGGCAAAACTACCTTGTCTTTCATTGAACTTTTAATTGTCCTTAATCCCTTTGTCTTATAACCATCCAAAACCACTTTTATATCAACTTTCTGCTTTTTAGCCAAAAAAGGCTTTCCCCACTCTTGTTCAAAAAATCTTTTCCAATCATCAAACAGATACAAATTATCGGGACAATCTACCTTTATCACCACTTTGGCAATTTTCAAAAAATAAACCATATTGGTATTCTACCAATGATAAAATCCATAAATGATTATTGACAATAAAACCAAAATAAAACTAATCCAAAAAACTTTAAAACAAAACAAATCCGTCAATATCAAAGCTATCGGAAACAGTATGTTTCCACTTATCAAAAACAACCAAAAAATCCAAATAATTCCAAAGAAATTCCCTGATATAAAAACATACGACATTGTTGTTATAAAACACGGCAATACTATAATCATTCACCAATGTCTTTTTAAATCTCAAAAACACTTAGTCACTTTTGGTATCAACAACAAATTCATTGACCCACCCGCTCTACCCAAACAAATTCTAGGCATAATTAAAACCAGCAACTACTGGCAGATTATTAATATACTTTACGCAACTGAACTCAAAAAACTTTCTCTCCTCACATCTGACAAAATCCCATTTCTAATTCTCAAAGGCGCTCCTTGGCAAAAACACATTTTTGGACACTTTTTAAACAAACCCACCTGTGATATTGACATCCTTATCAAAAGAAAAAATTATATCACCATCAAAAACAAACTAATCAAACTGGGCTACAAACAACATCAATCCCCTTGTATCAATCCCAAACATTACTCCAAACAAATACCAAGTATTAGCGAAATCTCTTTTAGCAAAACCAAAAACAACATTACTTTTACCATCGACCTTCATTTACTCGCCATCAGAAACGCTCTTAATCCTTATTTTCAAAAACCCATTACCCTCAAAAAAATGCAAAAACTTACTAACAAATTCTGGAAATCTACCAAAAAACAAAAAGATAATATCCTATATCTTCAAAACGAATACTTGCTTTTTTACCTCTGTCTTAATTTCATCTTTCACCACGCCACCAGAGATATAAATATCCTTTCCTACATCGCCGTTGTCATAGATAAGCAAAAAATAGACTGGAAAAACTTCTGGAAATTAGCCAAAAAATATAAAGTAAGCAATTTTGTTTACTATCCACTTGGTTGGACATCACGACTCTTTAAAATCCCTATTCCAAGCCTAAAAAAACATCAACCAACTATACCTCGTCGCCTTTTTGCTAAACTTTTTATTAATCACTACACTATTTTCCGCCCCTTCCGTCAACTTGGTAGCAAAATAGTCCCCGGTAAGCTCAATGTACTTATTATTAGCATCCTCAGACTCATTTTAAATGAATAAAATAAAAATCGGATTGATCTCCTCCCCTGGCGGTCACTTTTTTCAACTCCATCAACTCCAAAATTGGTGGTCAAAATACCCTCATTTTTGGGTTACAGCCAACAGTCTTGACACCAAAGACCACTTAAAAAAAGAAAAGGTTTATTATGCTTTTTTTCCGGAACACAGAAACATAAAAAATGCTATTAAAAATCTTTTTTTAGCCATAAAAATTCTTCTAAAAGAAAAACCAAACCTGCTTATAAGTTGTGGCGCCGGCATTGCTCCCCCATTTTTCCTGGTCGGCAAAATTCTAGGCTGTAAACTAATTTACATCGAACCAATTGATTTTATTAAATTCCCCACCCTAACCGGCAAACTGCTTTATCCACTTAGCAATCTCTTTCTTATTCAAAATCCAATCCAAAAAAAACATTTTAAAAAAGCCAAATTCTGGGGAACAACACTATGATCTTTGTAACTCTGGGAACTACAAATTTTGCTTTTACAAGACTTTTGACAGCTATTGATCAAAATATGTTAAAACAAAAAAATACTGAACCATTAATAATACAAACCAAAACACCACTCAAAAAACATAACTATCCGCACACCACTATTTATAAACAACTTACCTACAAACAAATGATTAAATATTATTCATCTGCTCGCATTGTCATCACCCATGGTGGCGCCAGCAGTATTTTTGAAGCGCTTCAATATTCAAAAAATATTCCACTAATCATCCCTCGTTACAAAAAATATTCCGAACACATCAACAACCACCAAGTCCACTTTGCCAAATTTTTACTACAACAAAAATACCAACTCGAAATAATCTTTGACAATTCAAAAGCACAAAGCCAAATCAGCAAATACCTCAAAAATCCACAAGAAAATAAAAAAATGAAAGGACGTTTAAATTCAAAGAATTTATTACGTTCCAAAAAACTCAAATGTTCACAGAAATTAATCCAAGGCTTGATTCAATACTGCAACTCACTAAAATGACCAAAAAACAAACACTCCTTATTATCTATAACAACATGAATCTTGGAGGTATTCAAATAAAAATTATCGACATTATCAACCAAATTCATAAAAATCATAAAAACACAAATCTTATCCTCTGTCTTAGAAAAAAAGAAGGAATTTTTCTTAAAAAAATTTCATTAAAAACCAAAATTATTAGCCCAAATATAAATAGATCATCCTGGCAACTCATTCTCTTTCCATTCTGGATCACATATCAAATCATTAAATACAAGCCAAGAATAATCCTTACTTTCATGGATTATGCCGCTATCTCCACCTTAATAGCCAAAAAAATCTGTTTTTGGACAAAAACCAAAATCATCATCAATGAAGAAATAACCACATCAATCCACACCAAAACTCAAAAATTCCCATTTCTGCGTTTCTTCCTGATTAGACTCCTTTATCCCGCTACACACCGAATTCTTGTTCCCACTATCACCCAAAAAAAAGACTTAATCAAACTAACTAATATAAAACCATCAAAAATTATAATTACTCCCAATTGGCTTCCTCAAATAGTTTTACAAAAAAAAACAAAAAAAAGAACAAAAACAACAGACATTCTTTTTATGGGTCGATTGGAATATCAAAAAAATCCGACAAGACTAATTAAAATAATCAAATTAGTAAAAAAAGAAAAACCTGATATCAAAACAAAAATAGTTGGTAGCGGATCCTTGCGCAAAAAAATAAAAAAACTCATTTCAAAAAATAATTTACAAAAAAACATTAAACTTTATTCAAGTACTAAAATTCCAGAAATTTTTTATAACCAATCTAAAATTCTTCTTCTTCCATCACGTTACGAGGGCTTCCCTTTTTCTCTTTTGGAAGCCCTCTTTGCCAACTGCTTACCAATTGTCAGCAACATCCAAGAATTCAAATCTTTTTTTACTAAATATAAAAAAAATCTTATTTTCAAAACAAACAAACAAGCCGGCAAACAAATAATTCATCTGCTTAAACACAAAAAAACAAGAAAACAAATCACCAAATATTACCATAACAAAGTTAAAAAAGAACAAAAACCCAACATCAAAAAAACCATCAAATTAATAGTTAATTGACTGGCCTTTTTCAATTAAAGATTTAATCCTCTTTTCAAAACCAAATCTCAAAAAATACTCGGCCCTCTTCACACACTCTCGTCTTTTTATTGTTATCCTCTCAAATCTTCTTATTGCCCGATTCAAACCAATAATCGAGTAATCATCAAACAAAACACCGGTTTTACCGTCTTTCACAATCTCACCAGGTCCTCCCCTGTCAAAAGCTATTATCGGCACTCCTAGAGACATTACCTCAGGCAACACCATCCCAAAATCCTCAGACATAGAAACAAAAACCAAAGCCTTGGCATTACTTAACACATTTCCCAAATCTTTATCTTCAACAAACCCCTTAAACTCGATATTCTTACCACCAACCCTCTTTTTGAAAAAAAGTCTATCCCTACCACCTCCAACTATTACCAGTTTTTTGCCATTTAGATTAAAGGTATCGATAATCAAATCCAATCCTTTTCTTTTAACCAAACGTCCAAAATATAAATAATATTCCTCGTTATTTTTTTTCTTTATCGTTTTAATACATTTAATAGGTGGATAAATTAACTCAGAATTCCTCCTAAAAAATTTCTTCACTCTCCTTTGCGTATATAAAGAATTAGCAACCAAGACGTCAGGTCTTTGCGCCGCCACAAAATCCCACATTCTTCTCCCTTTCAAAAAATAATTTAAAAACAAAGATTTCTTATTACTAAAAATATCTTTTGCAAAAATTTTATCAACATATAAACGATCAGAAGGAGTATGTATATAACATAAATGAAAAGTATCAAAACCGGTCAATATTCCATAAGCGCCAAATCCAAAAGTCGAAGAAATAACCACGTCATAATCAGACAAATTCAAACTTTCCCAAAAAAAAGGAGAATAAAACAAAACCAAAGAAAAATTAAAAGGTATCTTTCTAATACTGGGCAAATAATTCAACCACGAACAAATTACTTTATTGGTTTCTTTATACAAAAACAAATTCTTCTTTTCTTTTTTGTTTACATATAAAGTGTACAAATCTGAATTAGGAAAAACTTTCACTAACTCACGCACCACCTTAGTTGCGCCATTGTAATCATCAAAATAATCGTGAACAATTGCTACTTTCATATTTCTTTATAATAGGAACCCAATATCCCTCTAAAAATACAAAAATTATAAAACAAAAAAGGCGGCCAAGCATCTAAAAAACTGCCCAAAACATAAATCCAACTAGATGCAATCAAAATATAAATAAAATTAAATTTTTCACCTTTATACAAACCTCCAGAAACCACAAATAAGTCTTTTTTAAAAAACAAATATAAAAACAACAAATAACACGAAATACCAAACAACCCTGTTTCTGCCAACCAAGAAAACAAACTGCTATGGGGATCTCCTAATAAATAATATTCAGAAAGATGCTTATTATTCTCTTTTTGCCTAATAGCCAGCAAATCTGTCGCAAATCCAAAATTACCTAAACCGACCCCCAAAAAAGGTCTTGTTTTAAAAACATCTACAGCCTCTACTAAATAATAAATCCTCGAACTCAAGGAATCCGTATCCAAATCATTTTTAACCAAAAATCTGTCAAACACAGAAAAACCCAACACCTTGCTAGAAACAACAATCGAACAAATTATAATTAAAAAAGTAAACAAAACCAACCTTTTTTTAACTCTCTTCACTAGCATCAAAATCCCAAAAATCACCAAAATAAAACTAGCTCTATAATTAGAAATAATTACAGAAAAAACTGATAAACAAAAAATAAGCAAACTCGCCAACCCAAAAAAGCCTTTTTTCCTCATCATCAAATAACACACCGGCATCAAAAAACTCAAATAAATAGCCCCCACCGGAATGATTCTTCCTCGTAAAAAATCATAACTAAAAACAGCCAAATATCCATTATCAAAAAAATATCCCAACCAACTTAAAACTATTTCAGGCCACAATAAAGACAGCAATGACACAATTCCCACAAATAAATTCAATCCCATCCACAAAAACAAAAAATAATCAATCTTTTCATTGTTTTTTACAACAAAAAACAAATACAACAAAAATCCGGTAATCAAAAATCTAACTTCCAATAAGCTATTTCCGGGATTCAAACCAAAAACCGAAACAACAACGGAAATCAAAATCAACAACAAAAAAACGGTAACTTCTTTTCCAAACAATATATTTTTCTTTTTTCGCCAAAATTCCAAACCCAAACCAAATACTGATAAAACAAAAATCCATTTATCAGAATAATTCAAAATAGGCAGAGACAACCTAAAATTTCTAAAATAAACCAAAACAATTAACACTAACGCCACCACGCTACTTATCATTAAATTAATCCTTTTCACCTGAAAAACAAATTTGTAAATTAGCAAAATCATTATGTTGATAACAAAAATAACCATCAAGCCTCATTTCTTCAACAAACAAAGCTTCATCATCCTCAACAGGAAATCTAACAAAAAATGGATACTTATCAACCTTTTTTGCTCTTTCAACCAAATCTTCATTATCCAAAACAAATTCAATCCCAATATCTACACACCGTCCCACATCCTCATATATATTAGAAACCCCACATACATCATACAAAAAAGAATAATCTCCTTCAAAAACAAAAAGTGGGTTTTCTAATGCCAACTCACTTATTTTTTTACAATCCTCACAAATTTCTTCATACACGGTGTTTCCAAATAAATACCCTTGTCCTAACTGATTATATAATCTGCAAGACAGCAAAATACAAATTAAAATTACCAAAACCCAATTTTTCTTAAAAAGCATGTTCAGCCAAGCAAAAACCATAAACATTAACAATATGGCTATTGGAAAAAATTGCCTCATTTGAAAATAATGCAAATCAAAAAAATGACAACAAAACCACAAACAACACAACATTAAAACAGCAACATATCCGGACAACAATACAAAATCAGGCAAAAGATTAAAATAATATAATTTTTTTTCTTTCTAAAAAATGAATAAAGCTTAGCAAAAGCAAAAAATATGACCAAAAACCCAACCTCAAAATAATAATTTTTTTCATAATAATTTACCAATCCCAAAAACACACTAACGAAAGAACCCAAATCCAAAAAACTGGGAATCTCGACCCACGAAACATATTCTTCAATACTTTTACCAAAAACCAACAAGCTCAACAAACCCAGAAAAGAAAAAAAAGAAAAACATAAAAAAAGGAAAAATGGTATTTTTGCTTTTTTAATACCCAAAAACACCCAAAAAATAAACAAACTAACCATTTCTATCCAAATAAAAAAAACAAAACCAAATACCATTCCAAAACCCAAAACATTAAACAATAAAACTCCCGGCAAAAATAACTCTCTATTTGTCTCTAAATATTTTAACAACAAATATAAAGACAAAAGACAAAACAATATTCCTAAACCATACATCCTTAATTGATAAGTAAATCTTAAAACATAAGGAGATAGTGACCAAAAATTTAAAAAAAATAATTTTAAAAAAGAATTAAATTTTAACAACCCAACAATCTTGTAAACGATTAACAAACTAAACAAAAAAACAAAAAATTGAAATAGTCTTAAAAATATTGTCGAGGATGAAAAACTAGATAAAAAATTAATAAGCAAATAATAAAAAGGAGGATGTATAGGTTCAAAATATCCATCAAACAATTCACTTACCTTTAATGAACGAGAAAAAAATACTGTATAAAACTCATCTACCCAAATTTTCTGATTAATAGCTACCCACAAGTGAATCCCTATACCAACAATAATCCCTAAAAACAAAAAATATTTAACAAAATTTAATACACCCGTTTTACTAATGTTTTTCAATTTACATCACCTCTCTTTTATATACATCATAATATTAAATTTCTTCATTACCAAAACAACAATAAAACAAATCTGAAGTTGCATATTTTTCATGCCTGCGACACCAATAACCATTGGATTTGGCATCTTTTAACAAATTTTCATGCCAATATGAAACAAGTCTAACCGTAAAACAATCACCACCAATACTCATTTTGTCAACAATGTCATCATATTTATCTACTATCAAAACCCCCAAAGAAGAGCATTTTTCAATAGCGTCACTATAACTGACAGCTCCGCAATAATTAAACAAAAATATAAAATCACCGGACAAAACATGCAAAGGAAGTAGTCCCACATCCTGATATCTTATTTTCTTACAATCCGTACATATTGCGCCAAATCTCTCACTCGTTAATAAATAGCCTCTTACTGTACCAAAAATATTAACTGATAAAAAGGAAATCAACAGTATCAAACCAAAAAAAAATTTTCTTCTTAATATACGATCAACAAAAAACCAAAATACGAACATAAAACAAGTCAATACAGGAAACAATTGTCTGATATGAAAAAAATGCTTAGAAAATGCAAAAGAATAAAACCACAAAATCATAACAACAAACATGGACGACAAAAACATCGTTAAGAAAAAAAATAAAGAAAAATTCTTTTTTAATAACATTTTTCTTTTAAAAACATCATCAAAACACAATAAAAATATAACTATCGCCACCAACACAAACATAAACAAACCAATTAAATTGCCAAACAAATAGTCTATATTAATAATTTCTGTCATTTTTTGAAAAAAAGAAATATATTGATCAAAACCAAAAAACGCGCCAAAAGATAAACCAAATAAAGAAAAAGAAGGAACCTCCACCCAAGCAATATAATTGTCATTTATCTCAACAAAATAAGTATTGTATATAAATGTCAAATAAAACAGGAACCCAAGACTTTGAAAAACAAAAAAAATAATACCTGATCTAAAATTTCTTGGTTTAATCAGTAAACAATATACCAACAAAATAATAGTCTCAACAAAAACCATATATATAAATCCATAAGCCACAAAAAATCCAAAAAAATTAATTACAAAAACAATTAATAG
>Ga0180015_1000391_pt1 | contig 12797 bp, 15 predicted proteins | sample KR13_S2_MetaG_FD_116508 | JGI IMG/M metagenome (GOLD analysis project Ga0180015, IMG submission 116508) | Groundwater microbial communities from the Olkiluoto Island deep subsurface site, Finland - KR13_S2_MetaG | ecosystem: Environmental > Aquatic > Deep subsurface > Groundwater | place...
ATAAATGCTTCGATACATAACGATTATTTCCTTTGGAACTGAGGTTATCAGATAAGAAATCGGGTTTTATTGGGTAGGCTGGACATTATAAAAAAATAGTTTTTACACAATCTGACATAATATTTCATGCCGGTGTCTATATTTCGTTCAATACCTGGAGATTTTAAAATTGAGTAACCGGAGACAAAACTTATTAGAGATGAATTAATTTTATTTTTTTGTTCCTGTATATCTTGAATTTGTTTTTCCTGTTCTGCAGTCAATTTACCAGTAGGAGGGACAGTTATTAATTTTTGCTCATCTGTCTTATTTATCGTGAAGGGAATATCCTGATAACTATTATTATTTGATAGTGCCAGAGTTTTAGTTGCCATAATAGCACCGCCAGCAGAAATTACAAGAATTATAATCAATGCAATAATCCATCGCTTGATATTGCGGCTCATATTTCAGCAACCTCCTGCATATTTGCGCTATTCGCATACTCAGCAAGCAATAAATCTCCTTGTGTCGCGATTGAACCGAGCACACGTATTCCAAATTTTCTAAAATCAGATACTAACATAATATCCTTCCGTTATTTGATTTATTCAGCATAATCTATACTTTTTATTTTGCCATTATTTATTATATTATTTATTTTATTTATAGGAAATACCCCTATAAGTGCTGTATTATTTTCAAAATGAATTTCAAATTTTTGGTTTTTAGCTAACAGGTTTTTCTCTTCTTCAGAAAATGGCTGCATTAAATTCAATATGCATCGACAATAAGAAGATTTATTTGATACACTTATTTTCTTCCACAATTTTGTCGAGATTTTTGAATAATTAGCGCCCTGAATTTCAATCTCATTTATACTTATAGCTGTGATTTGCTCATTCTGTCCATTTATAAGTACCCACCCTATCGAATTATTGTATTGATTGTAGATGTTAACTTGAGAATCTATTGCGTTTCCTCTATACTTATCGGTAACATTATTTACATGATACTGAGTTAAGGAACTATTATTTAAAAACGTGTTTGCTATATTTTTAGCTTTTTGGTCGTTAATACTCCACCAGAAGTCTGTAATTGGGTACTTTGTAGATTTTTGGTAAAAAAATGCAGCCGTAGATATAATTACTATTATTATAATCAATGCAATAACCCACCGCTTGATATTGCGGCTCATATTTCAGCAACCTCCTGCATATTTGCGCAATTCGCATACTCAGCAAGCAATAAATCTACTTGTGTCGCGATTGAACCGAGCGCAAGTATTCCAAATCTTCTAAACGCTATCGCCACCATAATGCCCTCTCTATTTTTCTGGCAATTCCTCTTTAAAGCTCTTTGTTCATATTGCGTGCATTACTGGATAAAGCCTGGCACTATAGAATCAATAGACGTATATACTGGATTTTTATGATTATATATTATATTCATTAATTTTATAGCTGAACATGCCCTCTCAATAAGAGGAGGTATTTATCATGTTTAACAAAACAGCCAAACGCATCACGCTGGAATCTCACCGCATCTGGCTTGATTTGCTTAAGATTCCCAAAAAAATCCAGTCTAAGGTAAAGAAAATGCCCCAGTGATATTGCGGGGCGCTGAAGTCAGCCAAAGATGCTTAACTTATATTCCTTTTTTGCAAAATAGACCATCCCGACAGGAATATCGCCATCATGATTGTTATTGCTGAAATTGCAAGGATGGCGTTGGAGTATGCCTCGCTCTTGAAATACCAGGATAAGCCCCCGAAAGTATGTGCCAGCGAGATCAGGATGAGTATGGCGGATGCAGGATAGAAGAGCTTTTCGTCCTGGGAGAGCAGTTTCAGAACAAGGTAGGAAGCAGAGAAATAGAATATCACGGTAAAGAATACAAAAGGCATCAATAAATCGTTCCTGACCGCATATACCAGCAGCGGGCTGAATTCGTTCTGGATCAGATTTTCCTTCGAACCTGCAAGCCAGATGGTAAAGGAGTAATCTATGATTGCCGAGACTGCAAAAAAGAAAGGTATAGCTATCAGCAGCTTACCGGTCATATCACTTTTCGACATAATGATATGTTAGACTTGTATAATATATAAACCTATACATCATTATTATTATGATAATAATCATGTTCAGAAACTGCAAAGCTGAGCTTGCTCCATTATTTTGTTCGCACCCACACCACTTGTAACCCTCTGTTTCCTCTGGAAATATATCTATTTAGTTAAATTCCCTCATATAGCTTATGTATCCATTCTTCTCTATAATATCCTGTCCCTCAAACGACCTTGCCCACTTTATGAAGGCATCCTCAAGAGAGGAGGGTCTCCCTCTGGTTACAAAATAAAGGGTGTGGGCAAGCTCTAAAGGATAGTAGGAGTTGTTCACATCGCTGCTGGCAGCAGCCAGCGTGAAGTTGGAGTGGCTAATATTTGTGTATGCAATCCCGCTATCTTCATTCAGGATGCCTGCTATATGCACGTTCAGCCCTCGTTCCTCCTGCGTGTCAACATAGCCGTATTCTATAAATCCTATGGAATTTGCCGTATTTTTCACAGCATCAAGCATCCCGGCACTGCCTGTAACAGCAGTGATGCCCGGATCGATCGATGTAATTCCTGAATACTGCAAAAAGGCTTTCTCCGTGCCGGGAGAACCCGTCATCTGATATGCTTTTGGGGTAATGATTGTGCCGTTATAGAACCCTCGAAGATCATTTTTAGTATAATTGGGAACCGGTGGAACAGAAACATTGTTGACTATGAGAACAACACCTGAAAAACCAAATTTATTTGCTATGAGATTGGGATATTTTCCCATCTCATCAGGAGAAGGCAGTCTATCCGTCGCTCCCATATCCACGGTACCCGTGCCTGTAGCCCCTATGACAATATTGGAAGTTCCCCCGAGCATCTCACCCTGCTGTAGCTGAAGCATCACACCTGAGCGCTTATCATTGTAAGTACTTCCAAGGGACTCCACAGCAGGTTGAGCAAGGTCTGAGCTTACGACTTCTATCTTTATAGCTGTAATATTCATGCTGCTGCTCTTTCCTACTGCATCATCAGCCTGAGAACCCACATCTTGCATGATAGCAGAGAGAAATGCTGCGCTTCCCGCCACCACCATGATAAGCAGGAGCGAAGCTACTACTGTGGATACGGCATTTGTGTCTTTGATCATCTTCATATGCATTTTGTGTATTTTTCCTCCGATAAAACTTATCTATATAGATTATAGAGTTCTTTTTTCAGTATGAGCTAAGCATTTTCATGGATTGTTCTTGTTTTTTTCTTTTCCCGGTTTCCAGATTCTCAGCATGAGTATAGCCAGCAGTCCGCCAGCCATCAGCGCCAGAACAGCATATGGAAGCTGTTGAATGCTTATCCAGATGGAACTGGCTTTTTTCAGGATACCCGAAGGCATAGTTTCAGCGGGAAGATCCTCACCTGAAGGATTAGGAGAATCTTCCATGGAAGAATCATCAGTCGAAGGTTTTTCAGCAGGAGGTGCCAACGAGGATGTATTATTTTCCTGTGTGGAAGCAGATGCCTTTTCCTGTGTGGAAGTAGATCCGAATTTTATCTCTACAGGATTGGAAATGCCAGAGCCTGTATTAGCCTGCGATTGTGTTTCAGGATCATATTCTGACCAGTACTCTTTAAAATCAAACCTTGCATAAGGCAATGAGATATTATCAGAAACATTATTTAGTTTTAATATATAGCTGTTGTTATAAGATCCATCCGGCTGCAAAACAATGCTGAAGTTCAGTTCTCCGCTCACAACCTCCATATCAGGGATAATAGAATCCCGGACTTTTACCTGCGCCGCCCTGCTCCCGTTGTTTTTCACGCTTATATTTACTGTAACGTTCCCTGGACCTCTTACCTCCGTCTTATCAGCGGTCTTTGTAACAATGATTTCAGAAGAGCGCAGGATGAAGCTAATGTTGCCTGTGGAGAGATTATATGTTCTATTATTATAGACAACGTAAAGCGCCGCAGGCGGCAGGGTGTACTTTTTTCCTGCAACGGGCTTAAGAGGCTTGATCAAATATTCTTCCTGCCAGATCTCTCCCTTTTTTAAAGGTATGCCCCATCCCGGTTCCTGCGGTTTCGAGATAAAGCCTTCAGGGGTTGAATCGTTCACCCATATATAGGAGAAATCGTATGCGCCGGTATTTTTTACGGTTATTGATACAGGAATGAACTCTGATAACGGATTCACATGTGCCTCTGCGGGCACCGTCTTAACAATAGCGAAGTTTCCTGCAATATCGAATTCAAGTTCAAGTTCATTATTTTTAACCAGTATTCTAAGCTTCGCATACGGCGTAGGTATATATTTTCCAGTTATAACCTCCAGGGCGGTTATCTTCAGCGAACTGTCCCCTTCTTTATATACCGTCTCGTTGAAAAATTCCGCGCCATCTACGAAAGTATGGTTCCTCTCTGTTAATGCAGCATCCAGTACATGATCCCCATTCTTAAAGACTGTCAAAAATACATAATCGTCGCAACCCCATATTTTTCTTTTATAAGGGTCGGGTTCAATTATACATTTTGTTTTGTTCGTGATCTCTTCTACCGTGCCGGGGCGGAAATCCATTGCTGTTATATTATAACCTGAAACACTGACGCTTTCGCCCCATTTGAGGATTGCATTGTGTTCTTCCCATTCAGAGGCGGATGCGATCGTTATTATATTCAATAATACGATGAAAAACAGGACAGCCTTCATTGCCAGAGAATAGAATAAGGCGCTATTAGGCTTTTTTGTATATAGGTTATATATTCTATATACTTTTAGAGAAGTCGATTGCAAGCTCTGCGATATTTGCTGCATAATCCCCTATCCTTTTTACGCTGTCTTCTATCAGTCCTATGGACATCACAGCCTCGGGATTTAAGGCGGTCGCAGGATATCTGATCCTGCGCAGTTGCTCGCCTATTTTTTTATGTTCTTCAATGACCCTGTTTGCAGCCTCTACATTGCATTTTGTAAAGGAACTGACCGAATCATTGACAAGCTTATAAGAGACTGTACCAATTTTCATAACTTCATCAAGGATACCGCGGGGAATTTTCTCTCGCGATTCCAGAAATATGCTGGCAATTTTACCTGCATGGTCCGACATGCGCTCTAAATGATCGCTTGCTAATCTATAATAGAAAGCGCCTATCAACCCCAGTTCGCTCTTTTCCGATATCCTTGAATGGAGCAGAATATCCATGAACTGTTTTGATATCAATAGATGAAGGCGATCGATCTCATCGTCCTCCCTTATAACATCGGAGGCGAGGGAAACATCATCCGCTCCAATTGCCCTGATAATACTGTCAAGCGTCCACTGCACTTTTATATGCATGCGCCGAAAACTCATGTCAATAGGCATATCCCCAGGATTCGAGATATCCTGAATAACTACCTTCTCGTGCGTTTCTTCGATAATCTCAATGCCTATTAACTTTTTGACGATGGCTGCGATATCCTTTTTCTGCTCAGGCGTGATGCTTTTTGCTTTGAGTTCAGTCACTCGATACCCGGCAACATATGTGGCTATTATATCTCTTATCAGCGGCTCGCCTGCCCTTCCATCTATATTCAGGCTTTTGGGACCCTGGGGTTGAAGACCGCCGTTTGATATTAAAAGCAGGCTGCCATCCTCCTGGGGATACATGTAGATAAGAGAGCCGGAACTTATTCCAAGATTGATCGCCCACTTCTTGGGAAGGGATACCACAAATGTCGATTTACCGGTCACCTGAACTTTTCTTATCTCTGCATTCGTCATTTTAATCTTTTCGGTCATTCCTGCCTACCCTTATTAGTACTACTGTTTTCTATGGTTGTTATATATTTTCTCCCAAGAATCTATATATCATATATAAAATCAGTAGATACGAAGATGCGCTGGAATAAATAGTCTATAGTATCTATATAGATAAAATATTAATTTAATTCACGCATTCAAACGCCCGGAATGAAAACACTTCTTGAAGGCATTAATTTTTTCAGATTGAATCTTTTTCCAAAACGCATTCCAGGGAATGGAAACGGTAATGGGATTAAACATAACAGCAGCGATGAACTTGAATTGCATATTAAACAGCTTGAGGAACAGATACTGGACAGGAAGGAAGAACGTAAGACCAATATCATGGAGACCCTGTTATCCTTCAAGAGCAGACCTGTCCGTGAGATAGATGTAACATATCCGATAACCCCGGATCACCAGTTTGCCAGGATAGCCTATGATAACAGCACCGAAGAGCTCGTTTATATTCCGATTGAGCCTTTGATTGAAGGCAGGGAGATGGAAATCTTCCGGAAGATCAGGGGAATTTTTGAGAGTGAATTAAATATAGAGAGCATACAAACCAACCGCCAGGCATATATTGAAAAGAAAGTAGCAGAAATTATTGACTTATACGGTATAACGACAGGCAAGGAAACACTGGATAAAGTGCTTTATTTTCTTAAGAGGGATTTCATCGGATATGGTGAGATAGACCTTTTGATGAACGACCCCATTATCGAGGACATAAGCTGCAACGGACCGGGCAGGAATGTCTATATTTACCACCGTGTCTTTGAATCACTTCGTACACTTCTGAAGTTTGAAGGCGAATACAGGCTAAATTCATTTATATTAAAGATGGCGCAGATTTCAGGAAGACATATATCTGTGCTTGACCCCATAACAGACGCAACCCTGCCTGAAGGCAGCAGGATTAACCTCACCTACAGCAACGAGGTGACAAGGAAAGGCTCATCCTTCACCATCCGCAGGTTCAAAGGTGAGCCTATTTCCTTTATAGATTTATTGAAATACGGCACCCTGAATGCTAAGCAGCTTGCTTATCTCTGGCTGATCGTTGAATACGGCAGGTCGATACTGGTTTCTGGAGGTACGGCGTCAGGGAAAACAACAATGCTGAATGGTATCTGCCTTTTCATAAAACCCGAATCAAAAATCGTGAGCCTTGAGGATACGGCAGAGATCAACATACCTCATGAGAACTGGATACAATCCATAACAAGGAGCGGTTTTGGAAGAGGGGAAGAGAGTAAAGGAAATTCTAAACGCGGGGATATTGGTCTATATGAACTGTTAATAGCCGCGCTCAGGCAGCGACCAGAATATATAATCGTGGGCGAAGTCAGGGGAAGCGAAGCCATCACTCTCTTTCAGGCAATCTCGGTGGGGCATGCTGCCATGGGCACGATACATGCAGGCTCCATGGATGAACTTGTTAACCGCATCGAATCTTTTCCCATGAACGTGCCGCGCAGCCAGCTTGCAAGCCTTGATCTTGTAATTTTTGCGGGCAGGATACGCATTAACAACAACTATGCCAGGCGGGCTGTAGACATGGTAGAGATAGGAGGGATTGACCCCGCCACAAAGAATCTCATTACGAATAATGTTTTCCACTGGGACCCTTATACCGATCATTCTAATTACAGCGGAAAAAATATTCTCCTGGGGAATATTGCCGCCGAGCACGGGATTTCGCTGGAATATATGGAAAAGGAATTAGAACAGCGGGAGAAGGTGATAGACTGGATGTACAGGAATGGGATTACACATTTCAAAGATGTGGCAAAGATTCTCAAATCGTATTACTACTCGCCAGACGAACTCCTGGAAAAGGTTAATATGATATGAATAATACCTATAAGAAATTATGCTACCGCCTGCTGGGGAGATATATTGAGGGGAGCAGCCTTGAAAATGAGTTCTCCTTAACCCTTCACCAGGCAGAAATTAACATCAGGGGCAGCATGTTCCTCTCTGTCTTGTTTGTAAGTTCACTCTTACTGGCGCTTGCGATTGGAGGTATTTTATATATCCTTTCCATAGAACTGATAAACCCCATAAGCGCTGCTTTTCTGGTTTTTGCAGCATCCTCAGGCGCTGTCTATTTCCAGCTCACTTCAAAAATCCAGGACAGGCGTCTTGCCATCGATCGCCATCTGCCTTTTGCTATCAGCCATATGTCCATACTGGCAGCCACAGGTACGCCTCCATTGAACCTCCTGCACTTGCTTGCGTCTTCTGATCACGGTGCAGTGTCGGATGAGATCAAGAAAATCATCTATTCTGTGGATATCCTGGGCAAAGACCTCATAGCAGCTATCATAGGTGTTGCAAGGACTACACCTTCCACACACATGCGTTCCATGCTTATTGAATTAACAAGGATGGCACACACCGGCGGAAGCATGGAATCATACCTGCACGGAAGGCTTGACCAGCTCCTGATAATCAAACGCGAGATGCAAAAAGAGCTAAACATGTCACTGGCTCTCTTTAGCGAGATGTATATTACATTCATAGGTACGGGAGTCATTATGGCAGTCCTGGGCGTGACGGTCGGGAGCATTCTCATGGGAGGGAAGATAGGTCCTTTCCCAGCGAGTGTATTTTTTGATATATTTATATATTTTATAATGCCTGCAGCCAATGTAATCTTCTTTGTGCTCCTGATGGTTATGTATTCCCCTTATGGAGAGGAGTAATGAGTGCTTTAAAAAAATTATATATCAGGTATAAAGTTAAAAGGGAGAACTTTATCCTTCTGATTCCTGCGCTATTAGCAATAATGTTGATCGTGATTTATGTGCTTCCGGCAGGGGACGAAAAGCAAAAAATTGCTCTTGATCAGATAGTGGTTTTTGCGGTGCTGATAACAATAACACCTTACAGTATAGATGTATATCTTGAAACTAGAAGAAAGAAGAGATACGAGGAAGAGTTTATTGGCTTTCTATATGAACTCTCTGAACTCCTGCGCGGTGGTCTTGACCCTGTAAATGCTATTAAAGAGATAGCTTCTCCTGCCCTGGAATCTGAGCAAAGCCTGAATGCTCTGGCGCCTCACTTAAAAAAGGCTGCGGCACAAATAGCCTGGGGTGTTTCTTTTGAAAATGTCATTAGCAGCATGGCTGAGTCTCTTAAAAGCCCGCTGATAAGCAAGTACAGCTATCTCATAGTCCAGGCTTCCAGGCTTGGCGCCGTCAGTCCTGCTATAATCCTGAAAGCCGCAGATGACCTTGAAAAAACTCTGCAGCTTGAACGCGAGAAGGATGCGGAACTGAAGGAATTCATTATGATAATCTATGGGTCAGAACTCATTCTTATAGGAATGACCTATCTCCTCAACAGCACCCTTCTGCCCTCAATTCTTAATATGGTAAAGGGAGGGACGGGTGAAGCTTATGGTATCTCATCTATTGGAATGGATATCGGTACATTCAGGAGAGGATTCTTCCATGTGATAATGATCAACGCCTTCGCAAGCGGGATTATTGCGGGACAGCTATCAGAGGGAAAGGCAAGGCACGGGTTAAAGCATTCGGTTATATTAATGATAGTAGGTTATGCGGTGAGCCTGGCGTTCCTGCTGGAATAACACCCCAGAACAGGATTTTAGCATGGAATTTTTTCAGAATATTATAACTTCAGCCCATACTTTTCGCAATCAGAGGCATACCGGCGATGCATGCCTTGCTCAGTGCATCATCCATGCCTTTAAGCAAAGCCCTGGGATTCCCGTTAACCTGCGAGTTCAAACTGTATACGAACTCTTTTGTAAAGGGAAAAAGGGGATCCATATTCTGAACAGACCTGCTTACGGCAAGCCTTTTTGCTGCCAGAAGTTCCGCTTCCTTGTCCGCAAGTCCATCCAGCATATATAGTTTGTTTATTCGATCTATGAAGGAGGGGTTAGCTCTTCTGATGCCTTCAAAAAATTCTTTATTGCAGGTAAAGGTGAGCAGGCTTCCAGCCTTTAGATTGTTTACAAGGGATATGAGGAAATCCTGGAAGTTATTATCCCCACAATCAATGTTGTCCAGCAGAATATAGGATGGAGCCTGCTCTTTCAACATTATGGATGCCAGCATCCCAAGCTCTACAGGTTCTTTTTTCTGTTTCAATGATTTTTTTATTTCTGTAACATATCCAGGCGTCTTTAGTCTTCCTATAAAACCTAACTTATCATTTATCTGTTTCAGCCCGCTTTCGAATAATCTCTTCATATTGAACGCATAGTCCTGCTCAACACTTAAAAAAACATGGAAAATACCGCTTTTAATTGCTACTTCCTCAAGCCATCGCAGTCTCTCGCTTTTTCCAATACCCAGGTCGCCCGCATAGGCAACGACAGCTCTTCCTCCTTCAGACACCTCTCCAACTATGCAAGAAAATTCGCTGTCGATCTTCTGGCTTACATGCAGTAAGCTGATATTCTCTATGGCCTCGGCAGAAACCGCTCGAAAAGGATTTGAAGTCAAACCATATAGCTTATATTCATTCGTCATCTTGTATATCTCTGCTTTATTCAAACCGTCCTTATTGCTAAGATAGCCATTATGCAATAAGAGTCTCAGAGAATGGTTAATTAATTAACCCCTATAGTCTAAATACCTCTATATACTCTATAAGGGGATACATTATTTGGTCTCTGGGGGAAAACACGACATGTGAAGTTGATTAAAGACGAGTCAGGGCTGTCCGTAGTTGTAGGCACGCTGCTGCTGATAATTGTCGTGGTAGCTTCTGTATCTGCCCTTGCTCTCATGGTATCTGAGGCACAGAAAAAAGAGATGGAGAGGAACAGCCTTCGTTCTGCTGTGGAAAGTGAGAACTTAAAGATCACATCACTGGCTCTCAACGACACAGACAGCGATGGATACTGGAATACCATGAAAATAACCGTTGTGAACCTGAATACTGAAGAGGCAAGGATTGTTGGCATCAATATTAATGATAGAAATGCGGAGAACTATACAGATGGTGTGAGAGAATACAATTTCCAGAACCAATTCCCTGTGCCAGAAGGAGGAAGCAGACAGATACTCTTAAACCTTACCTCCAACTTTACTCCACAGCTCAACATATCCCGAAACGATGCTATGCGGGTAATTTTATTTACCAGTCTGGCAAACAAGTTTGAACGTGTCTTTCTTCCTCCTGTTCCAATCATAAAAGTGGGTGTTGTGTCTGAACAAATTGGAACTGATTTCCACGATGTACTCGCTCTTGATGGTTCGGATTCTATTGACCGCGAAGGAACGATCATTAAATATCAGTGGCAGGTCAGTAACAGTACTATAATCCTTGGCAATTTAAGCGGGCAGAAAGCGAGGATGAATTTCAATCTGACAAATACAGGGAAGTTTTGGGTTGAACTTAACGTGACAGATAGCAATGGGATTTTGGGTTCTGCCATTTGGGATTCTCCATAAAATCAGATCTGCATAATCTCCTTTATTTTCGATAATTCTGATTATAAAAGTTATATATTTTATCACAATAATCTATATATACTATATAAAATCAGTAGAGTAAAGATAATATGGAAACACGAAAGGTTTACGTTAGCGGTGGTTCGACCTATGTAATTTCACTGCCCAAAAAATGGGTTAAGAAAACTAATTTGAAACCCGGAGACTCGCTGGTGGTTTCAGAACAAGGCAGTTCATTACTGATTGAGACCAGTGTAATTGAAAAAGAGTCACGAACAAAAGAGATTAAGATCTCACAAATAACATCAAGCGGAGCTCTTGAACGAATATTAATCGCTTCTTATCTGGTGGGTTATGATACGATCAAGATAAAACTGGACAGGAAGGATCATCTTGCATACAGGGAAATCATACGCAAGATTCTGGACTACTTGATAGGTGTCGAAATAGTCGAGGACACGAACGTTGCAATGACACTTGAGATAATGCTGGATTACAAACGTATGAGTACCATACAGCTACTCCAGAGAATGTTCGCTATAGACAGGTCGATGCTTCTTGATCTTGCTAAGGCTTTAGAAACTATGGATATCGGGCTGGCAAAAGATATAATAGAAAGAGAGAAAGAAATCGACAGGCTCTATTTTTTAGTTGTCAGGCAGCTTAAGAGTGCTGTAGAATACCAGCAAGTAGCAGAAAAACTTGGAATTAAATCTCAACGCGACTGCCTTGGATACAGGATCGTGGTAAAAGTTCTTGAAAGAATTGCTGACCATATTGAAAACATAGCAAAAAATTATATCCAGTTATGTGAAGTTCAAAAAGAAATGCAACTGGACGATTTTATAGGAGTTACCAATACTGTAGTTGCAACTTTCGAAAAGTCGATTCAGGCATTGTTTACAAGAAACGATGATATGGCTGAAACAGTCCTTCACGAACTTAAAAAGGTTGAGAAATCCCAGTCTGATATTTCAAAAAAATTGTTCAATATAGAAGATATTCAATCTGCTATTTTAATGAAAACGATGCTTGACAGCCTTGGGAGAATAGCGAGCTATAGCGGAGATATCGCAGAGATAGCTATCAATATGTCAACAGAAGTATCTTGATTTAAATCTCTATTTTGTTAATGCTCTGCATTCTCATTCGCTCTCATTTGGCAGTTAATCCGCCGCGCAGGAATAGATAGAGATCCCTGTCTTCTTTATCCATTTCTTTAAATTCTTCGGTTAGCGAATAATATTGTATTGGGAACGTTTTTTTCAAGATTTCCTTTTCTTTCATTTCTTTCACCTCATTGAAAATTCTTATTATAGAAGTATATAGTTTATCACAAGAATCTATATATGATATAAAATATCAGTATATTTGATTAAATATGGAACAAAAATTTGATCTTGAAAGTATAACCGGGCTTTCGGATGAAGAAGCTGCAATAAGACTTAGGAAAGAGGGCTACAATGAACTGCCCTCTCAAAAACAGCAGAGCCTTTTTTCCATACTTCTGAACGTATTTCGCGAACCGATGCTGCTGCTCCTGCTGGG
>Ga0180015_1000393_pt1 | contig 12780 bp, 13 predicted proteins | sample KR13_S2_MetaG_FD_116508 | JGI IMG/M metagenome (GOLD analysis project Ga0180015, IMG submission 116508) | Groundwater microbial communities from the Olkiluoto Island deep subsurface site, Finland - KR13_S2_MetaG | ecosystem: Environmental > Aquatic > Deep subsurface > Groundwater | place...
TTTCATTTTACCCGGAATGCGGGTGAGCCTTACTACCCCATCCATACATCTTACACGCAGTTTATTTGCCCCCAGAAGGCTTTCAACAGTCCCCAGGATCTCATTCGCGCTTTTTTGCGGAATGCGAACCCTTGAAAATTCTTCGGGCTGCTGATTACGATTTATCGGTCTATTCAATTATACCTCATGATAATAGTCTATATTGTCTCAATCGTATGTAAAGGTTGCTAATTGTTCGGCACTGTAAAAATGTTTGGTTGCTTCTTGAATTTTATACTCACAATTTTACATCTATCTTAAATATGACTTACGGCATTCAAAGGTTATATTAAATCAGGGGGTTTTTCGTAAAAAGCTTTGGTTTTTAACAGACTTACTTACGCATGCCTTTATAGATTTGATTGAAAAAACAACATTTTAACGGAGGTTATTATGGCAGGACAATTAGCAGGACAGCAAATTTATATTCTAAGAGAAGGCAGTCAGAGGACAAAAGGAAGAGAAGCGCAGAACAATAATATAATGGCAGCCAAAGCCGTAGCAGCAGCGGTCAGGACGACCCTGGGACCAAAGGGTATGGATAAAATGCTCGTGGACTCAATGGGAGATATCATTATAACGAATGATGGTGCGACCATTCTCCAGACAATGGACATCCAGCATCCGGCAGCCAAGATGATCGTGGAAGTCGCAAAGACTCAGGATGATGAGGTCGGAGATGGCACAACAACGGCAGCAGTGCTTGCAGGTGAATTCCTGAAGAATGCTGAAGAACTTTTAGAGCAGGGTGTGCATCCAACAGTGATCGTCAGCGGATACCGGCTTGCTTCGGCAAAAGCAAAAGAGATCCTTAAAACCCTTACAAAACCAGTGACCTTTGAAGATAAAGATTTATTATTGAAGATCGCTGTGACAGCGATCACCGGAAAAGGACCTGAAGCATCCAGGGATGTTTTCGCCAGCCTTGCTGTAAATGCCATATTAGCGGTGGTTGATAAAGAGGATGGCAAATATACGGCAGATATTGAAGATATCAAAATTGAGAAGAAAGTGGGCGCCAGTGTGGAAGCATCAGAGCTGATCGAAGGCATGGTAATCGATAAGGAAAGAGCTCATTTCAATATGCCGAAGAATGTCCATGATGCCAGAATACTTCTGCTTGCCGAAGCCATCGAGATCAAAAAGACGGAAGTGAAAGCCGAGATCTCAATAAAAACACCCGACCAGCTCCAGTTATTCCTTGACCAGGAAGAACAGATGCTGCATGACATGGTCAGCAAAGTGATCGATAGCGGCGCGAATGTGGTCTTTGTTGAGGAGGGAATAGATGACATTGCACAGCATTATCTTGCAAAAGCAGGCATATTCGCAGCAAGGCGAGTAAAGAAAAGCGACATGGAAAAACTTGCTCGCGCAACCGGTGCAAAGATACAGACTGGCATGAAGGAAATAAATAAATCTGATCTTGGGAAAGCGGATCTTGTAGAAGAGAAAAAGATCGGTGATGACGCAATGACATACGTCACCGGATGCCACAATCCAAAAGCAGTCTCCATTATTCTTCGGGGCGGGACCGAGCACGTTGTAGCTGAAGCCGAGCGCGCGCTTCATGACGCATTGCGCGTAGTTGGAGTTGCGATCGAGGATGAGACACTTGTAGCCGGAGGCGGCTCACCAGAAGTTGAACTGGCTCTGCGCCTGCGAGAATACTCAGCCACATTAATAGGCAGGGAACAACTGGCAGTCGCAAAATTTGCCGATGCGCTTGAAGTCATCCCCAGAACCCTGGCTGAGAATGCGGGTCTAGACCCCATTGATATCCTTGTGGAGATGAGAAGTCAGCATGAGAAAGGCAAAATTACCGCAGGTCTTAATGTTTTCACAGGAAAAGTTGTTGACATGTGGAAAGAAGGCGTGGTCGAGCCCCTCAGGATAAAGGTTCAGGCTATCAATTCCGCTACCGAGGCAGCTACGATGATACTGCGCATCGATGATGTGCTTTCAAGCAAATCCGCGCCAGCCGGAGGCATGCCACCAGGAGGCATGGGTGGTGGAATGGGCGGCATGGATTAAGCCCCCGCTTCTATTTTTTTAAACGCATAGGAAACTGACCATGAATCAAATATCCATTAGAATTTAACCTGGCCTTGCATAGCGGAGCTAATACTTAATGAAAAGCTAATGTGACAATATCAAGCTATATATATGATTAGAATCATAATATTTATATGATGGAAAATAATAATAAAATGGGATGTTGCAGAGGTCATACTCTTAAAATGTTCAAAAATGGTACTTATAGTATTGAAACATGGAGATATTCATTGTATTCTGCATTACAACATTGCAAGGACTGACGGCAGACACCAGCGAATTTTCTCTGGCGCTCTCTTAGCAACTGTAAAGCAAAGCAGAAAAAAAACATTTTATAGAGGTGCATTTTAATGGCACGTTAACGGGGTAGGTATGCAGATAGGAACCAGTAATGAAAAATTAATCGAGGAGAGAAGAAGAGAACTCTGGGAAAATACGGATTTTCTAAGGGCTGTATTTGAGAATCTCACAGGATATGGAGTTATTGCAGCTGATTTTGATGGGAATGTGATTGCCTACAACAAGGGTGCTCACAAAATCTACGGTTATGCCCCTGAAGAAATTATCAATAAAGAAAATATAATTATATTCTATACAAAAGAATTTATAGATATGGGGGGATTGCAGATGGTGGTAGATTTTCTATTAGGGAAAGGGAGTTTCTCTTATGAAGCAGAAATGGTTAGGAAGAATGGTGAAAAATTTCCTGCAAAAGTCCAGTTCACACTGACCAAGGATAAGAATGGAAAGCTGGTGGGTTTTGTGGAACTTGTCGAGGACTTAAGCGAACTCAAGCGAACAGAAGAATTATACTTAGAGAACATGCGCCTTCTGGTTGCAAATAGAGCAAAATCGGAATTTCTGGCCGTTATGAGCCATGAGCTCAGAACCCCTCTGAATTCTATTATTGGATTTTCAGAACTCTTAAAGCATGGTGATTTAAATGAAAAAGAGGGGCATTTTGTGGAAAATGTTCTCACAAGCGGTAAACACCTGCTCAGCCTTGTCAACGGTATTCTCGACCTGGTCAATATAGAGACGGGGAAAGTGGAACTGGTATTAGAGAAAATGTCTGTGCCTTTGACCATAGATGAGAGCCTTCTAATGATAAAATCAAATGCTGAGAAGCATAATATAATACTTAAAAAAGAAATCGACCCTGAATTAGATCATATTGTTGCTGACAGACAGAAGTTCAAGCAGATACTGCTCAATCTTCTTGACAATGCAGTGAAATTCAACAAGCCAGCTGGAGGGATTGTCACAGTATCAGCGAAAAAAGTAGGGGATATGGCGATGATCTCGGTCTCAGATACAGGGATAGGGATTAAAGAAGAAGACATGGAAAAACTATTTAAAGAATTTGAGCAACTTGATAAAGGGACATCCAGAAAGTACGGCGGGACCGGGCTCGGATTGACTATTTCAAAGAAGCTGGTAGAACTGCATGGTGGTAAAATCAAGATTGAGAGCAAGTATGGAGAAGGGAGCACCTTTGCCTTTTCAATCCCGCTCGTGACGACGAAATGAAAAAATGGAATAATTATATCTCTTTAACCCCAAGGAAAGCGCTCTCAATAATCATTACACCAGTTTCTATTTTGAAAATAACTGTTCTGCCATGCTCTCCGCCAGTATCGCTGGCCATGAGAGGGATGTTCATCTCCTCTAGTTTTTTTTTCACCGCTTCCACGTTTTGTGCTCCTATATTGTTATTCTTATCTCCAAAATGGAACATACATGCTCCTCCTGCTATTTTTGCTTCCATTCTCCTTTGAAGGCACCCCAATTTGAGCATTTTCCGAACAGCAATTTCAATAGCAGAATCCGCAAATTTCAGTGGTTCTTCTTTATTCTGTGATTTCTTAATGCTGGGAAGCATTACATGGGCAAGGGCGCCAATTCCTATTACCGGGTCACGTAAAGAGATCGCAACGCATGATCCAAGACCCAATGTTATGAGCACATCTTGATTACAAGTAACAGCAAGTTCTGCGATTCTAACATATGTAATTTCTCTTCTCATAATGACAATTTATTTCTCTGCTATCCTTTTTATCGCATCCAGTATCTTTGAGATAGACAGAGGGTCGGTGAAAATGAGTATTTTTCCATTTACTTTTTCAGAGTGTATGACAAATTCTGTTTTCAAAAACAATACATCATCCGCATCCTGGCTCATCACACCTATTAGCTGATTGATGATCGCATCGCCCATATCATATGCCTGTAAAGGTGGCGAGAGACCTATCTCAATTTCCAAAAAATTTGAAAGAGCAGAAATGTATGTACCGTTCATTATGTTCGCAAGTTCTTTCATGACTGATTGTTCCATTTCATCAAATGTGTCCGTTTCTTTTTTCTCGCCCATCACCAGTTCTATTAATGACTTTGCACTATCTTTCAAGAGCAAGAGCAGAAGAAAACCTCTGCAATCTCCTTTCAATTCCTGTATTACTCCGATCATGGGTTTTTCACTTTTTATAATGTGAGGTACCTTTATCAAAGGAATAAATTTCATATCAGGCAGTGAAATCTCCACTTTCTGATTAACCATTTTGGCAAGAGATGTAGTCGCCTGTCCGATCCCGATGTTTCCCAATTCTTTTAGCGCATCTTTCTGAAATTCTGTAAGTGTTTTTTCTTTATCCATAGAATCATCTGATTTTCCGATATATCCTTTCTTTCAAACTAACAGGTTCAAGCAAATCACATGCAGGTCCAACCAGCATCTCTGTTTTCCCCATCACAAAATATCCACCATCATTAAGTGAATCATAGAACTTCAAACATAACCTTTCCTGCAATTTCTTGTCAAAATATATGGCAACATTTCTGCAGAATATAATATCGAATCCGAACATCGCCGGGCCTGAGATCATATCATGGTGTTTGAAACGTAACATCCTCTGAATATCTTCTCTTAACTTGTAATTATCATTATTTTTAATAAAAAACTGATCGATTCTCTTTTTATCAATTTTTTCAAGTTGTTTTGGGTGGAATACAGCACCTTCAGCTTTGTTAAGAGAGTCATCGTCTATATCAGTGCCCAGGATCGAAATAGTATATCTCTTTGCTAATATGCCAAGAAACTCGATAAGCATGATCGCTATGGAATATGGTTCTTCGCCGTTTGAGCATCCAGCGCTCCAGACCTTTATGAACCTGTTCTCTCCTTTAGCTTTAATGAGTTCCGGGAGTACAAGATTCTGGAATGCTTCATATGTTTCGGGGTTTCTGAACAATTCCGTGACATTAACGGTTAATGTCTCTTTTAATTTCCTGGATTCTTCTTCGTCAGCAAGAAGAATCTTAGCATATTCTTTATATGATCCTGAATGGTTCACTCGCAATCTGGCTGCCAACCTCCGTTTCAGATGGGCCTGTTTATATTCATCACAATTAAAACCGATCTTTTTCTTTATAATGGCTTTTAGGTCTGTAAATTCTTTTTCATCCTCACATATCTCTATAGAATCGAAAAATGCCGTCATAACAAAGTCCCCACGTCCAGTATCAAAGCAACATTCCCATCGCCCATTATCGTTGCGCCAGCGAAACCTTTCAAACCCTTTAAAAAACGGTTATCGAGGTTCTTGATGATTATTTCCTGCTTGCCGATAAGACCGTCTACAACAAGCCCGACGTTGATACCATTCATTTCGACCACAACTACGATAAGTTCGTTGGAACCATTGCTATCTAACCCAAAAAGCTTATGCAGCCTTACAAGAGGCAGTACTTCGCCTCTGACCATTACAACTTCTTCAGATCGTATGGTCTTGATCTGATCTTTTCTTATCGCAACATCTCTTATCACGTTGGATATCGGGATCGCATAGATATCCTTGCCTACCTTCACCATCTGTGATTGAATGATCGCAACAGTAAGAGGCAATTTGAGCGTTATTTTTGTACCTTTACCTACCATTGATTCGATCTTTACTGTTCCACCCATGCTTTCGATTTTTGTCTTGACCACGTCCATACCCACCCCCCGACCTGATACTTCAGTTACCTTCTCAGCAGTGCTAAATCCCGGAAGATATGAAAAGTTGAGCACTTCTGTATCAGAGAGCTCGGCGACTTCTTCTTTTGTCATTGTACCCTTCTTTACCATAACTTCCCTGAACTTTTCAGGATCCATACCTTTCCCATCGTCTTCAATTTCTATAATAACATAACTTTTCTCACGTCGGGCGGTTAATGTAATTGTTCCCATGGAGTTTTTCCCCTGCTGTTTTCTGATCTCAGGGGGTTCTATGCCGTGATATATGCAGTTCCGAAGGATATGGACAAGAGGGTCACCAACGTCATCCAACACTGCCCTGTCAAGTTCAATATCACTACCTGTCATAATGAACTCAATCTCTTTATCCTCCTTTCTTGCAAGATCCCTGACCATCCTCGGGAACCGGTTAAATATCTGTTCCAGGGGTACCATTCTGGAAGCCATGACCTCTTCCCGGATATCATTAGTCAACCGGTCAAGACTTTCAAGAGTCTCTTCAAGAATATGAAAATTATTTTCGGATGCGAGCTGCATCAACCGTATTTTATTTATTACAAGTTCCCCAACAAGGTTCATCAATGAATCGAGGCGTTCGATGCCCACTCGCACGGTCTGGACACTTTTTACCGCATCTCTATTCCTTTCTTTCTCTTCTTTTTTATCTTTGATCACTGACACAGCAGGCTGCCCTTCTTTCGGTATTACCTCAACTTTTGAGATTTCGGATATCCTTTTTATTGCATTCTCCAGTTTTTGGACCAGAGGAGAAATATCACATTGTGCAGAATCTTCAGGTGCCTCAACCATTTTTTCAAGCATATCAAAGCTTTCAAACAGAACGTCGATTGCCTCAGGATTGACCTTCATTTCATTCTTACGAATCCTGTCCATCAAGTTTTCCATCTTATGGGTAAGTTCAGCAATATTAGTGTACCCCATGGTCGCTGACATTCCTTTCAGAGTATGTGCAGCCCTGAAAAGGACATTGATCGTTTCACCGTTTTGCTGGTCCTTCTCAAGACTCAAGAGTGCATCATTCATTGTCCGAAGATGTTCTGCAGATTCAACAGCATACATTTCCTTATATTCAACCATATCGTCCATAGAGATCCATCTAAGTATTCTGTACTATTCCTTCCGCAATCAGATTGATAGGCAGGATATAATCTGCCAGTTCTTGCTCAATAATCGCCCTTGGCATGCCATAGATCACACAGGTTGACTCGTCCTCTGCAATTACCTTGCCTCCTGCCTGTTTGATTTTCCTTATACCCTTCGAACCATCTGAACCCATGCCTGTGAGGATCACAGCGAGCGCATCTTTCCTATATATTTGCGCTACAGAATTGAGGAGAACGTCCAAAGATGGTCTTACCCCATTAACCTTTTCATCCCTGTTCAGGGAGATTACTTCAACTGTTTTGCCATTAATTTTTTGCTGTTTCACTATCATATGATAGTCACCAGGGGCTACAAGAATGGTACCAGGCTCTACATGATCTCCTTCTTTAGCTTCTCTCACTTTGATCAAAGACTGCTTGTCCAGTCGATCTGCAAGTGATTTTGTGAAACCCTGGGGCATATGCTGGACAACCAGGACTGCCGCATCAAGGGTCTGTGGGAGTAAAGGTATTACCTGCTGGAGTGCACGTGGTCCTCCGGTTGAAGTGCCTATTACGACAATTTTTCTGGATCTCTCATTCTTGACCATCTCAGGTTCTAGTTTTTCCTGTAACTTCACTTTTTTGATAAAACCAGGATTGGCTGTTTTTACCCCCGCAGCAGCTTTCACTTTCTTTATCAGTTCGTCTTTGAAACTGGTGATATCAAGGCTTATGCTGCCAGATGGTTTTTGAAGGAAATCCACAGCTCCGTATTGAAAGGCAGTAATCGTCATATCTGCTGAGTTTTCAGTGCTCAGAATAATAACTGGCGTAGGACACTCGCTCATGATATATCCCAGTGCTTGCAAGCCATCGAGAACTGAAAGTTCTATTTCCATTATGATAACATCTGGTTTGAGCCTGCTTACTTTTTCTATAGCATCCTTCCCGTTATATGCTTTCCCGATAACCTCTATCTCAGGAGCTGATACCAGCATTTCTGTGATGATTTTCCTCATAAGCGCAGAGTCATCCACGACCAGTACTTTTATTCTTGACATTTATTTTGACCTACTGCAGATTCTTGGTTATGCATTCCAGGACTTTTGCAGCATCAAACGGCTTGACGACGAAATCTCTCGCCCCTATCTTGATAGCATCATTTACTAACGATTGCTGGCCTATGGCACTGCACATTACAATTTTTGCATTCTTATCGAGTGCCATGATATGTTTCAAACATTCGATTCCATCCATATTTGGCATTATTATATCAAGCATCACCAGATTTGGTCTATGCTCTTTGTATTTGGACACGCCGTCCAAGCCATCTACTGCTTCTATCACTTTGTTTCCTGTGGGCGCTATGATTTTTTTCAGTATCATTCGCATGAATGCTGCATCATCCACGATCAATATTTCACCAGGCATTTTCCTCCTTCTAAATATTTATTTATATCTTTATATTATTCAATAGACATTCCTGACTAATAAATGATTCTATCTCATTATGAGCTGCATCAAGTTTTTTTCTCAAATTATCGAGAAATTGTTTTATGGTCGGGTCATTATCAGTTGGATAAATCTGCCTCAAGAGAACGAGAAGTTTCCTGTCGATAATGCTCTGCTTTATTATCCTGATATTTTCCATTATATGACTAAGGATTTCTTCTCTATCCCTGGTGTTCTTCAGGTTCTCGATACATCTATCGAGGATACGCGGAACTTCCAGGGCATCTTTCACTGCCATTTGCAGACCATCCAAGGTTACCGGTCTCATTATGTAATCACAGAGTACAGAAAGGCGCGGAAAATCTTCTATTCGAGGTTGCTTTGCTGTAATTACAATTATAGACGTATCAGGTTTGAATTTTTTTATCTTTTCAATTAAGTCCCAACCCTCCATATCCTTGAGTTCAACATCGATCAATATCAGATCCGGAATATATCTTTCCAGTGTCTGGAGGCACTCCTTCCCTGTATACGCCATATTTATTATGTACTTTTCAACATCCATTGATACCATTTCAGCAAAAAGGTTAGCTAGATCAGGTTCGCTGTTGACAATCAGGATGGAACTTGGACTTTTTGTCATTCTAAGTATCATTTGGTTATCACACAGTTATGAGTATTAGTGGGATGAATTTCACAAACCCCCAAAAAGCCTGATTTTTAACTTTCGATATGCATCGGTTGATCCAGATTTTGGATAATATCTTGATTTGAAATTTTTTTGTGAATGGTTAGAATTGCTTCTTCTGAACTGATTGCTTCTGTAATTCCCATATAAATGGATGCCGGGTATATCATTAAAATGCTTATTTTTTGTGGATTTTTATTTTTTGAGAAGAACATTGCTACGAGAATGGCACAGAACTTATTGATTTCTTGATCCATGCCTGTTATTTGGATTCCAACCTTTCCATTATCACTGCTGAATGTCACCTTTACCGGCCAGTTAAGGAACGATAGTTCTTCATCGAATATATTATTCAGATTTTGAACGTCATATATATTGATATCATCATGTCGGGTGAAGAGCTGCGTGGCGTTGTTCAATGATGGAAGACAGGTTTTTCTATCTGCCAATAACCACCGGAACATCGTGAGAGGGATGGTAATGCCGTAGATGCGATGCAATGTCTGTTCCTTTACACGATTTTTCTCTTTCAAAAGGTCCCTTGCCTTTTCAAGACTTCCCATATTCTCTGTAACAAAACCCGTGAAATCAATGATATCACGCATTGCAGCGGACAGATTACCTTGATGTTTTTTCAGTAAAGGATCAAGAAGTCTCAGATGTGCATCACTAATTGATACATTCTTTCTCAACATTTTTTCACCTTAAATAAACAATATTTATGATTATGATTATAAGCATAATTAGTATTTAAACCTTCCTTTTCAAAAGAAATAATTCACACTTTTTTCACAAATCTGTATATAGCCTGGTGATTTCATTTTTAAAATATAATAATTTTCGAAAATGTTAGAGGTCAATATGAATTTAATGGACATTATAGATAAAGCAAATGAACTGACCCTCAATAAGTTCAAATTTGGGATGAAAATAGCTTATAGCTTTTTTGTAGTCGATGTATTGATGCTCATGGTCGGTTACATTGGGCTTTATGGTGAGAGCATCAGAACCATCATAGACCCAAACATTATGCTTTTTTTCTTCATGATTTTTGCAATAGTTTCTTCTATCCTGATGTGCATTGGCTTAACCCGTTCTATCATCATACCTGTGAACTATATTCTCCATGCTTCTAATGAACTTGCAGAAGGAGACCTTACAATACAGATAAAGAGCGATTCTAAGGACGAACTTGGACAAATCTCTATGGCTATTCAGGCAGTAGTCGACAACTCAAAAGACGTCCTTCGAAAGGTACGGAACTCTTCAATAATTGTTGCCTCCACAGCCCAGGGACTCTCTGCATCAAGCGAGGAGCTGAAAGCATCCACTGACCAGATTTCCACTACATCTCATGATATCGCAGCAGACGTAACCGCGCAGTCTACCAAGGTGGTAGAGATCAGCCGTGCCATGAAAGATATGTCTGAGAGCGTACAACAGGTTGCGGAAAATGCTCAGAAAGCAGCTGAAGGGGCAAATAATGTTAGCAAAACGGCGCAGGAAGTCGGAAAAATGTCAGATGTGGTATCAGGTAAGATGTCCGAGATACGGTCAAATGTTGATAAGTCATCTTCAATAATTAAAGAGCTTGATACCAAATCCCAGCAAATTGGTGAAATTATCGAAATGATAACAAATATTGCGGATCAGACAAACCTTCTTGCTCTGAATGCGGCCATTGAGGCAGCGCGCGCTGGTGAATATGGAAGGGGTTTTGCGGTCGTTGCAGATGAAGTACGCAAACTTGCTGAGGAATCGAGAAATGCATCAGGCCAGATAATAAGGATCATAAAAGAAATTCAGCAGGGCACAAAAAATGCCGTATCAAGCATGGAGCAGGGCACGAAATCGGTAGATGAGGGGGTAAAGACAATAAATGAAGCGATCTCGTCCATCAACAGCATTGTTCAGGCTGTAGGGGGCGTGGCATCCATGATGCAGGAGATCGCTGCTGCAACACAAGAACAGTCAGCCTCTGTAGAAGAGGTCACTGCTTCAGTAGAGGACGTATCTGCCTTGAGCCAGGAATCTGCTGCCAGTACAGAGGAAGCTTCAGCTGCGGCACAAGAGCAGACGGCATCAATGGATCAGCTGGCAAATGCAGCTCAGGAACTGGCAAACCTGGCAAACGAACTATTAGCTGAGGTCGGGAAATTCAATCTTGGAGACGTATCCTCTTTTGAACAAGCAAAAGCACATGTAAAATATGAACCCAGGGGATCAGCAAAAAAAGTAACATCAGCACAGCGGAGAGAAACGCTCTTCAAACGTGAACCTAAATATATAAAGGGTTATGATAAAATTGAGAAAAAAACAATTGAAAGCGAGTTCAATGATGCTTATTAAGATGTGGAATGAATGATAGATTTGCATACAAATTTGATGAAGAAAACAGATACCCCTGGAGAACTCCAGCTCGTCATCTTTAATATTGGATCAGAGGAGTTCGGTATTGAGATCAAGAAGGTACAGGAGATCATCCGAATGCCCAACATCACCGAGATTCCCAGGGCACCATCTTTTGTTAAAGGTGTGATAAATCTCAGAGGGCGAATTATTGTTGTGATAAGCCTTAATGTCATATTGGGTATAGGGTGCAGGGAATACAATGCGAATACTCGCATAATAGTAGTAGACATCGATAGTACAGTGATGGGTTTCATAGTGGAATCTGTGAGTGAAGTCCTGCACATATCCAGTAAAGATGTGGAACTTCCGTCACCTTTAATTACAAGCAAGATACAGTCAGAATATATTGAAGGTGTTGGTAAACTCGATGATCGGTTGTTAATTTTGCTGAACATTGACAAGATGCTCAATGCAGAAGAGCTTAAAAAAATCCATAGTATATCACCAGAAAGTGAGGAATAATGTGCATTATTTTAAAAACGTTCCATGGGTCAGGGGGTTAGCATTCCCTATCATTTCAGGTAGATGATATACGGACCCCTATAATGTATCGTGAAGTTTAGGAAAAATAGAACCTCTGGACCGGACGTTCAAATTTTCGTCATATTAATATCAACAAGATACTTAAATATTTTTCAATTTTAATGATTAATCATAAATGTAATGATTAATATTAATAGAAATAATATAAGAATGTACAACTATATATATGAGATAAACATGGAAAGAGCAAGATACCTGCTAAGTACTGACGAAATATTAGAAGAATGGCATTCATGCACACTGATATGAACGAAAATGAAGCCTTGATCAAGGCTGAATTTGAGATATCTAAAGAATATCACATACCATTGCTTGATATCAAAAAGTTGTTGGGAGTGAGATTCATTTCCACTGGACTGGTTGAGAATAGAGAATAAGACCCCTGGGAGACCCCGAAAGACCCCGGAATTAATTCCGGGGAATTCCGGGGAATTCGGGGACTATTAAAAAGAAGTGAATAAATATGGTTAAAA
>Ga0180015_1000395_pt1 | contig 12756 bp, 12 predicted proteins | sample KR13_S2_MetaG_FD_116508 | JGI IMG/M metagenome (GOLD analysis project Ga0180015, IMG submission 116508) | Groundwater microbial communities from the Olkiluoto Island deep subsurface site, Finland - KR13_S2_MetaG | ecosystem: Environmental > Aquatic > Deep subsurface > Groundwater | place...
AACGCCGCGATCGAAGCGGCACGAGCTGGTGAGTATGGACGTGGGTTTTCTGTGGTGGCAGATGAAGTGAGAAAATTGGCTGATGGATCATCGACGACATCTGAGGAGATAACTAGTGTTATAAATAAAATGAAAGAAGAGATGACTAGTTCCCGTGATAATTTAGCGGAAGAAATAAAGGCCATTGATGAAAGTGCAAGGAAAATTACTAAAACCTTAAATTCAATTGGGGTCATTGGGGGGTTTGCACAAAAATCAGTTGATAATGTTAATTTGATTTCTAGTTTGACAACTAGCCAGGGAACGAATTCGAGTAGTATTTCACAAAACGTAAATGAAGTTTCAGAGATCTCAAATAAAAACACGTTGTCCATTAAAAAAGCCTCTTCTTTGTTGGGGTCAATTAATGATAATGCAATCAGCTTAGATAACACTTCGGAAGAATTAAATGAAGTGATATTACTGTTGCAATCCTTGAGCTAAATTTAATAGTAAGATAAAAAAAACACCTCTCACGTGGGAGGTGTTTTTTTGTTGAGGAAATTTATTTTAATAAGTAGAAGGTGATAATTATTATGCCTAGTCCAAGACGATACCAGAAGAAAATTCCGTAGCCGTATTTTTCTAGAAATTTTAATAAATATTTAATAGCTAGGTAGCCAAAAATGGCGGAAGCCAAGATGCCGACCAGAAGAGATGAATCTAGGTTGGTTGCAAGAAGTTTTGGTAGCTTCAGGATTGCTGAGCCCATAATAATTGGTGTTGATAGTAAAAAAGAAAAGCGAGCGGCATTAGCACGGTTGAAATTTTTAAATAAGCCTGCTGTAATAGTAATGCCTGATCGAGAAATTCCAGGAATAATTGCGAGTGCTTGGAACAACCCAATAATAACGGAATCTTTCAAGGTGACGTCTTTTAATTCCTTGTTGCCTTTGTGTTTTTTGTCAGCCCAATATAGTAAGGTGCCGGCTAAGATTAAAGCGGTAGCAATAACCAAGGGGGAGCGAAAAATGGTTTCCGCTTTTTTTTCAAATAATAAACCAAATAAAACTCCAGGGATGGTGCCAATGATTAGATAGAAAAGCAATTCCTTTTTAAAACTTTTAATACCATCCTTTTTTAAATTCACAAGCGCGCTTGAAAAAATATTTATCCAGTCTTTCCAAAAAAAAGCTAAGACAGCGATTAGAGTGCCGACATGGAGGGCGATATCAAAGGTTAAGCCAGGATCAGCCCAGCCGGTAAAATAGGGAATAAGAACGAGATGAGCCGTTGATGAGATTGGTAAAAATTCGCCAACACCTTGAATGGCGCCAAATATAATTGATTGGATGATGGTCATAATATAAGTTTAAAAATAATATTCCTTTTTATTATATCATGGGTGCAAAAAAAGACTACCCATTTAAAGGTAGTCTTTTTTTTATAGAAAGTATTAATTGATAACTCTTTTGCGGTAGAGGAAGATGAATTCCCAACCATACAAAAAATCTATGATTTTTTAATCTTTTTCTAATTAAAACTGTCTAGGACGACGGTTTTGATTTTTTGCCTTGTGACAATCTCTGCAGTATAGCGGTCTGTCTCCATCTGGTTGAAATGGAAGCTCTGTGATTTTTGCTCCACATTGAGAACAACTCCAGTCGCCTGCGATCATTTGTCTGTCAGCAAAATTATTATTGTTTTGGCTGTACATTACTTTTTTATACAAAAATCAATTGCTTAATCTTTGCACATTTTTATTTAATTATAAATACATGCTAGCATTAATATGCAGAAAAGTCAATATTAAAAACAGCTCTGAATACTCAGAGCTGTTTTTAATATTGTCTAGGATAAGAATTGGAGGGTGAATACGATCAGATAGGTGTAAACCGAGCTTACTGCCAGGGCAATAATGGCAAAGTCTTTATTAAAGACGTGTTTGTGAGCTGGAGCTTGAATAGCTTCAGCAACAGAAGTTGCAACGTTCGTGGTAACTTCCGCGTTTAATGCTTGTGGTTCCATATTTTTGTTTTTGTTTTTACTTCGCCAAGCCGTAGCTTTACGAAGGATGGTTTTTTATAAAATATGTATATTATTTGATGAAAATTTATTAAAATAGCTTTTTCTAATAAAGTTTTGCCGAATAATATAGTTTGTCAAAGAGCAAATCACTCATAAAATCAGTATAGCACATCGGGGCAAAAAAGTCAATTGTGGATAAGCAATTATTGGCTTATGTTAAACAAAATATCGTAGAAATTTTAATGAATAAATACTTAAAAAATGTCTAAAAACAACCCAATCTTTTTTTATTTTTGGAATAATTTTTTTTGTGATATAATGGATTTATAAGTATTAAAGATTTTTTATGGACTTGAGAAAAATGAATGAAATATTGGCTAATGAGCCTGGATTTCGCTATAAACAGATTGAAAAAGCGATTTATGCTGATTTTGTGGAGAATTGGGACGAGATTACGAACTTACCAAAAAAATACGTGAAGAGTTAGCCAAAAACTGTCAGCTGGCGGTTGAGGCACAGCTTTTTACAACTAAAAACAAGACGCAAAAGGCAGTGGTCACCTTAAATGATGGTGAAAGAATCGAAACAGTTTTATTGCGTCATAAAGATGGACGGAATACGGTTTGTGTATCTTCTCAAGTGGGTTGTGCCCTTGGTTGCGAATTTTGTGCGACCGGAACTATGGGCTTGAAGCGGAATTTGGAAGTTGTTGAGATTGTAGAACAAGTTTTACTTTTTGCGCGAATATTAAAAAAAGAGGAAGAAAACAAGGGTATTACCAATGTTGTGTTTATGGGTATGGGTGAGCCGTTTATGAATTATGATAATGTGATTAAGTCGATCATGATTTTAAATGATAAAGATAAGTTTAATATTGGGGCACGAAAAATTTCAATTTCAACTTCTGGTCTAATTGATGGCATCAAGAAGTTAGCAAAGGAAGATTTGCAGGTGAACTTGGCTGTTTCCTTACATGCGCCCAATGAGGCATTGCGCACTTCTTTAATGCGGGTAAATAAGAAGAACTCGCTAGAAAGATTGCTTGAGGCGGTTGATTATTACATTGAAAAGACTTCACGCAAGGTGATGTTTGAATATATGATGATCAAAGATGTAAACGATCAGGATATTCATGCTCGTGAATTAGCGGGTATAATGAATAAGCATTTATATTTGGTTAATCTGATATCATATAACCCAACTGGGAAGTTTAAGGCTAGTGATAAGAAAAGAATTGAAAGATTTAAACATATTTTGGGAACAAATGGCGTGGAGGTAACAGAGCGCTATGGTTTTGGCCAAGATATTTCCGCTGCCTGCGGACAATTGGTGGCTTAAAATTAAATAATTTAGTATAATATTATTATGAGACATGATACAGGGGGAAACAATTTAATTGATGTTAATTATGTATTGGATAAAGCTGGAATTGGCGATAAGATGAATATTGCCGATTTAGGTTGTGGATCCACTGGTCGTTATGTCTTTGAAGCATCAAGATTGGTTGGTAAAAATGGAATAGCTTATGCGGTTAATATTTTAAAACCGACCCTGGAGGTGGTGTCTAGAAGGGCTAGGCAGGAAAATGTGACAAATGTTAAGACAGTTTGGAGTGATTTGGAGGTGTATAATGCCACCAAAATTGAAAGTGGTAGCCTGGACGTGACTTTATTAATAACTATGTTATTTCAAAGTACAAAAAGAGCTGAGGTTCTAAGAGAGGCGATTCGGTTAACAAAGAAAAATGGAAAGATATTAATTGTAGAGTGGAAGAATATTGCTTTACCATTTGGTCCGCCGATTGAGGCACGAGTAAAAAAAGATATGTTAATTGAGGCTGGCAAGAGATTGGGTTTAAAGCTGGAGGAAGATTTTGTTGTTGGTGATTATCATTATGGCTTGATTTTTTCAAAAATCTAAAAACTTTTCATAAAACATGCACTTAAGTCCACAAAACTGTGGACTTAAGTTTTATAAAACTTGATTTTTGTTTAAATATAATGTATTTTGTAATTAAGATGTTCGGGAGGGATTAATTTAGTAAAAAATAGACTTAAGTCCAGAGTTTTGTAGACTTAAGTTGTAAAAAAACTATGAATAGTAATCTATTTACCTTAAAGTATTGGTTTAGTATGAATGCTGGTAATTTGGCGCCAGTAGCTCAAAAAGGTTTTGTTGTTTTTTTGGTATTATTGCTTGCGTTGGCAATTTATGCCAAGCTTAAAAAGAAGGATAAGGGTATATATTTTAGAATTTGGAAAAAATTAGATTCATTTGGAACCACCAATTTAATCATAGGTTTGTTTTTATTGTTTTTTACCTATGAGGGAGTGGTGTTCTTGTCTATGCGCTTTTGGTTTTTGTTATGGTTGGCGAGTATGATTATGCTTTTGTATTTTGTGCACAAAGAATTTAAAAAAATACCAGAGCTTCGCGAGAAGAGAAAGCAGGCGGAGGAATTTAAGAAATATATTCCCTAATGCATTATAATAAAGAAATTGGTAATTTTGGAGAAGAAATGGCAGTAAAGTTTTTAATCAAGAAGGGTTATGAAATAATCGGGCGTAATATTCAAATGGGACAGAATGAGCTCGACATTGTCGCCAAATTTAAAGGATTATTAGTCTTTGTGGAAGTTAAAACAAGTACCTCGAAAGATCTACTGGCGGAGGATAATATGAATAGAAATAAACTCAAGCATTTTAAAAGAGCGGTAGCTGATTATTTATCTCTAAAAAAGTTATCCTCAGATTACATCCGCCCAGACCTGATTTCAATCGATCTGGATATGCGCACAAGAATGGCTAAGGTTCAGCATTTTGAGGACATATTTTAGAAAAAATTAAATAAAGTGAATAACTTTGAAGTGGCTTATACATTATGTGTCCACAGACAAGTCCACAAGAAAAACTGTGTTTACGCACAGTTTTTGCGCTTTTAGAGCTATTTTTAGTCTATTGACCAAAGATAATTTTTTCGATACAGTGATGATAATAAAGGAAACGAAAATGGTTCTTTCTAAATGAATTTAAATACAGTCAAAATAAACAAAAAATACCAAAAATAAACTAAAACAAATAAGGATGAAAATGAATTAATTTAATAATGTTTTGAGGAGGTTGTATTTATATGAATTTTTTTAAGAAAATAAGTTTATTTATTTTTGTTTTTCTTTTTTTGGGCTTGATGCCTGTATTGGCAAAAGCAGATAATAATCAGAAAGTTGAGGCACCAGCAATTTTGAATGCTGATTTAGCAAGTCCCCACTCTCGTTGGGGTCGTCCAATTGTAATCGGTTTGGCGCCAAAAGGATCCGAAGTATTTGTTTATATCGACGGTAACTTTTCTGGAGTGGCTAAAATTAACGAGAGCAAAACAGAGACAAATAATTTTTACTACCAACCCATTGAACCTATCTCAGCCGGTGAGCATGTTATTTCGACAGTTGCAAAAAATAGGACAACTAAAACGTTATCAGGTTTTAGTCAGAATAAAGTTGTTGTTGTAACAACATTGGCAACACCAACAGTTTTTAAACCAAATGAAGACACTATAACTGGTAACAATAAGCCGTTAATTAGCGGTTTGACCAAGAGTGGAACTAGGGTGTTGATTTATATTGATGGCGTTTATAACGGCAAGACAGAGGTGACAACTCATGAATCAGGCACAGCCGGATTTGTGTATAAACCATTTTTACACCTAGGAGTCGGTACACACACATATTTTGCAATTGCAGAGACCAAATCTGGCAGCAAGAGTGCACAATCAAGAGCGGTATCGTTTAATATTGAAAAAAAATATCCGGCGCCAACTTTGATTTCTATAAAGGTGAATCAAAAATTGATTACCGGTCTGGCCAAGAACAATTCCAAAGTTCAGATTTATCTTGACAAAAAACTAGTTGGTCAGTTCAGGGTTGTGAATCACAAGTCAGGAACAGCAAATTTTGCCTACACTTTACAACAACCCTTGACAAATGGTGCACATATAGTCTATGCTGTATCCATTGACGAACGAGGCAAGGAGAGTATTTGGTCAAATATTAAGAGTTTTAATGTAATTCCACCAGCTGAGAATAATCCAGTTATCAGTAAGGAGGCAGTCAGTGAGAGCGCCGCGGAAACTAAAAGTCCTTCCAACGCTCCAGTGATTGAAAATCAGGATGCAGCCTTAAATGAAATCTTAAGCACATCATCGACCGAAAACAAGGCAACGCAAACTTCCGGCTTGATTGATGAAACAAAGAGTAATCAAGGTAAATTAAGGATGAATGTAATGGTGTTTGTTGTATTTCTGGTAGCCTTAATGGTGTGGATATTTTGGGTGAATCGAGAATTGATTAAAGAGAAACGCGGTAAGGAAGATGTGGAAGAAAAAAAATCCACAGATAAAATCGTAGAGAAAAAATAATTTTGGATGAATGAAAGATATTGGAAGAACGATGATAATTGAGAATATATATTTTATATATTTGTGGGTGTAATGAGCCCATTGGCCATATGAGCAGATAAAATTCTCCGCTCAGACGGGCCCCTTCTTTTGCTTTTGAAAACACCCTTTTGGTTAATTACCAGAAGGGTGTTTTCTTTTATATAAGCCTAAAAACACACTGCTTTACAAAATAGAGATAATATGCTATATTATAGTCATCAGTTTAATTAATTATTTATTGGTATAAATATATTTTATGCCTAATTTGTAAAAATATGGGAGAACAATTTTTAAATAGAGCTAAAGGAGAGGCTGTGGAGAGAGACTGGACTGGTAATTTAGACAGAGAGGGTGTGGGGGCGTCTAAAGCGCGCGCCGATGAGCAGACTTGGCGAAAAATTGCTAAAGCAAAAGGCATGTCTGAGGAGATGTATACGATGGCAGTTGAGGAGTTTGGGACCGAGAAGGCTAAAAAATTAAATGATCGCGTGAAGGCACAACAAGTTGAAGATAGTAGTAATAGTGACGAAAGTTTGGCGACCGACTTGCAATATGTTACAAGAAAATTAGAGGCAAAAGAGTTGAGGGCAGTGCGGGCAGGCATTAAAAAAAGTGAGACAAATAAAAGCGAGGAAGGTGGTATGGAAAAAGAAAAAGTTGCAGAAAATAAAAAACCAGAAGGTGCATTGCAAAGAATTAAAAATTTTTTTGGCAATAAGTAGTTAAAAGAAATAAAACAAATTTAAAAGACCCTTTATTAGAAAGGGTCTTTTATTTTGTTGAATCGGGCTCAGCTATGTGCTTATTAAGCAGGCGTCTTAATTCACAAAACATTTTTTTGATGTTTCTGATCGAATCGCGAGACTCATTATTGTTGCGAGGCTTTATTTCAGAAACTATGTTGTCAAATATTTTAAAGGAAAAACATGCGCCAGCATACTTCAGTTTATTTTGTTCGTACAAAGTTGCTGTTTCTGCTCGCAATCTTTCAACGTCCTCGTTCATATAGATAAAATTTATTCCAGAGTTAAAATCATTTATCTCTTCGTTGCTGATGAGATTAAATTTTTCCGGGTAAAACGTTAGTAAAAGGTTGCCTAGTTCACGATTGGTCAAACAATGAACGTTGCGGTAATCAATTAAAAGTTGATACAGATGGGGATTAGTGTGACTATTGATGCCGTGGTTGTCATTGGGCTTGTCAAATTTTTTATAGCGTCTTTTGTCTTGAAACTCAGAAAAACGAGGATAAGTTTCTTCCCACTGGAGTAATTTTTTACGAACTTGGCATTTTATTGTCTTGAAAATATTTCCTATTATTTTCATGATCAAGTTCTCCTTTTTTTATTTTTTAAAGGGCAATTGGATTAATAAACCATCTTAGGTAATTAAAACCTCTTTGTCAATTATTATTGCAAGGTGAAAAAAATCGATGTAAGTAACTAGCTGTTTGCTAGTCTTTTTGTTTTTAAAATAGTATATTTATGCTAATATTAAATTTTAAATATGTATTTTTGTGACATTGGACGACAATTATATAAAATAGGATAGTATAATATAAAATAGGATAGTATTAGTAACTATAATAGACTGTTGATAACTAATATAGACAATGGATGACAAAATTGTTATAATTAAAATAACATTAAAAAAAATTTGCCAATCTTGTGGATAAGATGGCGTAATATCGATTTTTATTATGAATATTTCACTAATATACAAATCAGAATTTTCCGTGTCTTTGCCTTGGAAGATCATTTGTATATTCGTAGAGTATTTGTGGTTACGTTCGGTAGTAATTATTCGAGAAAAGAGCAGACCTCTTTTCTTTTTTGTTTTCCATGTTTAAAAACGACGACATTCTGACAATTGAAGAAGTCGCTGCAGTCCTTAAGGTTTCCAAGAGGACTGTTTATCGTTGGATAGATAATAAGGAATTAAAAGTAGCCCGGATTGGTCGCAAGACTTACCGGGTTTTTGAGTCTGATTTAAAAAGCTTCGTTAAGAAGTTTATGTAGCTCTTTAAAGTAAACTAAAATCCTTTCTTCGCAATTTCAGAGTATTTGTAAAAAAGTATTCTGAGGGTTGGGTGGAAATCCAACACGAGTTTTAAATTCCCATGCGAAACTCATGCCGCCTTAATTTTTGTGGAGTTTGAGCCATTTCCCCATGCGCTTAGACTCCACGAAAAGGCACCATAATTTTATTATCTATATTTGTACCCCCTCCTGTTTTTTTTTGGGGGGGGGGTGATAACGAAGAGTTAAAGTGATATGAATCTAATAAAAATTACAATTAAATATTTGCTAGTTGTGTTGATGGTGTTATCTCCATCTTTAGCTTCGGCTGAAATGCGGAGCAATAGTTATATTCTTAATGAGAACGTGAACCATAGTTTTAATGGGCCGATTATTTCTGGTGTGAGTCATTCTGTTTCTGGTGTCGATGTGACGGTAGCATTTGTGACCAATGTGATTGCTGATGCTTTTGTAATTTATAACACTGATCCGGCTTTTATTGATAGCATGGAGCAAGGTACGAGCATTAAGAGTGGTACAAGTCACAATATTGCGTTAAAGGGTTTATTGGCTGATACGACTTATTATTATCGTGTTCGCTCTGAGCGGGTAAATGGAGGGGTGTCGACTGATATAACTTCGCGTAGTTTTGTGACTGGACATGGACTGGAAGCAGAGACTGTAGTACCTGTTAGTGGCGGTGGAACATTGATTATTGATAAAACTGATAAGATAGCACCGATTATAAGCAATGTGCAAATAAATATTGTTGATGAAGCTAGTTTGAGTATGTCTTGGGACACAAATGAGGAGGCGACGAGTTTTGGCGAGTATGGAGAAACACAGCAATATGGAAATACTAGTGGATTATGGGACAAGGTGATTAAGCATGTCGTGATATTGAAAAATCTGCAACCAGAATTAATTTACCATCTTCGACCAGTGTCGAGTGATGGGTGGGGCAATGTTGCTTATGGTGAAGATCAGATTTTTAATACCGTAGCTGGTAAAAAAGTTGAGGGTGAATTTATTGCGTCTACCAGTGAAGAAAATAAGGCAATGGAAATAAACCAAAGTGTATTAGCGGAAGCAGCGAAACGAATGATGAGTTTTGTTCAGCGCTTATTTCCGCAAGCGACGTTGAATGATAAATCAACCCTGGGTGAAATAACAACTATTGAAGAGTTGTCTCGATTTATTCCCGCCCCCATTTTATCGGGTGAACCAAGAATTGAAGCGGGATCGGATAGGGCGACAATCTTTTGGATAACTGATATTGATGCATCTTCGCAAATAGCTATTTCGCCTGATGCAGACTATAAAAACAGAAAAGGTGAATTATATATTCAGGTTGTTGGTGACGCACAGAATTTAAGTCAGAATCATAGTGTTCAAATTTTTGGCTTACAAGCGGATACGGCTTATCATTATCAATTGCGTAGTAAGGCGAGTTTTGGGCCAATGGCGTTTTCTCGTGATTTTACTTTTCGAACGATTGATGATGGAGTAAAAATTGTTAGTTTTTTGACACAGATTAAAAATGATCAGGCTGCTTCAATAAAATGGGTTACAAATAAAGAAGCAAATAGTGCAATTCAATATGCGCCCTATCACGACAATCTAGTTGCCTTGGATGAAGTAAAAATAATCAAAAATGATGAGTATAATATAATTCATGAAATTGATGTTAATGATTTTCAGGCTGGTGTATTTTATGATGTGGAAATAATCAGTGTTGATAAAAAAGGCAACACGGTGAAGGAGAAACTGGATCGTTTTTCAACCCAGGAAAATGATTTGCCTCCGGAGATATCTAATATAAAAACTAATTCCACGGTGTTTATTGATAGAAATAATAAAACGCAAACCGTTATTTCTTGGTTGACCAATGAGCCAACTAGCGCACAAATTTTTTACCAAGAAGGTGTACATGGAGCAGGAGGAGAATTAAGTGAGAGTACAGATGTTAATAATAATTTTACCAAAGAACATATTTTTGTTATTACCAAGTTTAAGCCGGGAACTGTTTATAGTTTTCAGATAAGGGCGATTGATTCTGGCGGAAACGAGGTGTTGTCAAAAATTAACACTTTTATGACGGCGAAAAACAAAGAATCAATTATTCAAGTAATAATTAAAATATTGGAAGACACCTTTGGTTGGGTGAAGAAGCTAATGTAGAAATATAAAAAAATAATCAATAATAATGTTTAAAGTAAAAATAAAAACTAAATATGCGATGATAATGATGACTGGTTTATTCCTGTTGTTTAGTGCTGTTTATGTAAATGCAGCTTCGATGTTGAATTTCTCTGGAAAAATTACTGATGTCGGCGGTGCGGAATTAGCTGATGGTGTTTATGATATGAAATTTAAGATTTTTGATGCGCAAACTGCTGGCAGTATTCTGTGGAGTGAAGATTTGACAACGGTGAATAGATTCGGTGGGATTATTAGTAGTGTGTCTGGTCGAGTTTATACATATAGCAGTGAACATGCGACCACAACTTTACGTGTTGGACAATATTTATATAATGCCTCAACAAGTGAAGCGGCCTTGATTGTTGATTTTAATCAGGGAGCGCAAACGATTACAGTGGCAAGCGGTTCGCCAACATGGTCGGTTGGACAAGTGATTAACAATAGACCATTTGTGGAAGGTGGAGTGATTAATGAAAACCTAGGCTCTGTAACAGACCTTGATATTGATTTTAGCCAAACTCGATATCTGGAACTAGAATTTAATGGAGAGGTGATGGAGCCAAGGAAAATTCTTGATACGGCCGCTAATGCTTTTAACGCGGAGAGATTGGGTGGGCAAAATGCTAGCGACTTTGCTAACGTGAACAATAATTTGAGCGTCTTTGGGCAATGGGATTTTGTGAATATTTTGAATGTATCAACAAGTTCGGCAACCACAGCTTTGACTGTTAATCAGGGGGGTACGGGCGATATTGTGAGATTTATGCATGGCACAACAACGTCATTTGCAATTTTAGCAGATGGACAAGTGCGTTTTGAAAACTATTCTTTCCCAATTTTAGATGGTGGTGCGGGCTATGTTTTAAAGACGGATGGCAATGGCGTAGTTAGTTGGCAAGTTGATTTAACTTCTAACGTTGGATCATCGTGGGCGACCAACATAGATAATTCAATAATTTATCCCGCAGATACAGCGCAAATAGTTGTGGTTGGTAGTAATGCAACCTCAACACCTGGTTATCGTTTAGAGGTGCGCAATGGCAGTTCTTTATTTGAGGGGGTGCGGATTAGTAATAGTTTATTTATTGGTGGAGCGATTACAAATGGGCTTTGGAATGGCGCGGCAATTACTAATACATACATTGCCTCTAGTTCAGTTTGGAACAATACTTACAACGTGGTCACTGCCAGCTCTACAGAATGGCAGACTGGTTATACTTATCGATTAACTAGCGCCTCCGGAGAATTTACATTAAGCAATAATCAGTTAGCAATTAACGCGAGTTATAATATTCCGCTTACCGCCAGCACCTCTCAATGGGTTACTGCCTATGGTTGGGGTAACCATGCTTTAGCTGGTTATCTAGTGAAGGCAAATAATTTATCTGATTTGAATAGTTCTTCAACTGCCAGAATCAACCTTGGTTTAGCGATTGGGACAAATGTACAAGCATATAGTGCCAATCTTTCCGAGCTGGGTGCGCTTGTTAAAGCTGCTGACAAGATGATTTATTTGGATGGCTTCGGAAATTATAATTTAACTGCCTTTACAACTATGGCTAGATCATTGATGGATGATGTTGATGCGGCAAGTATGAGGACGACCTTGGGATTGGGGACGATGGCAACTATAAATAATATTGGTTCAACAACGATTACGGTTTTAGGAACGGTGACGACTGGAAAGTGGCAAGGCGATGTTGTTGCTGTTGCATATGGTGGTACTGGCACAAGTACGGTTCAGGCCGGCTATCTGTTAATGGGTAATGGTAGTGGTGGTTATAGCCTAGTAGCATCAACTACATTGGGTAGCACGCCAGCGCTAACTGGTTTAACTGATGTAAATATTTCCGGAGTACAAAATGGACAATTAATTCGTTGGGATAGTGTAACAAGTAAGTGGGTAAATATTTCAACCAGTTCCCTGAATATTGACCTGGGTAATACCACCGGCACATTGGCAGTAAATCGTGGCGGTACAGGTAAAATTACCTGGACTCAAGGTGGACTATTATTCGCAACTACAACAAATGAATTAGCTCAAATTGAAAACGGCACCAGTGGTTATGCTTTGACTTGGAGCAATACTCTAGGT
>Ga0180015_1000396_pt1 | contig 12710 bp, 9 predicted proteins | sample KR13_S2_MetaG_FD_116508 | JGI IMG/M metagenome (GOLD analysis project Ga0180015, IMG submission 116508) | Groundwater microbial communities from the Olkiluoto Island deep subsurface site, Finland - KR13_S2_MetaG | ecosystem: Environmental > Aquatic > Deep subsurface > Groundwater | place...
CCCCTGGGAACGATGCTGATCTTGTGCACCTTTTCCGCACTCTTGCGGAAGGTGGCCACCAGGGCGTGCCCGGTTTCGTGGTAGGCCACGGTCTTCTTCTCCGTCTCATTGAGCACCCGGTTCTTTTTTTCCAGCCCGGCAACGATCCGGTCGATGGCCGCTTCAAACTCCGTCGCCTCCACCTGCTCCTTGCCCTTGCGCACCGCGAGCAGGGTCGCCTCGTTGACCAGGTTGGCAAGATCCGCCCCGGTAAAACCAGGGGTGCGGCGGGCGATGATCTCCAGATCAACCCCAGGCGCAAGCTTGATCCCCTTGGCATGCACCGCCAGAATCGCCACCCGCTCCTTGAGGTCGGGCCGGTCCACCAGGATGTGCCGGTCGAAGCGGCCCGGCCTGAGCAGAGCCGGGTCCAGGATCTCGGGCCGGTTGGTGGCGGCGAGGATCACCACCCCCTTGTTCACCTCAAAGCCGTCCATCTCGGCGAGCAACTGGTTTAAGGTCTGCTCGCGCTCGTCGTGGCCGCCCATCATGCCGCTGCCCCTGGCCTTGCCCAGGGAATCAAGCTCGTCGATGAACACGATGCAGGGCGCCTTGGCATTGGCCTGCTCAAAGAGATCGCGCACCCTGGCCGCGCCCAGCCCCACGAACATCTCGATGAAATCCGAGCCGCTGATGGAGAAAAACGGCACCCCGGATTCGCCGGCCACCGCCTTGGCCAGCAAGGTCTTGCCCGTGCCCGGAGGCCCGACCAGGAGGATGCCCTTGGGGATCTTGGCGCCCAACCGGGTAAACTTCTCCGGGGTCTTCAAAAACTCGATCACCTCGGCCAGCTCCACCTTGGCCTCCTCCTGGCCTGCCACCGAATTGAAATCCACCCCAAGATCGGTCTGGGCGATGATCTTGGCCTTGGACTTGCCCAGGGTCATCATCCCCCCCGCACCGCCCTGGCCCATGCGTTTCATCATGAACATCCAGATCCCGACGAAAAAGAGGGTGGGCAGAACCCAGGAGAGCAGCGTGCGCAAAAAGGTGTTCTCGTTGGCCGCGATGATATCCACCCCGTATTTTTCCAGAAAATCCACGAGGTTGCGGTCATCGATCCGCGGGGTCACAAAGAGGGCCTTGGGAAACATCGGCTCCTTCTTGCTGCTCTCGATTTTTTCATACCCTTTGAGCAGGGTGGAGGAGATAACCACGGAATTGATCTTTTTTTCCGCCACGTGCGCCTTGAACTGGCTGTAGGAAACATTGTTTATCTGCGGCGAAATCCAGTTCTGGAGGAGGATGAAGATGGCCAGGGCGATGAACAGGTAGCTGAGAGAAAACTGGAATTTTTTTTCCATTACCAATATATCCTTTGGATTATGGTCCGCTCAGGCGGGGAATACACGATCTTCCCTGCCCGGACCTTGCTTTCATGGTATAAGATAATTGTTTTTTTTGCAAAGCCGATGAATGGAGCCCGTGGAAAATGAATCCCGCCGATGAAATCGTTGTGATCGTTGATGAGCAGAACCATGAGGTGGCGCAGGTTTCCAGACGGGTGATGCGGGAAGGCGGCCTGATCCACCGGGCCAGCTACATCCTGGTCTTTAACCGGAGCCAGGAAATCTTTGTCCAAAAACGGACCATGACCAAGGATATCTATCCCGGTTACCTGGATGTGGCCACCGGCGGTGTGGTCCTGGCCGGGGAAACCTACGAGGTTTCCGCCAAGCGCGAACTGGCGGAAGAGCTTGGGGTGCGCAAGGCTTCCCTCACCAGCCATTTCGATTTTTACCATGCGGCGGACAATAACCGGGTCTGGGGCAGGGTCTTCTCCTGCACCGCCGAGGGGCCGTTCGTGCTCCAGCCTGAAGAGGTGGAGGATGGTTTTTTTCTCGGGATGGATGAATTGCAATCCCTTGCCGCGGCCGAACAATTTACCCCGGATGGCCTTATGGTCCTGAAGAGATTCATGGCCGGATGAAACGGTTTTTTACAGCCCTCCTCGACCTCCTGCTGCCCTCGTTCTGCCTGGCCTGTGAAAAGCCCCTGGGCTCGGCGCCGGACCTTTTGTTCTGCCCGGACTGCCGGGAGAGGCTCCAGTTCATCCACAGCCCGCTCTGCCCCTGTTGCGGCAGGGTCTATCTCGCGGCGGCCGGCGGCGACCACCTTTGCGGAGCCTGCCTTGCCGCCCCTCCTCATTTCACGCGGGCCAGGGCGCTCTTTCTCTACGAAGAGCCGCTGAAAGAGGTGATCCACCGCTTCAAGTACCAGGGAAAGACAGCCTGTTTGCCAAGCTTTGCCCGGTTTGCCACAAACCATCCCCTGTTGGCTGATCTGGAAGGGGTTGACTGGATTGTCCCCGTGCCATTGCATCCAAGCCGCTTGCGGGAACGCGGCTTCAACCAGGCCCTGCTCCTGGCCCACGCCTTGTTTCCCAAGGACCTCCGGATCGCCCCCGGCCTTCTGTTCCGTACCCGGCCGACCGAGCCGCAGACCAGCTTCAACGGGACAGCCCGCCGCGCCAATCTGAAAAACGCCTTCGCGGTTGTAAAACCGCAAGGGCTTGCAGGGAAAAATATTCTCCTCATCGACGATGTGTTCACCACCGGCACCACGGTGAACGAATGCGCCCGGGTTCTCAAAAAGGCGGGCGCTGCCGGAGTGATGGTGCTGACGCTGGCCAGGGTCAAGGAGGATTATTAGGTAAATATCCATCAGCACCACATCTGCTTCGCAGTCTCGCCTCGCTCACATAGCTGGGCTATTGCTCGCCGTCCTATTCCGCGCATCTGCGGCAGCAGCGAAGCGGCGCTGCTAATATTTACCGCCTGTGGGGATGCCGGGATTTCATCTTGATTTGGTCGGATAGTTAGAGCTTGGCAGCAGAAAAATTCCGGTTTACCCTGTAGCCACAACAACCATGAAACCATGAGGAAACATTGCCATGAATCTCCATGCCCTTGCCAGCCTTGCCGCCCTTGTTGTTGCCGGTCTGACCTTTGCCTTCATGCTTAAAAAGCAAAGGGAAATCGACTGCCCGTCCTGACTGCTTATCTACGCCACCACTGGTATGGGTCTCATATCATATTATCTCTTCACCTTTTTTCTCTGATCTCCCGGGGCAGACATGCACGTTTCAGGAAAACCCTATCGAACCATCTGGCCGTCTGAGACAGACGGCGCCACCATAAAGATTATCGACCAGCGTCATCTTCCCCACCGCTTCGTGGTTGAGGAGCTGCGCACCGTGAACGAGGTGTGCACGGCCATCCGGGAGATGCATGTGCGCGGGGCCGGGCTCATCGGCGCCACGGCCGGTTTCGGCATGCACCTTGCCGCCCTTGCCGCGCCGGAACATGACTTTGCCGGATTTATGCACAAAGCGGGCGAGAAACTGGTCCAAACCAGACCCACCGCCGGCAATCTGGCCTGGGCGGTGAAGCGGCAGCTTGCAGCCATCGATCAGGGAGAAACCATTACGGCACAACGGGCCAGAGCCTTTGCGGTTGCCTGCGAGATAGCGGGCGAGGACGCGGAATTCTGCCGAAGGATCGGGGAGCACGGCAAGGAGATCATCGCCGAACTGAGCCGCAGAAAAAACGGCGGGGTGGTCAATATCCTCACCCACTGCAATGCGGGCTGGCTGGCCTTTGTGGATTACGGTTCCGCCACCGGACCCATCTATGCCGCCCATGCCGAGGGGATCAAGGTGCATGTCTGGGTGGACGAAACCCGCCCCTGGCTGCAGGGGGCAAAGCTCACCGCCTGGGAACTGAAGGAGGAAGGGGTACCCCACACCCTGATCGCCGACAACACCGGGGGCCATCTCATGCAGCACGGCATGGTGGACATGGTCATCGTCGGCACCGACCGCACCACCCGCTGCGGCGACGTGGCCAACAAGATCGGCACCTATCTCAAGGCGTTGGCCGCCCGCGACAACGGGGTGCCCTTTTATGTGGCCCTGCCCTCCTCCACCTTTGACTGGGCGGTGCGGGACGGTCTGAGCGAGATACCCATCGAACAGCGGAGCGGCGAGGAGATCACCCATATCCGGGGCTTGAACGAGGCGGCGGAAATGACCACCATCGCCATTGCCCCGCCGAATACGGCCACAGCGAACTATGCCTTTGACGTCACCCCGGCCAGGTTGATCACCGGGCTGATCAGCGAACGCGGAATCATGCAGGCCAGCGAAGGGGATATCCTGCGGCTGTACCCGGAACACTGCCGGAAACACCTCATGCCAGCCCCAGGCTCTCCATCACCGTCTCGTGAAACAGAGGCCGGAACTGCTTGATCCGTGGATTCTCCCGGCTGGGATGGACCCGGTTGCTCAAGAGAACCATGACCAGATCGCGGGCCGGGTCGATCCAGAAGGATGTCCCGGTAAAACCGAGATGGCCCACGCTGGCAGGATCCAGATATCTTCCGCCACTGGAACCGGTGGCGGAAGGGGTGTCAAAACCCAAACCCCAGGTGGAGCCGGGGATGTTTTGACGGATTAAAAATCGGCCAAGATCGCTTGTCAGGTAGCCGGGATGCTCCTTGCGGCCCTGCCATTGATCGAGCAACAGCACCCCCATCTCCAGCACCCCCCCGATGGTGCCGAACAACCCGGCATGCCCGGCCACCCCTCCAAGGGCATGGCAGTTTTCATCGCTTACCTCGCCGCAGAGGAGCCGCTTGCGAAAAGCGCACTCTTCCGTGGGAGCGATGCGCTTCTTGTGCGTGGTCCCTGTTTGCTCTGGCCCTGCCGGTCCATAGAATATCTTTTCCGCAATCCCCAGGGGGTCGGCGATTTTTTCCCTGAAAAACCGGTCCAGCTCCCAATCGCTTTTCCTTTCCACAATCAGGCCCAACAACATGAAGCCGAGATCGCTGTACACCGAACCGCTGCCAGGCTCATAGGCTGGAGATTCAGCGAGGAGCAGGTCGAGGAGCGCTTCCTTTCTTTTTGCCTCGGGCAGGCGGAGCAATTCGAGATAATAGGGTTTATGGGCAGAAAAGCCAGCGGAATGTCGGAGAAGATCCTTGATCGAGACCCTGTGCAGGAATGAATCCCTTGCCAGGGGAAAAATATCCGAGATCCGTTCGGCAAGTTGCAGCCGTTGCGCTTTCAACAGGGCAAGCACCGCCAGGGTTGTGGCCAGCGGCTTGGTCAGCGAGGCGAGATCGTACACCGTGGCTTCATCAACCCTGTTTTCCCGGCTGTAGGTGGTGTGTCCGTATGTCTGAATTATCCGTTCTCTCTTCTCCGGCACTCCCCACACAACCCCCATTGCGGCCCCGGGAAAAGCACGCCGCTGGATCGCCTCGGTGAAAATATTGTAACAGTTTGATATTGTTGTTTTTTTAATGTTTGTATGCATGCAGTTAAAAAATATTCCGCTCCCTGGTGGGGATGGTCACAAAAATGGGTGTTTCGGCGGCTCGAAAATAACCATAATACAGTATCTTTTTATTTATTATCATTGAATTTTTTTTGATTTTACACTATCTTTTTGTAGCTGTTTTTAAAAAAATGCAGCCGCTGACGCATATTTAGTTTTTTTACAATAAAATCAATAAATTAAATGGTTTTTATTGTCGTGATCCACCTAGAGTCCTTGCATAATTTTTTCAACACCTTCTTAACAGTGTCTGTCAAAACTCTGTTCACTCTGTTTGTACAATCTGTTGATAACTTGTTGTATATCCTTTTCCAATTTTTCCCAGTCTGCGTTCGATTAAAAAATATTTAAAATGTTCAGGAGGTTACTGTCTTTTTCAACATATCAACACCCTTAATAACCATAATCTTTTAAATATACATACAACTACTACTCTATGGAGTGCCCCTTATGTCCCTTATTTTCAACATCTCCCGTGATGATTTTTTGACAGGCCTTGCTTCCCTGCAAAATGTAACCGGTAAAAAGGAAATATCGCCATTCTCTCCAATATCCTGATTGAGTCTCAAACAGACTCCCTCCTTTTGACTGCCACCGATCTGGAAATAGGCATCCGAAACAGTCTGCCTGCGGAGATACTCTCCCCCGGCTCCATTACCCTGCCTGCAAAGAAGATTTTTGAAATAGTGCGGGAGTCCGGCGCCGATCAGATCCACGTCGAGATCATGGAAAACAACTGGGCGAAGATCACTGCGGATTCCACGGATTACAAGCTGGCCGGCATGCCCAGCGAGGAATATCCCGCCTTTCCCGAGTACGATGAAAACAATCTTGTAGCCCTGGCCAGCGACAGGATCAAGGATCTCATCGATAAAACGATATATTCCGTGGCTCCGGAAGGGGAATCCCAATTCAATCTCACCGGGGTTCTGGTGGAAAAGGATGTTGCGGACGGCAAGAACATGCTCCGCATGGTTTCCTCGGACGGGCACCGTCTTTCTTTGTGCGAAACGAACGTGGACAATGATTTGAGCGGGCTGAAGATGGAGAAGATCATCCTCATTCCCCGCAAAGGCATGCAGGAAATACGAAAATTCACGGATAATTCAGCGGAAATAAAAATATCGTTTGAAGAAAAACAGGCGGTTATAAAAACCGACCATTCCATCATCGTTGTCCGTTTGATGAATGGTGATTTTCCGGATTATAAAAATATCATCAATATTATCAAAAAAGAAAAGTGCATAGAGATGAAAAGGGTCCAGTTCATGAATTCGATGAAAAAAATGAATCTCTTTACCGAAGACCGTTACAACGCCGTGCAGTTTCAGATAAAACCCGGCAAACTTATCCTTTCCTCGCAGAGCATGGATATAGGCAGCGCCAAGGATGAAATAGCGATCACCTATGACGATGCTCCCTTAAAGCTCGGATTCAACGGAAAATATTTTATTGAAACCATGCAGGTAATGTCCAGCGAGACCATCAAGGCCTATATCAATTCGGAAGAAAGCCCCTGCATGATTCAAGGCGACGACGATCCAGGCTTTGCCAGCATCATCATGCCCATGAAGATATAAAGGGCGCAAGGCAACACCCTTTTCCGGTTATTCCTTGTGTAGCACCAACAATTTTTTTAATAAAAAAAAAGAAGACGAGGGCTCATACTTTGACTGAAGGACAGAAAAATTACGGAGCGGATCAGATCAAGGTTCTTTCCGGCCTTGAAGGCGTCCGGATGCGTCCGGCCATGTACATCGGCAACACGGCGGAAGAAGGGCTCCATCACCTCATCTACGAAGTGGTGGACAACAGTATCGACGAGGCCCTGGCAGGACATTGCACGGACATCAAAGTGATTTTCCACCGGGACGGAAGCTGCAGTGTAGAGGACAACGGACGCGGAATCCCGGTGGAGATGCACGAAGAAGGGGTTTCCGCCTTGGAGCTGGTCATGTGCACCCTGCATGCGGGCGGCAAGTTCGATCACGATACCTACAAGGTTTCCGGTGGGTTGCACGGGGTGGGCGTTTCGGTGGTCAATGCCCTGAGCAAATGGGCCACGGCCGAGGTAAAAAGAAACGGTAAGATCCATCGCCAGACGTACCACCTTGGTATTCGCCAGGGAGAAATGGAAACCTTCGGCGAGTCAGACAAGACCGGCACCAAGATCACCTTCATGCCCGACCCGGAGATATTCAAGGAAACCACCGAGTTCAAATACGACATCATCCAGGCCCGCATGCGGGAAGTGGCTTTTTTGAACAAGGAGGTAAAGATCCTCCTCCACGACGAGCGGACCGGGGCCGAGGATATCTTTCACTTCGAAGGCGGCATCGTCTCCTATATCGAATATCTCAATCGCAACCGGACCCATATCCACCCCGATCCGGTCTTTATCTACGGCGAGCGCGACAATGTCCAGGTGGAGGTCAGCTTCCAGTATTTCGACGGCTACTCCGAGCGGCTCTTTTCCTTTGTCAACAACATCAACACCAAGGAAGGCGGCACCCATGTCGCCGGTTTCCGGGGTGCGCTGACCCGATGCATCAACAAGTATGCCAGCGACGACGTGGTCCCCAAGAACATGAAGGAGAAGATGGGCGGCGATGATGTCCGCGAGGGACTCACCTGCGTGGTTTCAGTCCGTGTTCCCGACCCGCAGTTTGAAGGGCAGACCAAGACCAAGCTGGGCAACAGCGAGGTGAAATCCATCGTGGAAGCGGTGTGCCATGAAAAGCTCTCCATTTATCTTGAGCAGAATCCCCAGGTGGCCAGGAAGATTCTCACCAAGGTGGTGGACGCGGCCCGGGCCCGGGAAGCAGCCCGGCGCGCCAAGGAACTCTCCCGCAAAAAGGGCTCCGGCCTTGATCTGCTGATGGCTGGCAAACTAGCGGAATGCCAATCCAAAGACCCCAAGGACCGCGAGATATTCCTGGTGGAGGGTGATTCCGCCGGCGGTTCGGCCAAACAGGGACGGGACCGTTCCGTACAGGCCATCCTCCCCCTGCGCGGCAAGATCATGAACGTTGAAAAGGCCCGGTTCGACAAGATCCTCTCCAGCGAGGAAATAAAACAGATCATCTCCGCCCTTGGCACCGGCATCGGCCGCGATGAGTTCGACCTGGATAAACTTAGGTACCACAAGATCATCATCATGACCGATGCGGACGTCGACGGCGCTCACATCCGCACCCTGCTGCTCACCTTTTTCTACCGGCAGATGCTGCCCCTGGTGGAAAACGGCAATATCTACATCGGGCAGCCGCCCCTGTTTCGCCTGGGTCGCGGCAAGAAAGAGCAGTATTTTTCCGACGAGAACGAGCTCAACCAGTATCTCTTTGCCCAGGCCAGCACCAGTGTCCAGGTAACGGTGGGTACAAGCGAGGAGAAGATGGCGGGCGAGGATCTCATCGGTCTGTTGAAAAATCTTGCCGGCTACCAGAAGATCATCGAGTACCTGACCCGCATCAACCTCTGGGAAGAGATGGTCCATTTCCTGCTGGACAACGACATCACCTCGGCGGATCAGTTTGAAGACCTCAATCTGGTGGAGCACCTCAACGAAGAGCTGCACCACAAGGATTTGATCCTCGGCGCTGTCCGCCCCTGCCGCTGGCGGCCGAGCTGCTGGGAGTTCGACGCGGCCATCAAGGACAAGGCCCACATGATGATCACCGTGGGCCCGCAGGTCCCGCTGATCGGCGAATACCGTTCCGCCATCCGCCAGTATCCACAGATCAAACAGTATCTCACCTCCCCGTTCACCGTGGAGACTGCCAACAAGGAGATCGCAGTGCCCAACTGGCAGGAGCTGCTCACCGTTGTCCGGCAGGAGTCGTTTAGGGGCAGCAACCTCCAGCGCTACAAGGGTCTCGGTGAAATGAACCCCGAGCAGCTCTGGGATACCACGATGAACCCGGATAAACGGACCCTGCTGCGGGTGAGTATCGACGATGCGGCCTTGGCCGACGACATGTTTACCTGTCTGATGGGCGACAAGGTGGAGCCCCGGCGCGAGTTCATCCAGAACCACGCCCTTGAGGTGGCGGACCTCGATATTTAGCAGGGTGTTTTTACCAACCCGTTCGGTCTGAGCATGTCTAAGGCCTGTAATTGCAGGTATCAGTGGTTCGACAAGCTCACCACGAACGGAAGAAGTCTTATGCTTTCAAAGATGACCACCGTTCACCCTGAGCGTGTCGAAGGGTGTTTTCGGAGTTTTGCAACAGGCTCATAAAACAAGGATTTGTAATATGTCGGAAGAAATGACCCAAGATTTGCCGATCTCCTCGATCTCCATTGAAAAGGAATTGAAGAAATCCTACCTCGATTACGCCATGAGCGTCATCATCGGCCGGGCCCTGCCCGATGTGCGCGACGGCCTCAAGCCCGTGCATCGCCGCGCCCTCTTTGCCATGCGGGAACTGAGCAACTTCCACAACCGGCCCCATCTCAAGTCCGCCCGTATTGTCGGTGACGTCATCGGTAAGTACCATCCCCACGGCGATACCGCGGCCTACGACACCATCGTCCGCATGGCCCAGGATTTTTCCATGCGCTACCCGTTGGTGGACGGCCAGGGTAACTTTGGTTCGGTGGACGGCGATTCCCCTGCGGCCATGCGGTACACCGAAGCGCGGATGACCAAGATCGACCAGGAGATCATCGCGGATCTGGAAAAGGAAACCGTTGATTTCGTGCCCACCTACGACAACTCCCACATGGAGCCGGTGGTTTTCCCCTCCAGAATTCCCAATCTGCTGATCAACGGCTCCTCCGGCATCGCCGTAGGCATGGCCACCAATATCCCGCCCCACAACCTGGTGGAGGTGATGAACGGCCTCATCGCCATGATCGACGACCCGAATATTACGGTCAATCAGCTCATGGACCATATCACCGGTCCGGATCTCCCCACCGGCGCCTTTATCTGCGGCCGGGCCGGCATCCGGGAGGCCTATGAAACCGGTCGCGGCTCCATTCTCATGCGCTCCAAGACCGATGTGGAGAAGAGCAAGAGCGGCCGGGAATCCATTATCATCACCGAGATCCCCTACCAGCAGAACAAGGCGTTCCTCATCGAAAAGATTGTCCTGTTGGTCAAGGATAAGCGGATAGATACCATCGCCGAGGTGCGCGACGAATCCGATCGGCACGGGATGCGCATCGTGCTTGATCTGAAAAAGGACGCCATTGCCGAGGTGGTGATTAATCAGTTGTACAAGCTGACCCCGCTCCAGCGGAGCATGGGTATTATTCTGCTCTCCATCGTCAACAACCGGCCTGAGATTTTGAATCTGCGGCAGATTCTCGAATATTTCCTCCTGCACCGGAAGACCATTGTTTACCGGCGCACTGCCTACGACCTCAAAAAAGCCGAGGAAAAGGCCCACATTTTGGAAGGGCTCAAGATCGCCATCACCAACCTCGATGAGGTGGTGGAGCTGATCAAACAATCCGCCAACCCGCAGGAAGCCAAGATCGGCCTGATAGCCCGCTTCTCCCTCTCCGAGATCCAGGCCCAGTCCATTTTGGAGATGCGGCTGCACCGGCTCACCGGCCTTGAGCGGGAAAAGATCGTCAGCGAATACGAAGAGCTGATGCGGCAGATCACCTGGTTCAAGCAGGTGTTGGCAGATCAGCACCTGGTGATGAAGATCATCCGCGACGAGTTCACCGAGATCATCGAGCAGTACGGCGACGAGCGGCGCACCGAGATCATCGAGGCCCCGGACGAGATTCTGCCGGAAGACATGATCATGCAGGAAGAGATGGTGGTAACGGTCACCCATGAGGGCTACATCAAGCGCAATCCCGTTGACCTCTACCGCTCCCAGCGGCGTGGCGGCAAGGGCGTCAAGGGCGCCAACACCATCGAGGACGATTTCGTCTCCAACATGTACACTGCCTCCACCCACGACACCTTCCTCTTCTTCACCAACCTCGGCAAGGTCTTCTGGCGCAAGGTGTACGAGATTCCCCAAGCTGGCCGCATCGCCCGGGGCAAGGCCATTGTCAACCTTCTCGAACTCACCGAGGGCGAAAAGGTTGCCGCCATTCTGCCGGTCTCGACCTTTGACGTACCCGAGGGTCAGGAATGCCACGTGATGATGATCACCAAGAAGGGCATCGTCAAGAAAACGGTGCTCTCCGAGTTCCGCCGCCCCATCCGGCGCGGCAAGATCGCCCTCACCATCCGCGAGGATGACGAGATTTTGGGGGCGGTGTTGACCAACGGCAGCAACGATATCCTGGTCGTCACCCGCAAGGGCATGTCGGTCCGCTTCAACGAGCAGAACGTCCGCAGTATGGGCCGCACCGCAACCGGGGTCAAGGGCATCAACCTGGCCGAGGGCGACGAGGTGGTCTCCGTTGATGTGGTGCACGAGGGCTCCTCGGTGGTGGTGGTCACGGAAAACGGCTACGGCAAGCGGAGCGAGGTGGATGAATACCGGTTGATCAAGCGCGGCGGCAAGGGGGTTTTCGCCATCAAGGCCAGCGAACGCAACGGCCTGGTGGTCGGGGCCATGCAGGTGACCGACGAAGACGAGCTGATGATGATCACCAACGGCGGCAAGATCATCCGCATCTCCATGCGCGATCTGCGGGTTATTGGCCGGAATACTCAGGGAGTAAGGCTCTTCAAGCTGGACGAGGGTGAGAAGGTTATGGCGGTGGATCGGATGGCCGAGATCATTTCCGAGGATGAGGAAGGCGAGGACGAGGAAACCGAAGAGTGATGCAAAAAGTTGCATTTTGCAATTTTAAGTCGTAAAATGTATCCATGAGAGAGACCCATCATGGAGGTGTACTATGGCAATGGCGGTAAGAATATCAGAAGAGTTGGTCGGCGAAGCGAAACGGTTCAGTAAAATCGAGCACCGATCCCTGACCGGCCAAATCGAGCATTGGGCGCGGATCGGCAAATGCTCGGAAGAAAACCCGGATCTCACCTACAGCCTTATCAAGGAGATTTTGATGGGGCTTGAAGAGCTGGAGCACGACGAGAAGACAGAGTATCAATTCGGTTGATGATCCATGAAGATTTATCAATCACGCTCGTTTGCGAAAAAAGTTAAAAAATTCAGTGAGAAAGAGAAGTCTGAATTAGACAGCGCAATCAGGCGGATTATCGAAAACCCCACCCTTGGCTCGGAAAAGAAAGGCGACTTGAGGGGCGTTTTTGTCCACAAGTTCACGGTGCAGAGCCAGATGTATCTTCTTGCGTATCGTTGTATCAAGGACGAAAGTCTTGAGCTTATCATGATCGGACCCCATGAGAATTACTACAGGGATTTGAAGACGTATTTGAAAAGCGGATGAGGC
>Ga0180015_1000397_pt1 | contig 12672 bp, 6 predicted proteins | sample KR13_S2_MetaG_FD_116508 | JGI IMG/M metagenome (GOLD analysis project Ga0180015, IMG submission 116508) | Groundwater microbial communities from the Olkiluoto Island deep subsurface site, Finland - KR13_S2_MetaG | ecosystem: Environmental > Aquatic > Deep subsurface > Groundwater | place...
CCCCCCCCCCCCCCCCCCGAATTAGCACTTGAGCTCACTTATTTATATTTCCTAAAAATATTTCTCTTTCTAATTTCTCTTAAAAATACTTCCAATTTCTCACAGACCTTTTCTCTTTTCAAATCTTTAAATCAATTTATTAAAGTCCAAAGCATAATACTATTGTGCTTTGGACTTTTTATTTTTAAAAATAATAATTAACACAATATTTGCTCGTTTAAATGAAAGCAGGGAAGGGCACAATTCATTGTGCCCCTACAAAATCATAGAAAAATGTAGGGGCTTGATTTATCAAGCCCGCAATAAGGACGGGTCGGATGAATCCGACCCCTACAGAAAAAGAAATGTAGAGGCCTATTGCATACGCCCACATGAGCCAAAAATAAATTTAAAGAGAAAAAATTTATGAAAAAGAAAATATTATTAGTCGATGACGACAAATTTATCAGAGATACTTTTGTGGAGAGATTAAGGAACAATAAATATGAGGTCAGTTCTGCTAAGGATGGCAAAGAGGCAATAGAAAAGATATCTAATAATAATTTTGATGTAGTAATTACTGATATAGGGATGCCCGAAGTAAACGGAATAGAAGTCCTTAAATTTAGCAAAAAGAACAAACCAAAGACTAAAGTAATTATGATGAGCGCTTATGTCCCTCAGGAAGTTGTTAGTGAAGTGATGGAATTAGGTGCAGATGAATATATTGAGAAGTCTTCTTTTTTAAAAGATACTGCCAGGATATTAGATAAAATTGTCTGAAAGAGAACGTAAAACTTAGTACACAATCAGAATTAGGAGGTGGCTTTTAAAGAAAAAAATATTCTTTTTGCCTGCCCTGTGTGAAGCCTTGCTTCACTGGGGTCATTTCGCGCACTTGATGCGGAATCCATAAGCAGAGGGCACAATTCATCGTGCCCACAGGAGCCAGAAGGCAAAAATAAAATATGTAGCATCACGGCGTTGCCGTGATGAAAGAAGAAGAGCTGATGCCCATGAGCATAATAATTAAAAAATAGAATTTTGAAGGTAGAAAGAATCCGATAAAGGCAAGCCATTAGTTATGATGGTACTCAAAGCCACGGGTCTAAGCTGATAAATCAGTTAGACAGCCGAGTTGCCGAAGATTTTAAAAATATTAAATTACCGGATTCTAAAAAACGGAGGTGACAGAAGAAAAAAAATTAGGATTTTTTTAGGTTTACAGTGTTAACTTAAATTTAAGAAATTAAAAGAGTAAAATCAAAATAATAAAAGGAGAAAAATGAAATGAAAAAATTAATGATAATTTTATTAGTAGGAATATTGACTTTAGGATTAAGCGGAGTAGTATATGCTGGTACACAAGAGATTTCAGCCACAATCGCAACTTCGGTGGCAATTACCACAGATCCTGTTGCTCTTACTGGCACTAATATCACAGCTGCCGGAGGTTGGGAGGATGCCAGCAAGACAATTGTGATAGCGGCCAATTGTCCGTATGATGTTACAGTTATGGTTACAAATGCGATCCATCCAACTGGAGAAGCAGCGGTGGACGTTAAAATGACTGCTTCAGTTTCTCCTTATACGGACCTGAATAATGCGTTTCAGCTTGGTTACTGGTCTGCTACCGGTGGAGCTACCAGTACGGACGCTACAATGAGTTACCCCACAGCGATAACTACTGGTGCTGTGACCTTTGTCAGCTGTCCCGTAGATCCACCCGACGGCTCGAATACCTTAGGAATTAAATATAAACAGACTATTACACTCGCTGACCCTTCCTATGAGCTTACTGGAGCTGCACAGCTAAACTATCAAATTAAACTTACCTGGACAGCGTCAGTTGGTGTAACATAAACTGAAACTGGAGTAGTTATGTAGGAAGCGTCACCGGGATTAAAATCCAAAGTGGCGCTTCCTTTTATTTAACTTTGCTTTTTAATTTAGAAGGACTAGCTTTATAGAGATTCAGAAAAGGAGATGTCTGATGGTTACAAGTGTAATTAAAAGGAAAATTTTTATAGTTATTGTAGTTTTATTTTGCAGCCTGTGTTTATCTGGGGCAGTAGTTCATGCAGGCTTTGGCGTATCCCCAGCAAGTTTCATATCTGACTTACCTGAATCTGAAAGCTTCTCAACTACTGTGAGAAATACCGGAGACAGTCCCATTAATATCGTGATCATTCCTGCTGGACTAAAAATAGATCCCACTGGAGGAGTTAGCCCTCAAGAGTCAGAAGAGGAGCTAAGAGCAGCAGCCAAGGTGTTTCACCCTGACCTTGCGAGCTTTTTACTGCCCGCCCAAGCATCAAAGGAGGTAACCATAAGTGTAACCCCACCAGAGGATGCCGAAGGAGGAATTTATGGGACAATCTTAGTGGTTTCCGAACCTCCAAAATTAGAGGGTAGTGGAGTGCTCAATGTTACGCGGATTGCCATACCTGTCTTATTTGCTCTGCCTGGCTCATCTAAGAAAATCGGCAGGGTGACAGAGATAGACGCAGCTCAGGAGGAGATTGGGGCACCAATTGAGGTGAAGGTTATGTTTGAAGATACTGGGAATGTCCATTTTCGTGTTACAGGAGAGGCCTTCATTGAAAATCAAGAGGGTATAGAGATAGCTCGCTTATCTCTGGGAACACATATGGTAATACCACCGGGTGGTGACCGCCTATTTTCCGGGAATTGGCAATCGGAAGGATTAGCTGTTGGAGATTACACAGTGAGAGCAGAGATGCAAATAGAGGATGGTACTCTAATAAAATCAGAGAAGATCTTTCACGTTGTCTCTACCGATAAGATTCTACAATTAGATGGGGAAATCTCAGATTTCTCAGCGAATAAGACGGCTAAAAATAAACCAATTAACTTTGGATTGGTATTTTATAATAAATCAAATGTAGAGCTTTTACCAGAAGGTGAAATAAATATCAAAAATTCAAATGGTGACATGATAACAACTATACCTATCGTTGCAAAAGAGAAGATAACTCCTAAAAGCAGTGGTGAATTAAGGGCTGTTTTAGATAAGGGATTGCCTCAAGGTGAGTATATTGCAGAAGCAATAATAAATTATGGTCTTTCGCAATATAAGGAAATGAGGACAGCCAAAGCTCAGGTTAAATTTACTGTTCTGGAAAAGATACCGGTTATTGCCGGTGAGATATCAAAATTTACGGTAGATTCCATAAAATCCGGAGAGGCAGTAGTGCCCCAGTTGTTCTTTAAAAATACCGGTAATACTGAATTTACCGTAGAAGGATTGATTGAATTAAAGAATAGTGCCGGGAAGACAGTAGGACAGATACCGGTTAATAAGATTGAATTAGCTGAAAAAGAAGAGAAGAGATTAGGGGGTAATTGGAGCGGGACCTTACCGGTGGGATTATATAAAGCGGTAGTTACCTTAATTTATGGTGGAGATAAGATGGTGAGCGGTGAGGCATCGTTCCTGGTGAAATAGAAGGGAAGGGCGTATGCAATAAAATAAGAGGGCACAATTCATTGTGCCCCTACAAGAGATAAATTTAAAGGAAAGACAATGGAGTTAGGGAGGAAGTGAGGTGATAAAGGAAAAAGCTATCAATGCGTTAAAAGATGGATGGTTTATTAAGGCAGGGCTGTTAGTCTTGCTTTTTCTTGCCCCCTTGGTTTTTTATCCCTGGGCTACTACTTTCACTATTACTAAAAATACGGTAGTTGAAATTATCATATTTTTAGTTGGTGGTCTCTGGATAATTAAACAATTAGAAAAAAAAGAGGACACTCTTTTAAAATCTCCGTTAAATTTACCCATTCTGATTTTTTCCCTTACTATTTTAATCTCCTTGTTTCAGACTAATAGCCTGTATGATAGCTTTAATGAATTAGCTCTTTGGGGCAGTTACCTTCTTTTATATTTTATAGTTATCTCTTCAATTAAGGATAAAAAATGGATTTCTATTATCTTAACTACAATTTTTTTAGCCGCCTCTATAGCAGCAGTTTATTGTATATTTCAATTCTATGGTCTTGATTTTTCATTCTGGAGGAAGATAGGAGGAAGGGGTAGTCTCTTTTCTACCTTTGGTAATCCTAACTATTTAGCCGGGTATTTAGCAGCTGTTATTCCGCTTGTCTTTGTGTTGTTTTGCTTACAGAAAGTTAAATTTAAGAAGATTATTTTAGAATTAATTGTTGCTCTTTTATACGCGAGTTTATTGATGACCCTCTGTCGGGGAGCATGGATGGGCCTTTTTATTTCAGTAGTGGTTATGTTAGGAGCTATCTATTTTTTTAAAAGAAGCGAATTAACATTCTTTCGAAAAAATAAAAATTGGATTGTCAGTCTAATTTTAATATTATTAGTAATTTCAATAGTTTACTCTACACCTAATCCCCTTAATCCGGAGAAAATAAGTGTAACTCAAAGGGTTACTTCTACAATTGAAAAGGGCAGTTCTTCAATGCAGACGCGTTTTCTTATCTGGTTGAGCAGTTTAGAGACTATTCGTCAATCTCCCTTGTGGGGTGAAGGTATTGGTACCTATGGACTTTATTATCCTTCCTCCCAGGGAGCAGTATTGGCACAAAAAAGATATCAAAAATATATCCCTTATACTAATAAATCAATAAATGCTCATAATGATTATCTGCACATAGGGGGAGAAATTGGAATTATAGGTTTGGCTGCCTTTTTATGGATAATATTTGCTTTTTATAAAAATACTTTGAACGGTTTGTTAAGGTCGCAAAATAGAGAGAGAATATTTTTACTTATAGGATTTATAGGGGGAGTTACCGTTTTACTTGTTGATGCTTTAGTCAGTTTCCCTTTTCACATTATTCAAAATGGGATGCTCTTCTGGCTGATTTTAGGATTAACGGTAGTGGTTATTAAGGGGGCGCCTGAAGTTGAGGGTAGCAAAGACGAGGGAACTTTGGGTGATAAAGATGATAGAGGGGATAAAAAGAATAATTTAGAAAAATATAATATATTTAAAATATTTAAAGAAAATATATTGCTAAGAAGGTTCATTCAGATTGGGATAGTGGTAATGGTAATATTGTTAGTGATAGTAAAGATAAACTGGTATCGTGCTGATATTTATCTGAAAAAAGGTGAAATGTTAATGCAGACGAAGAATTATTTAGGGGCAGTAAAGCAACTGGAGAAATCTAGAGGGCTTAATCCTTATAATGGCAGAAATTATCTGCCATTAGGGATTGTCTATAATAATTTAGGTCGTTATGATGAAGCAATTATGGCTTTTAGAAAGGCGGAAAAGAATTGGATAACTCAAGAACTTTATAATGGTTTAGGATATGCTTACCTTAAATTAGGTGATTTAGAAAAAGCAGAAGAAGCTTATGAAAAAAATATTTATATGTTTCCCAATATTGCCGATGCTTATCTAAATTTAGCTGATGTATATGTGCTGCAGGCCGAGAAAGATTTAGAGGAGGAAGGGCAGATAGATTTAGCGGAAAAGAAGTTAGATAAAGCCTTTTTAATATATGAGCAGGGAATGGTTTTTGATAAGGAATTTTTGTTACCAGCTAGATTAATCAAGGGTTATCAGGGAGTAGCCGTTGAGAAAGTAGCTCTAAATAGTAAAGAGACAAATAGTTCAAGATTATTAGTCAGAGAAGAGAGATCAGCTAATGGTGAAATGGTTATGGGGAATCCTTATAATTCTCGATACTTTTATAATCCTCAAGATTCCTCTATTTTAGATCTTTTATTGCCCTGGGCTCCCCCGGAAAAACCACTCTCTTTTAAAGCCTTTTCTTATGGAGAAGATAATATTAAAGAAAATTTGAGTGCTTTTTTGGAAGTAGAAGATGGAGAGGGTAATTCTATAGTCTCTTTAGAGATGAAAAAAAATGAGAAAGATTTATTTTTTATTTTTGAACCAACGGAAGAGGGCACGATTCATCGTGCCCCTACTATGTGGAGCGGATTGATAAAAGATGGGCTGCCCGAAGGTGAATATCAAGTTAGATTAAAGATAAAGGATGAAGATAGAGTAATTGCTGAAACAGAGAAGCAATTTAGGATTTTTAAGGAGAAGGAAATTTCAGGAAGGATTATAGAGTTTTTTGTGCCCCAGGCTAAAGTCGGAGAAGTAATTATTCCCAAGATTGTTATTAGAAATCAATCCTTAGAGGTTTTACCGGTTTGGGGATTTTTTAAGGTAATAAATAATAAAGGGCAAGAGATAGCCAATGTTATTATAGATAAAGTAGATATTCCGGTATCTGGTAATAGAGAACTAGAAGTAAGCTGGCAGCCAGAAAAGAGATTAACAGTTGGTTTATACAAAGCAGAAGTAATTGCTATTTTTGGAAAAGACCAAGCCGATCATGGGGAGAGTTTATTTTTAGTAACAAAGTAATTAAAAAAGGTAGGGGCACGATGTATCGTGCCCGCAAGAGCTAAGAGGAGAGGTGTCTTGATAAAGAAGAGAATAAAGTGGATATTTTTTATAGGGATATTTTTTCTTCTTTTGTTGGGAGGAGAAGACAGGGTTCAGGCCAGGATAGGTGTTTCTCCTTTGATGATTTATAAAGAAGTCAATGTTAGTGAAGATCTAATTTCCACGGTAGTTACTAATTTAGAAAGCCATCCCTTAGAGATCGTTACTTTTTTAGCAGGTTTATCTCATAATTTAGAAGGTGGGATTGAGATTTTAGAAAATGAGAAAGAAATAGAAAAAGCAGAGAATATATTTAATCTTGCTCCTTCAGATAGAAAGTTTATTCTGGCACCAGGAGAGAAGAGAAAGATAAATCTCAAAGTGAATATTCTTCAAGCCCAGCAGATAAAACCATCAGGAGCAGCTTATGGTGTGCTGCTGTTTAGTAGTCAACCTTTGGAAAATAAGAATAGGACCTTACTTAATGTGACTCGAGTTGGAGTAGCTATATTGATTACCCTGCCAGGAGATAAGACAATAAAAGGGGAAATAACTCAGGCTTATCTTATGCAGGCAAAGGCAGGAGAAGAGATTAATTATGTCCTAAAGTTAAAAAATAGCGGAAATGTCCATTTTACTCCTTTGTGGGGAGAAGTAATAGTTAAAAATAAAAAAGAAAAAGAAGAAGGCAGATTCTTTATCCAACCACGTATTTGTCTGCCTGAGAGAGAATGTTATCTAAGGGCTAAGTGGAAAGCCAATAATCTACCTCCAGGAGAGTATATAGCTTATGGAGCAATAGAGATAGAAAAAGGAAAAAGGATAAAAGTAGGTGATATGCCTTTTACTATAATTAAGCCCCATACCTTAGCTCAGCCAGGGGGAACACTATCCGATTTAGAGGATAGAAAAGTAGTACAGAAAGAGCCAATTGATTTTGATTTTGCTTTTACCAATAAGGGGAATATTGATTTAAATCCTATCATTAGTTTAGAGGTCAGAGAAGATGAAGGCAAAGGTAAATTAATACGAGAAATTTTTTTTCAGGATGAAAAGGTTAATGTTGGTGAGAAGAAAGATTATTCGATAATTATAAAGGGTTTACCTGTGGGGAATTATGATGTAATAATAAAAGCAGAGTATAGTGAACCTGAGTATGGAGGGATAAGGGTAGCAAAGGCGGAAGCTTTGCTGGAGGTTATAGAAAAAGAATTAGTTATAAAAGGAGAGGTTACTGACTTTAGTATAGAAATAGTTGAAGCTGGAAATAGAATTAAAAGTAAGATATCTTTTAAAAATACTGGTAATACTGAATTTAATGTTGAGGGTTTAATTGAATTAAAAAATAATCAAGGAAGAACAGTAGGGCAGATACCTGTTAATGAAACGTCCATTTTGGCTGGAAAAGAGAAGAGAATAGAAGAGTTATGGGAGGGTAGTTTACCTGCTGGACTTTATGAGGCCGAATTGGTTTTAATTTATGGAGAGGGAGAAATGGTAAGCAAGGAAATCTATTTCACTATAGAATAAATCTAAGGATTATTGAATAATGAAAAATAATGGACAAATAAGTTTTAAAAGAAATATTGTTTTACTTTTAGTAATAGCTTTTATTATTATAAATGTAACTTTTTGCTATAGTGAAGTATTTGCCTTTAGTTTTACTACTTCCGATTCTACCGGTCCAATGACAGTGGATTTTGGTTCGGTAAGTCCCAAAGAACCTGCAGTTGCTATACCTCACTGTGCAGAGATTCTAATAGTCACTACCAGTGGAACCTGGGATTTACAGGTTAAAGCTAATAGTGATTTTACTGATACTTCGGTTACCCCAAACAAGACCTTTCCTATAAGCAGATTGTCCTGGGCTTTTCATCCGGAAACTACCAGTGCTTATACACCGGCAGTAACCACAATCACTCCTGATTGGACTCCTTTTCAGATCACTACTAATGATATAGTATTATCAAATCAACCAGCCACTTCTTCAGAAGGAGTAATCATTGATTTAGATTATAGATTAAAAGTTGAGTGGAGTGATTCTCCTGGTAATTACCAGGCTACCTTAACTTATACTGTAACCGCTGGTAATCTGAATATTTCTTATGCTGATCCCAATCCTTTTTCTCCTGATAATGATGGCACCAGAGATACTACCAATATTTATTATATGTTAAGTGAGGCATATACGATTAATGCCTGGATAGAAGACACAGGCGGAGTGAATGTTCATACATTAATTACCAGTAGTGACGAAACTCTGGGATGGCACAACCTTCCATGGGATGGAAATTATAATCCAGACACTCAAGAAGCAATAGAGGATGGACAGTACAAATATGTTATTCAGAATGCAGTGTCAGAAGAATATTTAGCTGCGGGTGTAGTGGTAGTAGACACTTCTGCTAAATCTATAGTAGGGGGAAAGATAACCGGAGATGATCCTGCAGTTAGTTTAGAAGGAGCTTTGGTTCAGCTATATGATGCTACTCGAAGAGATCTTTATGCCTATACTACTTCTGATGCCATAGGAGATTATACTATTAATGGAATACCTATGGGATATTATTATGTAAAAGCCAGTAAAGAAAATTATTATCCGCGAAGTACGGAAACATTTTATGTGCCGGCTTTTACTACTACTGAAGATTCAACTTTTACCAAAAATTTGTTATTATCTCATAACAATACTCTTTTTATAAGTAAATCAGCTAATCATAAGACTGCTTCTATCGGAGATATAGTAACCTATACTATTGAAGTGAAGAATGTAGGTACTGGAAAGGCAAGAAATCTGACTATAGAAGATAATTTGCCATTTGGCTTTAAATATATGAAAGGAACTGCTTATTTCGAAGAAGGTCAAACTTTCTTGGAACCGGTAAGTGAGAATGGTAGAAACTTAAACTGGGATATTTCTACTTTACTACTTCCCGGTTCAAAAGTAACCATTAAATATAAAACAGTAGTTGGATTTGAAGCAAAATTGGGAGTAAATAGAAATTCAGCCAATGTCTATGGATTTACCAGCGAAGGAAAGGTTAGTGCCGGTCCTGCTGCAGCTTTGGTGAAAGTGGTTAAAGGGATTTTTAGAAAAGAAGGAACTATTATTGGCAAGGTATTTAACGATAGAAATGAGAATGGTATTCAAGATGAGGGAGAGAAAGGGATAAGTGGCATAACTTTGGTAATGGAAGATGGGACTTATGTTTCGGTGGATGAGGAAGGAAAATATTCGATACCGAGTGCCAAGCCAGGGAGACATCTCTTGAAGATTCTTAAAGAAACCATTCCTCCCGGTTATATCCCGGTAGGTGGCTTAAGTAGAGTAATAGATCTTCCGGAGAGTGGAATGGCTAAAGCTGATTTTGGATTAAAATTGAAAGAAGGTATAACCTTAAAGGGAGCAGAAGAAGTTAAAGAAAAGAAAAAAGTAGCAGGAGAAAAAGATCAAGGATCCGAACAGGAACAAGAAGAGACCGATATTTTGCTAATTGGCGTAGGGGAAGCTGAGATTGGGCATTTCATTATTGATGGTAATGTAGATAATTTTGTTGCAGGCAATGAACCTTACCAATCGGGATTTTATACTAAAGCTGGATTAAAGTTCTATCTAAAAGGGAAGATAAAGGGCAGTTATCTTCTAACTATGTCTTTTGATTCTGAGCAAGGCATCAATGATGAAATATTAAATCTGATTCAGGAGAATGAATATTATCCAGTATATGGAGATGAAAGCACTTATAGTAAAACGGTTAAGCCTTACGGGATGCTCTATGTTGCTTTGGAATATCAGGGATCTTATATTGAATATGGAAGGCATGATACTGGTTTTACCCAGACAGAATTTACTAAATATAATAGGGCTCTACCGGGAATTAAAACTCATTATCAAAATCAAAAATTTAATCTAACTATTTTTGGTGCTAAAACTGAGCAGATACCCTATTATGAAGAGATACCGGGTGCCAATAAATCTGGTCCCTATTATCTTTCCAAGGCTCCTCTCATAGAAGACAGTGAGCATATCAGAATAATAACCCGAGATAAGGACGACCTTTCTGTTATAATCCGGGAAGAGGAGAAGAAAATTAATGAGGATTATATGATTGATTATGTGGAAGGAAAAGTAATTTTCAATGAGCCGATATATAAGGAAGACGAAGATGGAAACCCGATATATATTTCAGTTAATTATGAATATATTCCCTTAGAAGGAGGAGAATCGCATTATATTGTGGGAGCAAGAGGTGAGCTCATTCCTACTGACAACCTGAGGGTAGGTTTAACTTATATTGAAGAAACATTTTCACTTGAAAATTATAAACTTTATGGAATAGATGCAAGCATTAAAATTGGAAAAGGAGCTACTGCTTCCTTAGAATATGCTGAGAGCAAAGGTGACGCTTATGGGAATAATTTAAAGGATAATTCTCAAACTAATACAGCTTTTAAAGCAAATTTATCGATTAATCCCAATAATAAATCCCAGGTAGAATTATATTATAAAAAGATTGACCCTGAGTTTAACAATATTGCCCACCCCCTGTCTGAGACTGATATTGAAGAAAAGGGAATTAAAGCGAGTGTTAAGGTGGGAGAAAAGATAATTTTAAGTGGGGAAATTAAAAAGGTTAGAGATAATATTAAAAATGATTTAGCAAAAGATATTAATTACAAAACTACCTCTCAAGTAAATTTGGAAGCGACTCCTAAGGAGAATTTAAAGGTCGAGCTGGGCTATAAAGAAGAAAATAGTAAAACTGAGTTATTAGAAAATGATAGTGAGACAGAAAGTAATCTACCGGTATGTCAAGAAGATGAAACTTTGGCTACTTATTATTTAAAAGTAAAACAAAAATTTAACCATGATTTGGAGGTTGGTTTGGGTTATAGTAAAGAAAGGACTTATGACAATTTAAACTTACCTGATGAAGCGAATGAAATTTCGGATATCTACGAAATAAGTGCCAAAAAGACTTTCGATAAAGTAGATATAGAAGTAGAATATAAATTTGAAGATCAAGATAATCTTATTAATCCTGATCTGGATCTGGATATTCACGGACTTTCCTTAAAGACTAATTATAAATATGCGGATTGGTTATCATTTTATGCAAAGGAAGAACTGAGTTTAACAAAGGACAAAGATGAGCAAACCTTATTAGAGGAAGGGATTTTACCTTCATTAGAAAGCAGCACAGCTATTGGGGCTAAAGTGGAAAGAAAAATAAATGAAAATTGGGGCGTACAAGGAGAATATTCCTTAAATTTTGCTAATAACGGAACACTAACTTCTGATTCTTTAGCCTTAGGGGTAGCTTATAATAACCAGATTAGCGATACTTTGAATATGAAGGCGAATTTAAAACTTGGATTAAATCCCAATCTTATCAATGAAGAAGAAGGATTGGCTGATTTATCCCAAATATTTTATTGTCAGTTAGATAAAAAATTTAGTGATACCCTTCAGGGGAAACTAAAATATGAAGTAACTGGCAAGGCAATAAATTTAAATAACTTAGAACATCTGGCTATTGCGGAATTAACCGGTAAGGTAACTCAAGATATAACTACCTTGCTTGGTTACACTTTTATTTATAATGAAAAAGAAGAAAGTCACAAACTTTCTACGGGTATAGCCTATCGACCGATAGAAAATGACCGTTTGAATATGTTAGGTAAATTAGAGTTTGGTGCTAAAACCGATCCCAATTCTGTAGAGGAAGCCTCTTTAACCTTTATTTCTGCTTTAGAAGCGATTTATGACCTTACCGATAAGATTGCTTTAACTGGAAAATACGCCTTTAAAGAAGTATGGGATAACACTTCTCCGGTTATGACTAAGAGTAACACTAATTTATTTTTAACTCGGTTAAGTTACAATTTTGTAGATAACTGGGATATAGCCGGAGAGTATCGAATATATTACCAAAACCCAGATAAAGAATGGAAAGATAATTACCGCATGGAGCTGGGTTATAATATCAATGATTATTTAAGATTAGCTTTAGGTTATAATTTTATAGAATATACTGATCCTATTTATGAAAATAATGATTACACTGGCAAGGGAATTTATCTAAATTTAGGATTTAGCTTTTGAGACCCGCGATACGCAATTATTAACTAAGGAAGGGAAATTTGTTAAGCTGTCATTAGTGAAATATTTAGAAATTTTAAGGGAGAAAAACAGATGTTTAAATACGTGCTTGAGGTCGTAAAACAAAATTTGCTACCGTCGCCCCCCCCCCCCCCCCCCCCCCCCCCCCCCCCCCCCCCCTTCTCC
>Ga0180015_1000398_pt1 | contig 12663 bp, 8 predicted proteins | sample KR13_S2_MetaG_FD_116508 | JGI IMG/M metagenome (GOLD analysis project Ga0180015, IMG submission 116508) | Groundwater microbial communities from the Olkiluoto Island deep subsurface site, Finland - KR13_S2_MetaG | ecosystem: Environmental > Aquatic > Deep subsurface > Groundwater | place...
ACCTCAACCACGGTGGAGGGGTCCACGACCAGCGTGCCGACCACAACCCTCCCAACAATCGTAAGCCTGAGCAGGGACATGGCCGATTCCGTAACGTCGGGGACGAACCTCGAGGTTACGCTCTCGCTTGTCAAAGGGGACAACCCCCCGAACGCAGTAACCATAACGGAGTACGTCCCGTCAGGCTGGACGGTGACGGATTCGAATCCGGCATACAACGGCTACGACTCCGAAACCGGGGAGATTTCCTGGGTATTCTTTACCTTCGATTTTTATACCAGAGACATAACCTATACGGTGGGGGTTCCACCTGCAGCTTCAGGGACCGGGACGTTCAGCGGCCAGTACCGATACAACCACCCGGACACGAGCGCCGAAACGACCGAAACTACGTCGGGGGATACGACCATTAATGTCATTGGAGTGACCACAACCAGCACAACAACAACCACCTCGACTGTGGTGGGGACAACAACGACCATTCCGCCGATATCGCTTAGCAGAGACCTGCCCTCAATGGTACTGGCGGGGGAGTCCATGGATGCAACCCTCAGCCTCCTGAAGGGAGAGGGCGCGCCGAACTCCGTCATAATCTACGAGTATATTCCTACCGGGTGGGCGATTACGTCAACGAGCCCGGCCCCCAGCGAGACCAGCGACGGCCTGATAAAATGGCTGCTCTGGGGCTCCGGCTTCTATAGCATGGACCTCACCTACTCGCTGACTGCACCTGTTGATTCCAATGGAACGATAGATATAAACGGGGAATTTTTATACAATGACGAGGGAAGCCCCATGAACGAAACGACCGCCGGAGATACGGAACTCCTGGTAAAGAGCCCGTCTGCTATTGCCGTGGCAGTAAACAGGACGTTCCTGCCGACGAGCGCGACCGTGAAGGCGCAGGCCTCGGTAAGGCTTGCTTTTGATGCCATGGGAACCGCGCCGTCTTCAGTGATAATAACCGATAATTTCCCGGCAGGGTGGAACGTCACAAGCTCATCCCCCAAGGCGACGAGCATAAGCACGTCTGCCGGAAGAATACGATGGAACGTAACAAATGTAACGGATAGGAACATTACCTATTCAATCAAGGTCCCTGCAAACGCATCCCTCGGGAACAGGACGTTCAGCGGCAGCTTCTCATACCTTGAGGACTCTACCAACATAACCGGCTCATTCGGGGGGGATTCACAGTTCACTGTTGCTGCAAGCCCGGGCCTTGTGACCGTGGAGAGGGGCCTTCCCGATTCTGCCAGCATAGACTCCTGCATCGATTCCGCCCTCGGCGTAACGATTGGTTCCGGCGTCAGCGTTGTCGCCATTGATGAATACGTTCCCCTGGGATGGAACATAAGCTCGTCGTCTCCTGCCTATACCTCGTTCTTACATGGAAGCGGAAAGGTGACATGGGCTGTCCAGGCCAACCAGACTGTCTCCTATTCGGTGTGCCCGCCCGCAAACGAAACCGAAGGAAGCAAAACTTTCACAGGGAGTTTCTCCTATTCGACATCGAGTATGTCGGTTGTAGATTCGACAGCAGGAGATGCTTCAGTTACAGTATCCTCAGTGCCAGGCGATACAAACGGCGACGGGGAAGTAAACGATTTCGAGCTTCTTGGCTTCATCAGCGAGTGGTCGGATGGAGAAGTTGATGACTTTGACCTGCTTGCGGCCATCGGCGCCTGGGCATCGTCGGGCTAATGCACTTACAGCACATCCCTTGGCTCTAATCTCTTTATTTCCTTATTGTCAAAATGCTTGTCAAAACTTAGTATTCTCAATCCAAATTTCATTGCCGTATGATATTGTAAGGCATCATCAAAATCCAACGACTCTTCCTTTGCAATTTTACATACGTCTATCTCATCAGGGATGCTCGGTGAATAGAAGATAATGCCTTTAAACTCCGATATTGTTTCCACGAATATCTGATAGGAACTCAGGTCTTTGAGTTTCTCCATTATAATGGCAATTGAATGCAATGAGAAAGATGTGACAAAAGCAGTAACCTCTCCTTCAAGAACCTTATTCAGAAGTTCCTTGCATTCCTCCGCACGCTCCTGGTCCAGCAGTACCTCGAGGAATATGCTCGTATCAATCAGATACATTCACCCACCAGTCTTTCGCCTTGTGCTGCAAATCCACTGATTTGAACTTTGCACCTTTTAACAAGCCTGCTATCCGCTCCACCTTTGCTTTGTGCCTTACGGACGGCTTTACTATAACGCTTACGTTGTTCTCTACCACTATGGAGTTGCGCGGCAACTTAAACCCGAAGACGTTTGGTTCCATGTTATGTAAATATTGGGTGGAGAGGCTTAAATTCTGGTAGGTTGGGGTTATATTTGCGGAATTCTTGTCTGTGGAGGGAATCATTCATAAGGTGTGTTCCTTGGAGCCCGGAGGAATGATATCAGAGTAATAATGGCGTTGTTTATCAAGAACGTCGCCTGTTATTGCATCAACGTGATATGTCATCGTTATAGGATAGTTCCAATGGGAAATCCTATAAGTCAGATAATATTCAATGGTGTCGTTATATTCTCTTGGGAAAACAAACAGTTCCACTCCTACATTTGTTGTTTCTTCGGAAAGGTTCACTATAGCCAATGCTATGTACGTGTCAATTTTTGGTGTGAGCGGAATATTTGGTTTTGGGTAAGTGCTAATTACTCTCCTTAACTTGTATCCACCGGTCTCATTTTCTAGTGCAATTATCATCACAGTAGCATTTATGAGATGTTCTTCGTAATATTTTTGGTACAGAACGAAACGTTCGCCTCTTTTGAGACCCCCTGGCACTAAGGCATATTTAGATTTATTGAACTCCCACTCTTTCAAATCTGTTGGGTCATCCATTCCCCAAAGCCATTTGTTATCTAGTAAAAATTGTTTTGCTACAGAACCTAATGTTTCTCCAGAGGTTCCGTTAACTTCAAAGCCGTAGCTACCATTATATATCTCTGATGCTGAACCCGCGTACTTATTCCACTCTATCTGCCAGTCTTTCCCGTATTTTTTCTTAAATTCGCTCCAGAGCATGAGGGTCTCGTTGGATGGAGATTTAGCCTTAACAACCAGAGGATATTCTATGGAAGTGGTTGTCTGTGGAGCTGTAGAGGAGGTAGTGTGCTCCTCCGTTCTTTCGACACACCCACCCACTACCAAAAGCAGAACAATAACCAATAATGCTCTAAAATTCATCTCACCAACCTACTCATGCGAAATGCCGATCAGTTCTTCGACCTTGGAATATCCCTGAGTGTCCATGAACTCCTCCAGTTCCGAACAGATTTCTGAAAAGACCTCTATGCCCCTGCTCATTACTGCCGTTCCAATACCGCATGCTGAGGCTCCGGCCATCAGCATCTCGGCCATGTCGGTGCCTGTCTGAATCCCCCCGGTTCCGATGATGGGAATCTTCACCTCTTCGTAGAGCTCGTAGACGCAGCGAAGGGCGATTGGCTTTATGGCGGGGCCTGAGAGGCCGCCGAATTTATTGGTGAGAACCGGCTTTCCGGCCTGTGCATCTATGGCCATGCCCGGGCCGTAGGTGTTTATTGCCGTGATGGCATCGGCACCGGCATCCTCCACCGCTCTTGCAATCTCTCTTATGTTAGTTACATTAGGGGTTAGCTTGACGATGAGCGGGACTTTGGTCGAGTTTTTGATACTTGCTACTATCCTTGCCGATGCTTTTGGGTCTGTTCCGAAGGCGCTGCCGAATTCACTCTCCACGTTAGGGCATGAGATATTGGCTTCAAGGAAGGCGGGCTTTGCCTCAGAAATCTTTTCTGCCAGCTGACCAAACCCCTTCTCCGAATGCGCGTAAAAGCTTGCTATGACCGGGACATCGAGCTCCTTTACTGCCTTTTTCAGCTCCTCAAAGGACTCTTCGGGTGAGGGACAGGAAAGGCCGACTGCATTGAGCAGGCCGCAGGGAGTTTCAACGACCACCGGGTTCGGGTGCCCCTTCCTCTTTTCGGGGCCTATGGATTTCGTAGTTACCGCCCCGGCTCCCGAATTTGCCACCCTGTCAAGAGTGGCAAAAGCAACACCAAGAATCCCTGCTGCGAGAATCGTCGGGTTTCTCAGCTTCACACCAGATAAATCTGTCGAAATTTCAACCATCTTAATAAATATTCTCCCTCACATAATAATACATGAAGCCAAAGATTCTGATTACCGACAAGCTACATCCTGCCGCCATAGAGGTGGCAAAGGGCTTTGCCGAGGTCCAGGAGTTCTACGGCCATTCTCCAGAGGAGGTTCTATCGAAGATTCCGGGCTATGACGCGCTGATTGTGAGGAGCGGGACCAAGGCCACGAGGGAGGTTATAGAGGCCAGCGACCTGAAGATTATCGGCCGCGCCGGAGTTGGGCTCGACAACGTGGACCTCGATGCCGCAAAGGAGAAGGGCATAGAGGTCGTGAATTCCCCGGAGGCAAGCACCATTGCCGTGACCGAACTGGTCATGGGCGCGCTGCTGACCCTGCTCAGGAACATCCACCACGCCGACAGGAGCATGAGGGAGGGCAAGTGGGAGAGGAGCAGGTTTACAGGAAACGAGCTCTATGGAAAGACCCTGGGCATTGTGGGTTTCGGCAGAATCGGCAAAGAGGTGGGAGAAAGGGCCAGGGCGTTCGGCATGAATATTCTTGCTTACGACCCGAACATAACCGCCGAGGACGCGAGGGAATTCAACGCCGAGTGCGCGGAACTTGATGACTTGCTCAAGAGAGCTGACATAGTGACGCTGCACATTCCGCTGGTAGAGGGCACAAGGAACCTGATAGACGAGGGGAAGATAGATCTCATGAAGGATTCAGCAGTTATAGTGAACATATCAAGGGGTGGCGTGGTCAACGAGAAGGCCCTCCATGACGCCCTGAAGGATGGTAAGCTAGGAGGCGCGGTGCTGGACGTATTCGAGAACGAGCCCCCGAAGGGGAGCCCGCTCATGAATCTAGAGAACGTCGTCCTGATGCCGCACCTCGGCGCTTCAACAGATGAGGCCCAGATTAACGCAGGGACCGTCGTTGTCGAAAAAATCAGGAATTTCTTCAGGGAGAAGTAGGTGGTTTTGTTGGACATCGGAAATGAGGTAGCTAGAAAATTTGCAGAGAATGGAATAGTTCTTAGTTCTGGCGGATTCGACAGAATTTCCCAGCACGAGCTGGACGTAAACAAGATTCTGAAGGTAGCGAAGGATAGGAAGCTGTGGCTGGTTACGGACGAATTCCTGCAGGAGTTCGTTCCGGGTGAGAGGGGGACAGAGAGCATTGATGAGAAAAAAGCAGATGAAGTCCAGGTGAAACGGCCAGGCAAGAGCATCTTCGCAAAGGAGATAGACTCTGAGCTGAAGATATATGAGGAGAGGGACATAACCAAGAAATCCACCTGCGAGGGCAAGATAGAGGACTTCGTAGGATACTTCAACAAGAAATATCAAAACGTCAGGGAGATACTGAGGGACAGGGACGTCCTCAAGGGCAGTGTGCCCATAAGCGCCGTAAAAAAGCACCCCGAAGACGTGACATCCATAATCGTCATGGTGACCGACAAGAGGGAAAGCAGGAATGGCTACAGGTTCCTCGAGGTGGAGGATCCCTCCGGCGATATGACCGTTCTAGTGCCAAAGGACAACAACCGCCCCATGGACGAGCTGTACTCTAGAATCATGCTCGATGAGGTCATAGGCATAATGGGCAAGATGCACAAAGACCTCTTCATTGCAAGCGAGATATTCCAGCCGGACATACCCCTTGACAACAAGACAAATTCAGCCGATGAGGAGGTCTGCATGGCGCTTCTGTCTGACATCCATGTGGGCAGCTATCTCTTTCTGGAAAAGGAATTCAACCACTTCCTGGACTGCCTGAACCTCAAGTGCAACAACCATGAGAAATTCCAGAAGATAAAGTATATCCTTGTTGCGGGGGACCTGGTTGATGGGGTGGGCATATACCCCAAGCAGGAGGAGGAGCTGTCTATCCCGGACATCTACAAACAGTATGACTTTTTTGCCTCTCTCATTGAAAGGGTTCCTGACTATATCGAGGTCGTCCTTGCAATGGGCAACCACGATGCCGTCAGAGGGGCTGAGCCGCAGCCGAGACTGGACAAGGACATTGGCGGCAGGCTCTACGACCTGGACAATGTGCATGTCGTAGGGAACCCTGCAACGGTCTCGACCCATGGAGTAAAGACCCTAATGTACCACGGGGCATCGCTGGACACGACAATCGGGTCGCTTGCAAACTGCACCTATTCAAGGCCTGAGACCGCCATGATAGAGTACTTCAAAAGGAGATACCTCATACCAAGCTACGGCAACGACAACATATCTCCCGAGAGGGAGGACTACCTCGTCATAAAGGATATTCCTGACATATTCCACGCGGGCCACGTGCATACGAACGGCTACGCGGACTACCGGGGAGTAAAGATAATAAACTCAGGCACCTTCCAGGCCAGGACAAAGTTCCAGGAGGCGCAGGGGCACGAACCTACCCCCGCAAGGGTGCCGGTCATGAACCTAATGAGCCACGAAGTCTCGGTGGTCCATTTCTAAGATGGAAAAATATTTCACGGAGCTGAGGGATAAGATATCTCAGGCATATGAGATAGCAAACAAGGCAAGGGCCGAGGGCAAGGACCCCGACTTCAGCGTCGAGTCCCTTCCTGCAGGAGACCTGGCAACGCGAGTTGAGGGTCTTGTGGGGCCTGAGGGAATCGCGACAAAGATTAATGAGCTGGGCAGGGAGAACCTTGCCCAGATTCTGGATTACGTCCTGGGGGACGTATCGGGGATTCCAAACCCCGTGAAGGAGAAGAGAATCGAACAGGCCCTCAGAACGGGGCTTGCCATAATTACTGAGGGAGTTGTTGCTGCTCCAATCGAGGGAATCTCGAGGGTAAAGATAAACAGTAATGCTGACGGGTCGGAGCGCCTTTCCGTGTACTTCGCAGGGCCCATAAGGAGCGCCGGGGGAACAGCACAGGGGCTGGCGGTCCTCATAGGAGATTATCTCAGGACAAAGACCGGGCTGCAGGGCTACCGTCCGACAGGCGATGAGATAGAGCGCTACGTCGAGGAGATAAAGATATACAACGAGAGGGTTACACGGCTGCAGTACATGCCAAGCGATGACGAAATAAGGTTCATAGTGAAGAACCTCTCCGTCTGCGTCGACGGCGACCCGACGGAAAAGAGGGAGGTCTCCATCCACAGAGACCTGAAAGGAGTCGAAACGAACAGAATAAGGGGCGGCATGTGCCTTGTAATAGCGGAGGGGATAGCGCAGAAATCCAGCAAGCTGATGAAGCATGCTAGCAACATGGAGCTGGAGTGGGGTTGGCTCTCGGATATAGGGAAGAACAAGGACGAGGGAGACAAGGGTATAAAGCCGCTTGACCTGTTCATGTCCGAAACCGTTGGGGGCAGGCCCGTATTTGCATCCCCTTCAGCCAAGGGCGCCTTCAGGCTGAGGTACGGCAGAGGCAGGGCCACAGGAATTGCAGCAAAGGCAATGCACCCCGCAACGATGATTCTGCTTGATGAATTCATCGCAACAGGAACACAGGTAAAGGTCGAGCGGCCCGGCAAGGGCTGCATAATAACGAACTGCAACGAGATTGACGGCCCCATAGTAAAGCTCAAAGATGGGAGCGTAGTCAGGGCGGACAGCGAGGACTATGCAAAAAAGATTAACGAGGACGTTGTCGAGGTTCTCTTCCTGGGCGATATCCTCATAAGCTACGGCGACATGCTCCAGACCAACACGTCGCTACTCCCGGCAGGCTATTGCGAGGAGTGGTGGAAGCAGGAGGCAATAAAGGTGAGCGATAGGATTCCCCTGGACGTTCCGTCAGCAGATGAAGCCGTGCAGCTTGCAAAGGAATTCTCCATTCCATTGCATCCACACTATACCTACTTCTGGGAGGACATCGGCAAGCAGGAGCTGAAGCTGCTGGTCCAGTGGCTCTCAACCGGCCAGATTAAGGACGGCAGGTTCATGGTTGAGAATAACCCCGGGGCAAAGAGAGTTCTCGAGCTGCTGGGCGCTCCTCACGAGGTTGATGGCAATATCGTTATCATTGACGAATACCTACCCCTCCTGTATCCAACAGGGGCCTACGACGGAGTAATGCTAACCCTCGATGAATTCAATCAGAAACTGGCGGAATTCTCAGGCAATACTGCTCTGGAGTTTATCCAGACCGTCTCCCCCATAACGATAAGGGCCAGGGCGGGGACATACATAGGGGCAAGAATGGGCCGCCCGGAGAAGGCCAGGGAGAGGAAGATGCAGCCGGCCGTGCATTCACTGTTCCCGATTGGGGACTATGGAGGGAGAGAAAGAGATATCAGGGTCGCGGCCGAGAACAGCACAATAAGAGTGGATATTGCAAGCTATGAATGCAGCGACTGCAGAATAAGCACCATATCCTCCAGGTGCCCGCAGTGCGCAAAGAATACCGCGTTTAGGGGGGTGCAGGCAAAGGACATAAACATGGCCAAGCTATGGAGCAACGCCACCAAGAGGGCCGGGCGCGTCCTGAACGTAAAGGGCGTAAAGGGGATGATATCCAAGGACAAGATTCCAGAGCCGCTGGAAAAGGGAATCCTGAGGGCAAAGAACGATGTCTTCGTATTCAAGGACGGCACCATAAGATTCGATGCAACCGATGCCCCCCTCACACACTTCAAGCCAGCCGAGGTGGGAGTCGGCATTGACAGGCTAAAGGAGCTCGGCTATAGGAAAGACTATAAAGGCGAGGAGCTGAAGAGCCCGGAGCAGATTCTTGAGCTCAGGGTGCAGGACATCATAATGCCAACCAACGGCGCGCAGTACTTCCTGAAGGTCTCAAGGTTCATCGACGACCTGCTTGAGCGGTTCTATGGCCTGCCAAGATTCTATAACGCAAAGATGCCGGAGGACTTGCTGGGCCACCTGGTTGTCGGGCTGGCACCCCACACCTCAGCGGGAATAGTCGGCAGGATTGTCGGATTCAACAGGGCCGCGGTCTGCTATGCGCATCCCTTCTGGCACGCGGCAAAGAGACGGAACTGCCTTTCTCCAGACAGCGGAGTCCTTATCCTGAATTCAGACACACCCAAGGTCATATCAATGGAGGAGTTATATGAGCATGCAAATTCAAGCAATGTAGTAGTTGACGACTTCGGCACCATTGAAAAACCCATCACCAATGCAAGAACGCTTGCCCTGAATCCGGAAAACGGCAAAATCGAGATAAAGGATATCAAATCAGTAATCAGAACCCCTTCTCCGAAACATCTTATCGAGATAATAACAAGGTCTGGAAGAAGATTTGTTGCATCGCCGGAGCATAGGATGATGGTCCACTCCAACGGCAGACTCTCTACCAAGAAGGTATTGGAGATAGGAAACCAGGATAAATTCCTAATCCCCGAGGGAATCCATTTTGATGAAAAAGATGTGGAAGGCATCGACCTTCTGGAAGAATTCCGGGGGGTGAAGGGGCTGAGAGATTGCTTAATGGTTCGCGGTATAAGAAAGACCACGGATAGCTTAATCGAAAAACTCGGTGGTCTGAAAGCTGCCGCCAACAAACTGGAGATGAACAAAAAGACTTTTTCAAATTACGTCTACAGGGACTCCATCCCCCTGGCCGTTCTGGAATCCATGCTTAGTCTGTCCGACTCCGACTGGACGTCAATCCCCCTTACCTGCAAACTCGGCGTCAGCAGAGACCATGCTGCAATACCAAGAGTTATCAGTGTCGATGAGAACCTATTGAGGTTAATCGGCTATTACCTCGCAGAGGGTTATTCAAGAAAAATCGATAAGTGCTGCTATCAGGTAAATCTCGCTGCGATGGAAAGTGACATGATCAGAGACATGGAATCCTGCATTAAGAGTAGCCTTGGCATCTCGCCAAGCATTGATAAGCACATCCTAGTCATCCCAAACAGGCTCATCTACCACTTCTTTATAGACATACTGAAAATTGGCAAGGGCGCCAAGGACAAAAGAATTCCGCACATAGTCTCCGTTCTCCCAAAGAAAAAGACGAGGGAGCTGCTGATGGCGTATTTCTCCGGAGACGGCTCCGTAGAGAAAGACCGCCTACACGTCACATGTTCATCAGTCAACGAAAAGCTGCTGGAGGATATCGGCCTGCAGCTGCTCCGGTTTGGGATATTCTACAGGATAAAAACCGAGGAAAGAACTCCATCAGGCGTGGTAAAGGAATTCTATGAGAAAAAAGGCCTTAAACCTCGCTTCAAGCTCCATTACCTCTCCATACGTTCCACATACGCCAGAAAGTTCTATAATGAGATTGGTTTCTCATTAAAGAGGAAACATGCTGCACTAAAATCCGTTCTCGGTAAGGAGAGGAAACCTAGGCTCGAAAAATTTGGCGATTTCATTCTGGATGGGGTGAAAGAGGTAAAGACCATAAAATCAGGGGTCGGTTACCTCTATGACATAGAGGTTGAGGACCACCATAATTTTCTAACCAATCATTTCCTCCTTTCCGCAAATTGCGACGGCGACGAGGACTCCCTGATGCTAATCCTCGACACCCTGATAAACTTCTCCAAGAGATACCTCCCGGAGGAGAGGGGCGGGAAAATGGACGCCCCGCTTGTCATAACGACGGTAATGAACCCGAAGGAGGTGGATGACGAGGCCCATAAGGTCGAGATAATAGAGAATTATCCACTGGAATTCTACGAGAAGACGTGGCTGGGAATAAACCCGTCTGAGATTAAGATAAAGACCGTCAATGACGTCCTCGACAGCAATCCGTTCTCCGGACTGATGTTCACCCACTCCACCGGGGACATCACAGGGCCGGTTATAAAATCAAGGTATCTGAAACTGGGCAAGATGAAGGAGAAGGTCGACGCGCAGCTCAAGGTAGCTGAAAAGATTCGTGCCATAGACGAGAAGGTAGTTGCAGAGCTCGTGATAAACTCCCATTTTCTCAGGGACATTTACGGGAACCTGAGGACCTTCACAAAGCAGAAGTTCCGCTGTGTCAAATGCAACGCGTCCTACAGGAGAGTGCCCCTGTCAGGAAAATGCACCAAGTGCGGGGACAGGCTTCTCCTGACCGTCTCGGAGGGCTCCATAAGGAAGTACCTGGGCATCTCCGGCGATTTATGCAGGAGGTATAACTGCTCACCCTACATGGACCAGAGGCTCACGCTGCTGAAGAGGGACATAGACTCCCTGTTTACCAACGACCTGTCGAAGCAGGTGGGGCTTTCGGAATTTATGTAAAATGAAACCCTTCATATTCATAAACTGTGCCATGTCCCTGGACGGGAAAATCTCGACGGTAGAGAGAAGGCAGGTCAGGATTTCCAACGATGCAGACATGGAACGGGTCGATGAGTTGAGAGCCGGCGCCGATGCGGTCCTTGTCGGAATGAATACCGCCGTCGGGGACGACCCCAAGCTCACCGTCAAGTCGGAGAAACTGAGAAAGGAGAGAGTGAAGAAGGGCCTGCCCGAGAACCCAACCAGGGTAACCATGGGCAGCATTGACGGGCTGAACCTGGACTCGGATTTCATGGGGCATGGGAATGCAAAGATTGTTCTGTTTGCCTCGGAGGATTCCGACCATGCAAAGATTGAGGAGCTGAAGAACCGGGCTGAGATATTCCTTATGCCCGGGAAGAGGCCCGACCCGGAAAAGGTCGTGAATGTTCTCGCCTCCCTCGGCGTGAAGCGGCTGATGATTGAGGGCGGAGGCAGGACGAACTTCGAGTTCCTGAAGGCGGGGCTGGTCGATGAGGTATATGTTGCAGTTGCGCCCAGGATATTCGGCGGAGAGAGTGCACCGACGCTGGCGGACGGAGATGGCTTTTCAGCAGGGAAGGAGATAGAGTTGGAACTTATCGGCGAGGAGAGGCTGGGGGATGTTCTAGTGCTGAAGTATAGAGTAAAGTAAATGTTCGCCGAGGTTGGGATTCGAACCCAAGCTTCCACAAGGGAAACGAGCTTTCCAGGCCCGCGCGTTAGTCCAAGCTCTGCCACCTCGGCTTTATGAACTGTTCTACGAGTGGCAGGTAACGACCGACGGTCGTCTGACTGCCACCTCGGCATAGAACAAGTATAGAACTATCCGATTAAGAACAGAAAAATTACTTCTTCCTCCCCAGAAAGTCCCAGGAGCACGTCGGCCTGTTCTCGTTGAAGGTGCTGATTCTGTCGCGCTCTGTGAGGGCGACGATTTCGAAGTCGGGAAATATGTCGTCAAAGTCCTCCCTGGTGAAGAAGTGGTGCGGCATGTTTCCGTCCGGCCGGTCGATGTCGACCTTCGTGTTCTTCTCAATCTCTCTACCGGTGCTGAAGGCCGGGTCCTTTGTCGACGGGACGATTATGAAGACGAGTCCACCCGGCCTGAGGACTCTCTTTATCTCGTTGGCTGCCGTCCTTATCTCCTGCATTATGCCGTGCTGAATCACTCTTGTGCAGAGCACGAAGTCTAATGAGCTGTCATCCAGCGGGACGGAATTCATTCCGCCATGAACCCGCTCGATGGAAGAGTCCTTTTCCTTAAGCCGCTCCAGGGCGACCTCGGATATGTCAAGGGCGGAGACATTGAAGCCGTTCTTTGCGAGATAGAGGGTGTTCCTTCCCGCTCCTGAACCAAGG
>Ga0180015_1000400_pt1 | contig 12621 bp, 9 predicted proteins | sample KR13_S2_MetaG_FD_116508 | JGI IMG/M metagenome (GOLD analysis project Ga0180015, IMG submission 116508) | Groundwater microbial communities from the Olkiluoto Island deep subsurface site, Finland - KR13_S2_MetaG | ecosystem: Environmental > Aquatic > Deep subsurface > Groundwater | place...
AATTATTTTAATTCCTGGATCCTCGCTTTTGCGATGGTAACGGAAGAAGACTATGGGTAGAAGAAGAAAAAAGAAAGGTTTCACACGGTTTTTAACCGTTCCGCGGATGCCGGAGATGGATCTTGATCCAGAAACTAAAAAAAGCATTTTCATTGTAGTTTTATTAGCCGTGGGGGCAATCAGTGTTCTGGGTATTTTTAATTTGGCGGGTGGCTTGGGCCTATCCCTAAAGGATGTCTTTACTTGGACTTTTGGACAGACGCGTTTATTATATGCGTCCTTGCTCTTAGCTTGGGCTTTTTATTTATATAGTGATCGTTATGAATTGCGTGGCGGTAATTGGTTGGGCTTGTTTTTGTTTACAATGTCACTGCAAGCAACCCTGTCTTTGTTTGTCCCAATGGACCAATGGGATCAAGCCTTATCTCTCGGTAATGGAGGCGGACAAGTCGGCATGTTCTTGGCCGGCGTGTTTATTAATGTTATGGGCCTATATGCCTCAATCTTAATTGCCTTAAGTCTTTTGACCATTTCTTTCTTGTTGTTGTTTAATACGACCTTGAATCGGATGTTTGGTCGCGAGAGCTTGATTGGTAAGATTTTATATCCGATTAATTTTATTTTGAATAAGATTTTTAATCGCCACAAAGAAGAGGAGGAGGAAGAAAATGAAGAAAATGAGGAGGAAGAAGAGGAAGAAGAGGAAGAGGAGGAAGAAGAGGAAAATGAAGAGGAGGAATCTGACGAAGAGGAGCATGAGGAAAAAGAGGAACACGAGGAAGAGGAGGAGGAACCTGAAGAGGAAAAAGAGGAGGAAGAGGATGATAATGAGGTGGAGCTACCTGAGTTCATGAAAAAAGGAGACGTCGAGGAAGATAGTGATCCGTGGTGGATGGAAAAAAATAACGACGAAATTAGAGTGCCGTTAACGCTTTTGAATGATAAAAAAGAAAAACCAACTAGCGGCGACATTGAAGAGAATAAAGAAATTATCAAAAATACCTTAGAGCAATTTAAATTGTCCGTCGACATGGGCGCTGTTTGTGTTGGCCCAACGGTGACGCAATATACTTTTAAACCAGCGCGTGGGGTGAAATTGTCCAAGGTAACTACCTTAAGCAATGACTTGGCTTTGGCGCTAGCCGCTCATCCAATTCGTATCGAGGCGCCGATTCCGGGCAAGTCCTTGGTTGGTATTGAGGTGCCAAACAAGACCAAAGCGATGGTGAGCTTGAAGGAGATTTTAAGTTCTAAATCATATAAAGAGCGTAAGCATAATATGATGGTGGCATTAGGTAAGGATGTGGCTGGTCAAAATTGGCTAGATGATGTCACTAAGATGCCTCACTTATTGGTAGCGGGTGCAACCAACTCCGGTAAATCGGTTTGTTTAAATACGATTATTGTTAGTTTGTTATATCAGAACACCTCTGATGACCTGCGTTTTATTATGGTGGATCCGAAGCGCGTGGAATTACCAGGTTACAATGGCTTGCCACATTTATTATGCCCAGTCATTACGGATGTGAAACAAACTGTTAGTGCTTTGAATTGGTGTTTGCGGGAAATGGAGAGTAGATTTATTTTCTTGTCACGTGAAGGTTTCCGTAATATTCAGTCTTATAATGAGGCTAATCCAGACGTGAAGATGCCATACATTGTCTTTATTATTGATGAGTTGGCTGATTTGATGGTGACGGCATCTAAGGAAATCGAAACCGCGGTGATTCGTCTCGCACAGATGTCCCGTGCCGTTGGCATTCACTTGGTATTGGCAACCCAAAGACCGTCGGTGAATGTAATTACTGGCCTGATTAAGGCGAATATGCCAGCGCGTATTGCTTTTTCCGTAGCCTCTGGACAAGATTCGCGCACAATTTTAGATTCGATGGGCGCTGAGAAATTACTTGGTCAGGGTGATATGTTAGTTATTAATGCTCAGGTCTCCAAGCCACTACGTTTACAAGGAGCGTATTTAAGTGATGCAGAAATTAAAAAAGTGGTGAAATATATCAAGACTAAATCCAGCAAGCCGAATTTTATATCTGGTATATTGGAGCAGGCTAATACTGGTGGTGGTGGATCAATGATGAGTGGTGATGGTGGCGGCAATGGCGGTGATGATAAATTTGAAGAGGCGAAGGAGATGGTGATTAATTCCGGTAAAGCCTCGGCATCCTTGTTGCAAAGACGCATGAGTATCGGTTATTCTCGGGCCGCGCGCTTAATTGATTTATTGGAAGAGAATGGTATTGTCGGTCCAGCTAATGGCGCGAAAGCGCGTGAGATCTTGGTGACCAAGGAACAATATGAAGCAGTGAGTCATACCGCCATCAGCGGTGTCTCGGTTCATCGTCGCGATGAGGCCAGAGCGCCAAAGTCATTCTTGGGCGAAGAGGCTGATGAGGAAATAGGCGGTGCACCGATATTTAAGTCGTCCAGGGTGAAAAAAGAAGATGATGAAGAAGAAGATGAAGAAGATGAAGAAGATGAAGAAGAGGAGGAAGAGGAGGAAGAGGAAGAGGAAGAGGAGGAAGAGGAATCCGCCTCTTCGGCGGACGCTGACGCGGAAGATGATGAGAATGAAGATGAAAATGAAGAAGATGACGAAGAAGAGGATGAAGCTGAGGAAGAGACGGAGGAAGATGGCGAAAAGGGCGATGACTTGGAAGAGGATCATGGGAAATATTTCTCAAAATAGTCATTGACACCCAATCTTTACAAAATTATCAAAATATATCATTATAATGTGTAGTAACCTGTTTTTGTCATTTCGACCATGGCCGGGCGACGGGAGAAATCGCTTCGATTGCGCTATTAATAATTAACATTGTTTAGTAAAAATAGTTAAGTCGAAGCGATTTCTACGCTTTCGCTACGAAATGACAAAATTAAATTAACTAATAATTAAATAAAAACTATATGATAATTTCTTGGCTCGGACATTCTTGTTTCAAACTTCAGGACAAAGCAGGCGCGGAGGGAATCACCGTGATTACTGATCCGTTTGATAAAAAAATCGGCTTAAAAATGCCTTCGCTAGAGGCGGATATTGTGACCGTGAGTCATGATCACTACGACCACAATAATGTAGCGGCGGTGAAAAATAACCCTTATTTAGTGAATATGGCCGGTGAATATGATGTTAAAGGTGTTGCGATTCACGGCATTGAGTCTGATCACGACGACAAGGGTGGCAAAGAGCGTGGTAAAAATATTATTTTCCGTTTTGAGATAGATGATATTTCCGTCACCCACTTGGGCGATTTAGCCACAACACTAACTGACGCACAATTAGAAGTCTTAGTGGGTACTGATATATTATTAATTCCAATTGGAGGTAAATATACATTGGATGCCAAAAAGGCGGTGGAAGTAATCTCACAAATCGAGCCCAGAATTGTGATTCCAATGCATTATAAAACTCCCGACTTGGCGATGGACGACCTCGATGGTTTGGAAAAATTCATCAAGGAATTTGGTGTGAAGCCAACGGAGGAACAAAAGTTGAAAATTAGCAAAAAAGATTTACCACAGGAGGATATGGAGTTGGTGATTTTGAGTATGTAATTTGTGATATATAGTATTAATATTTCTCCCTCTCCTGGACAGGAGAGGGTTGGGGTGAGGTGGTGACGAAGTTGGCTATGTTGATAATTCGATTTTGACAAAAAGTCGAATTTTTTATTTGCCAAAATTTCAACTTTTTTCTATTATATGGTATAATGTGGATAACTAATTAAGTAGGTTTTATAATCTACTTTTAATAAAATAATTTTATCCATTTTCACTGATTTAAATTCTAGAATTAAATTAATGAAAATGCGAAAAACAAAATCTATGAAAAAAACCAACGAAAGTGGTTTTACATTGATCGAGTTACTAGTTGTAATCTCTATCATTGGCTTGCTGTCAACTATGGCAGTTATTTCTTTAAACAGTGCTCGATCTAAGGCTAGAGATGCTAAGAGAGTTAGCGACATTAAGGGTCTTTCAACTATGCTTGAAATGGAAAGAGCTAATCAAGGTGATACAGTTGGAGTTGGCACTTGCGTTCTTGCTGATGCTTTAACTTATACTTGTACCGGCGGTGAGCTTACGGCTCAAGTTGCAAACTTTAAAGATCCTGTAACACCAGCTACTGCATGTACCAACACTACTACTACAACTTGTGGTTATTCTATTAGTACGGCAGCGGGAGCGGCTGCTGCCGCCTATGGTGATTATCAAATCTGCGCCTATCTTGAAAATGGATCTGGTGGATTTGGAGCCGGCTTGATTAGTGTTAAGACTGGTGGCGTAATGGCGGCTGGTTGTAACTAGTTCGATTATTGCCTATCCTTTAATCAGTCTAACTCTGAAAAGAGTTAGACTGATTTTTTTTGTGCTATTTTGCAATTATTTGATTTATTTTGAGATGCTATTTCTTAATAAAATCAATACAGGTGAATTACTTGATTTTTTTCTACATAAGTGTTATTATAATTTTATTAAATTAAATAAAATTACTTGTTTTATTAATCGTTTTTGCCAATGATTCATTTTTTAGGTAATATTAGATAAACCCATGTTTAAAAATTTCGCTTTATTTGTTTTTGAGTTACTCAAAATTGTGCTAATCTCACTGGTTATTATCATTCCGGTGCGGTATTTTTTGATTCAGCCTTTTTATGTAAAAGGCGCTTCAATGGAGCCTAATTTTCATGATAAAGAATACTTAATTGTTGACGAGATTTCTTATCGATTGAATAGCCCTCAACGAGGTGATATTATTGTTTTTCGTTATCCGCGTAACCCGCAAGAATATTTTATCAAGCGTTTGATTGGCTTGCCGGGGGAGAAAGTGCAAGTGAAAGATGGTGCTGTTTTTATTTTTAATAAAGAGCATCCGGAAGGATATCGTCTTGACGAGGCTTATTTGGGTGATGGTGTGAAGACTTACGGTTTTTCAGAGGATGTGACTACTTTGGGCGATGATGAAATTTACGTTTTGGGAGACAATCGTAACGCTTCAAAGGATTCACGAACATTCGGGCCGGTAAACAAAAGTTTCTTAATCGGACGAGTTTTGTTTAGAGGTTATCCGTTCGACAAGATCGGCACTTTTACAGCGCCACAGTATAGTTTTTAATTACAACTGTCATTCCCATGAAAATGGGAATCCAGGCGCCACAGATTTTGAATACTTAATTATAGAGACTAGTCTTGATAAAAAAATTGATAATAAAAAAAACTTCGTAAATTTTAATTTTCCTGATAGCGAGAGAAATCTACGAGGCACCTGGATCCCCGCCTTCGCGGGGATGACGGAGGAATAATTAACTAATTAATATTTAACATAATATAGTATGCCAAAAAAGCCAGGAATTAGTAAAAAACCAATTGTGAAGGAAAAGAATAATCCCAAATTTTCTCGTTTACGAGGAATGAAGGATATTTTGATTGACGAATATAAATATTGGGATTTGATTGTGAAGAAGTCAAATAAGCTTGCCAAGGTTTATGGTTTTAATCGAATTGATACACCGGTAATGGAGCGTTTAGATTTGTATGAGCGTTCAACAGGCAAGGAGACTGATATTGTTTCCAAGGAGATGTATACCTTTATCGATAAAGGCGGTGACAAAATCGCTTTGCGCCCAGAGGCAACCCCTGGATTGGTGCGTGCTTATGTCGAGCATGGCATGTTCAATATGCCACAACCAGTGAAGACTTACTGGATGGGACCGCTTTTTCGTCATGAAAAACCTCAAGCTGGTCGTTTTCGACAGCACACGCAATTTAACTTTGATATGTTTGGTGAAGAGAGTCCAGTGGCTGATGCCCAGTTGATTTTGATTGCTTATAATTTTTTTAGTGAATTACAAATTGATACGCAAGTAGCAATCAACAGTATTGGTTGTCATGAATGTCGTCCAGACTATATCAAGAAATTAACAGATTTTTACAAAGAAAGAGGTAAGAGATCAAAACTTTGTAATGATTGCAAAAAACGTTTTGTAAAAAACCCTTTACGATTATTGGATTGTAAAGAGCATGACTGCGTTGAAGTTCGTGATGGCGCGCCGCAAATGGTTGATTTCTTGTGTGATGGCTGTCGCGATCATTTTATTAAAGTATTGGAATATTTAGATGAAATGGAAATTCCGTATAATCTTGAACCAACCCTAGTTCGTGGTTTGGATTATTATAACCGGACCGTGTTTGAATTTATTGCCACCGAAGGCAATGAGGCTGATGGTGAAAATAATCCGCACAAGGAAGAGCGCAAGAAAAAGATTTCTATGGGCGGTGGCGGTCGTTATGACGGCTTAGTTGAGCATATGGGCGGTCGTCCAACTCCAGCGGTTGGTTTTGGACTTGGCGTAGAGCGGGTTGTAATGAAGATTAAGGAATTAAATATCCCAATTACCAGAGATACTGAAGAATGTATTTTTGTTGCCCAATTGGGTGATCAGGCGAGACGAAAAACATTTAAGCTTTTTGAAGAAATGCGTAAGAACGGCTACAAGGTTGCCCAGATGTTTGTAAAAGATAGCTTGAAAGCGCAATTAGAAGAAGCAAATCGCATCGGCGCTAGATTATGCTTGATTCTGGGACAGAAAGAACTTTTAGACGGCACAATTATTTTGAAAGACATGGTGTCAGGCACGCAGGAAATTATTGACTACAAAAAGATATATGTAGAAATTGCCAAGAGATTGGGAGAAGGTGCGACAGCTGAATAATAAATTTTTTAATTATTAATATAAAACTAGAAGGGTAGGTGTCAATATGGTTGATTTTAAAAGAAACAAGAATGAAAGTTTTGAAGGGTTTTTGCGAAGATTCAACAAGACTTTGATTAAAAGTCGTAAATTGAACGAAGTTCGTAAACGTAAATACGTTTCGAAGAAAAAGAACAAAATCCAGCAAAAAGAAAAAGCTTTGATTGGTTTGAAACTTCAAGAAAAGAATGAATACTTGAAGAAGATTGGTAAACTAAAAGAAGAATCACGCGGTAAATGGTAAAAATTTTATCGTTATAAAAAAAGGAACCCGGTTCCCCATATCGGGGTGACCGGGTTTCTTGTTTTTAATACGGCGGCGGAGTCTCCCTCTCCTGGATAGGAGAGGGTTGGGGTGAGGTGGAAAACGCGCGTAAATAACAAAAATTAATTTTTATTATTAAACTTAATATATGGAAAATTTAACAGAAAAAATCAACGCTGATATTAAGACGGCGATGATTGCTAAAAGCGAGTTGGAACTTTTGACTTTGCGGATGTTGACGGCGGCCTTAAAAAACAAGCGCATCGATCTAGGCAAGGAAGCAGTTTTGAGCGATGAAGATGTTGTCGCTGTTATTCAAACTGAGATTAAAAAACGCAAAGACTCAGCCGAGGCTTATTTGGCTGGTAATCGCGCTGACTTAGCTGACAAGGAAAAAGCGGAGATTGCGATTTTGGCAAAATACATGCCGGAGCAAATGAGCGCGGAGGAGTTGGAAAAAATTACCCAAGATACTATTGCGCAATTGGGCGCAAGTGGAATGAAAGATTTTGGCAAGGTGATGGGTGTGGTGATGAGCAAGGTTAAGGGTAAAGCGGACGGTAATCAGGTGAATGTGGCAGTGAAGAAATTGTTGGGTTAATCACTAGAATCATGGATATAAAAAAAAGAGTCGCGAAATTTCGAGACTCTTTTTTTATTGAATAAATTTATTTTATTCCCGGAATCATCTTTCTTAATTTTTCAAAGCGAGAAACTCTTTCAGCATGTTTGATTTTTTCTTTCGCTCTGTGCGTTTTGACAAATTTCAACCAGTTTTGATTTGGGGCTTTGCGATTTTTTTGAATCGTGATTTCGACTAAGTCGCCATTTTTTAAGACCTGATCTAGTGGGGCGATTTTGTCATTGACCAGAGCACCGGTCATCTTGTTGCCGATTTCAGTGTGGACCAAGAAGGCAAAATCGACCGGAGAAGAGCCTTCGGGGAGGTCGAAGACATCGCCTTTTGGGGAGAAGACAAAAATGCGATTATGAAAAACGTTAATTTTTAATTCATTAATAAAATCATCAGTCGTTTCTGATTGTTGCTGAATTTTTAAAATTTCTCGAACCCAATTTGGTTGTTTGCTTTCCTTTTCACCTCTTTTTTGTTTGTAGTGCCAATGAGAAGGGACGCCATAAAGAGATTCTTCTTGCATTTCCATGGTGCGGAGCTGAAATTCGGTGGCTTTGTTTTCTGGTCCAAAAACAGTGGTGTGAAGAGAGCGATAACCATTTGGTTTTGGGACGGCAATGTAATCTTTGAACCGATCAGATTTTGGTTTCCAGATCGAATGAATAATACCTAATGTTTTGTAGCAATCGGAAACAGACGGAACAATAATGCGCAAAGCAAATACGTCATAAATTTCGTCGAAGCGACGATCCTTGGTTTGCATTTTTTTATAAATACTATAGAGATGTTTAAAGCGACCTTCAATTTTGTAATTAATACCTTGGTCTAATAATTTTTGTCCCAAAATATCTTTGATTTTTTGGATGTATTGGTTTCTTTCAGTTCTTTTTTCAACCTCGTATTTATATTCCAATTTTTTGTAGTCTTCTGGGTAAAGATATTTGAAGCAAATATCTTCCATTTGCCATTTGAGACGCCAGATGCCGAGTAGGCCGGCAATCGGGACGTAGATTTCCATGGTTTCCTTGGCAATTCGGATTTTTTTCTCATCGGGCTGAGCATCAAGAGTACGGAGATTATGAAGACGGTCGCAAAACTTAATCAAGATGACGCGCACGTCTTCGGCCATGGCTAAGAACATTTTACGCAAAGATTCACGGTGTCTTTCCACGCCCCGGTATTTGATTTTACTTAATTTGGTAATACCTTCAACTAAAAAGGCGATTTCTTCGCCAAAAAGTTCTTTGACGTCTTCTAGAGTTCTGTCCGTGTCCTCAGGGACATCGTGAAGAATGCCGGCAATGATGGTACTTTGGTCAGCCTTAATTTGGGCTAGCATGAAAGCGGTATGCAGACAGTGCTGAATATAAGGCTCACCAGTTTTTCGTTTTTGGTTGCCGTGCGCCTCGTCAGCGAACTCATAAGCAAACTTAATAAGATCCACATCGGTGTTGGGATTATTCTCCTTGGCCTTTTTGATAATTTGTTCAATAGTCATTTGCAGTCTTTTAGTATTTTATGCTATAATCAATATAATCATAATATTATAAAATTGTGAATAAGTCAATTTGATATTTATCAATTGCCGATTTGTAATATTGCTTAATGCTTGTCAAAAAACACAATAAAAAATTCTTGTTAAGAGCAGCTAGTCTGGGTATTTTTATATTTCTAGGCGCTGTTTTTTTATTGGGAAATGTTAATTTATCTTTGGCGGCAACAGCTGATGAATTAGCCTGGAATGGTCAGCAAGCTCAATTTGAACAGCAGACTGGTCTGTCTTCAACTAATCCTGTGATTGTGGTGACGAGAATTATCCAAATATTTTTAGGCTTCCTGGGTTTTATTGCAGTTATTTTAATAATTTATGCTGGTTTTTTATGGATGACTAGTGCGGGGGATGCGGATAAGGTTAAGAAGGCCAAGGATATTCTTAAAAATGCCTTTATCGGTTTGATAATAATCCTGTCTTCGGTTGGAATTGTTACTTTTATTTTAAATATGCTTATCAATGATAACGGTTCTGGCAGTGGCAATGGCGCTGGTGGCGGACCTGGTAATGTGCCACCAGGAACAGGGGCAATCGGCAATTGTGCGATTGTAGACTATTATCCAGCGGCCAATCAGCGCGAGGTGCCGAGAAATTCAGTAGTATTGGTAACTTTTCGTGAGGCATTCAAATTTGATACAGTGGCTGACAATAATTTAGACATCAATACCAGTAATGTAAAATTATTCAATAAATGTAATGATACTTGCCAAGTTAGCACGGGTAAGGGTTGCGATGCTTGCTTGGTAGAGGCGACGGCGACATCAACAGACGACAACAAAACATTAGTTATAATGCCAAAGGCTTATCTTGGTTCGCCGACTGAAAATGTGAATTATTACATGGTTATGAATAATGGCATTCAGAATAATAAAGGGAAGGGCATTTTTGGTAACTGTACTCCGGATTCAGCAGCTTGGTCTTTTGAGGTGAACACAATGTTGGATTTGGATCCACCTCAAGTTTTAAAAAGAGATCAGGGGGGCGTTTTCCCTTTGCCAGATAGTCAAAAGGATGTACCTTTGACAAATACAGCCGCCAAGGCGGTCGGAGGAATTACAGTTAATGATATTAATGTTAAAACTTTGGTAAAGGCTAGTATTGCAAGTGTTGTAAAAAATCCTGCTAACGCTGGATGGGGCAATATTGATAAAAATTTAAGCAATATTAATAATGGCTGCCAGGCGAGCCAGATAAAAATTGGCGTAAATGCTGCCTTGACGGCAACGCTAAAGGTTGGAACTGCCAACGCAGGAGTTGGTAAGATTAGTGATGATAAGAAAGTTTTTAATTTTGATTACTGTGATTTAAAAATTGTCCTTGAAAATGATAAAAATTTTCTAACTGAATGCGGAACAGGTGGTTGTGTTTGGGACATGAGCATTACGCCTTATCAAGAGCCTGATTATTTAATGATCGGAAGTTATCAATATATTTTTGTAAATTCAGGCACTAATTCTAATGAAATTGCCCTTGGAGCCAATCTACTGACCAAAAATAGCATTGCTGCGGCGATAGCAAGTAAGAATTATTCAGATGTTACGGCTACTGTTTTAGCCAATATTGTAACATTGACTGCGCAAAAAGCGGGCAATGTCGGCAATGGTATAAGTATTTCCGTTAGCAATCCAAATCTTTTTACTGTGACGGCAATGTATGGCGGAGCGGACTTAAATGACAATGTTGACGTTAAGGGAGTGCGAGATGAGCCGCGTAATGCGATTATTAAGATGAATTATAATGATCAAATGTTGCCGATCAACGTTTCCGGAGAGGCGACTGTTAACTCTTCTATTTTTGTCCAATGCGTAAATGCGGGCAATTGTAATGATGCTAATTATTTTTTTGATTGCAATGCCGGCAATAAATGTGTGAAAGGTAAGTTTAAAATTTCTAATCAATATAAGACAGTGGAGTTTCAGAGTAATAATGAGTGTGGTGTGAATAGTTGTGGTGAAAAAATTTACTGTTTGCCGGCTAATACTGAATTACACGTCGGTATGAAGGCGGCAACGCTGGCTGTTTGCGCCAGTGACGGCGATTGCACAAGTAAAAATCCTTTTAACAAATGTGTTGGCGGTCATTGTCAGGACGTAACTCTTGGCAAGAACTATCCCTTAGCAAACACAAGTTTCGACGGCTTAATGGATAAAGCAAGGAACTCACTTGATGGTAATCGCAATGCCTTGGCAATCGGTCCGGTAGCTTTCTATAATGAAAATACCACCCTCGGCTTGGGTGATAGTTTTGAATGGTTATTTTTTATTACTGATAAAATTGATTTAACTCCACCAAAGGTTGTTAGCACTTTGCCGGCAGGTGGAGGCGCCCCTATTGCAGAGCCAGTTAAAATGAGTTTTAGTAAGATAATGATGTCCTCAAGTCTTATTCCGGGTTATGTCATGATTCCTGATATGTCCAACAATGACAATGAAATGAAGCACAAAACTCTTAATATTTGGGCGAAGAGTGGTTTTCCAATCGGTTATTGGGTGACAAGTGAAGATAGTTATGACGCAATGCAGATCGGAAGAACGAATGTGAATATTAATCATTCTGATTTTGATGATTATAATAACTATCGTGCACAGTCTGGGTCAGGAATTAAAGATATTTATCAGAATTGTTTTAAGCCAAGTGACAAAGTTTCACCTAACTGCACGGCTAATGGTAAACCGTCTTGTTGTAACGGTGTGGCAACTGATGCTTTAAACAATGAAGGAAATTGTGCTAATTAATTAGCAATTACAAATTATAAATAATGAAAGCAAAAAACGTAAAAAAATTAATTCTTCCAATTATACTGTTAACATTAGCAATGACGGTTTTTTTGGCTGCACCAGCTTTGGCTCAACTTAATCCTTGGGGTCAATCGAGCGCCATTCAGGATCAAACCGGTTTGTCAGCGACAAGTCCTGTTTTGGTGGTTGCTAATATTATTAAATTTGTTTTAGGTTTTCTAGGTTTTATTACTTTAATTTTGATAATATATGCCGGCTTCCTTTGGATGATGTCTAACGGCAATGCTGATAGGGTGGCCAAGGCGAAAAAAACTATAATTGCAGCCGTGGTTGGCTTGACTATTGTCTTGTCCTCTTATGGAATTGCTAGCTTTGTTTTAAATTTATTACTTGATGGTAATGGTGGGAATGGTGGATCAGCCCTTTGTGCTAACGGCAATGAGACTACTTGTTGCAGTGGTAGCGGAACACGACTTTGCATTGATGGTGTTTGGGGTGCTTGCAGCAATTCTTTTTGTGATGGTTATGGCGGTTCTGGAGGAACTTCTTTTCCAGCGGGAGCCGGTTTGGGAGAATCTTGCGGAACGACTCCTGGTAACTGTGAAGCGTCAACAACTTGTGCTATTGGCTTGAATTGTGATATTGCTGCTTGTACTTGTCAGGGT
>Ga0180015_1000401_pt1 | contig 12612 bp, 10 predicted proteins | sample KR13_S2_MetaG_FD_116508 | JGI IMG/M metagenome (GOLD analysis project Ga0180015, IMG submission 116508) | Groundwater microbial communities from the Olkiluoto Island deep subsurface site, Finland - KR13_S2_MetaG | ecosystem: Environmental > Aquatic > Deep subsurface > Groundwater | place...
AGCAACGTGGGCATATCGCCCACTATGTTCGCCCATACCGTGAACCAAACAAACCACTGCCCGACTCTGGTTTTCCGGTTGCCAGCCTTGACCGAAGAGCTGTAATCCATCAAAGGTCTTGAATTTAAATTCAGTATGTTTCATTTCTTTGCCTTTCTTTTTTTATTAGATTACTATACTAATAAAACTTTTTTATATAATCCTCAACTTCATCCCTGTTTCCTTTAAAAGGACCAGGTCTTTCCATCTTTATAGAAACCAAAGCACTGGCAAAAAGTAAGGCCTCTTCAATGTTTTTATCTAATCTCTCAGTAATATAGGCACTAAAACAGGTATCTCCCCGACCGGTTCTGCCTGAAATATTTCGAGGTTTTAAAGGACAGGTATAATGTTTTTTACCATTATAAATTAGTACTTCTTTATTGTGAGTAATCATAATTTCCTTTGTTCCCCACCCGAAGAGTATTTCCGCTGCTTTCTTTCTATCTTTTGCCCCGGTCATTATTTCAGCTTCAGCTGCATCGGTTTTTAGATAATTAATATAGGGGAGATATTCCTTCTTTTCCTCCCAATCTTTAAAGACCATTTCTTTATTTTCCCCTACAGTCCTTAAAAACCCTTGAACGTCCAGGGCAACTTTCCCTTTATTGTGTATAAACTTTATCATTTCACTATCAAATTCCCCCGAGATGAGGCCGGCAAAATGATATATCCGGGAATCAATATTATTAGGCATATCTTCAATAGTAAAGGGATCGGCAATCGATAGAGCAGTACAGGTTCTTCTTTCTCTGTCTGCGCTATGATAAATATTTCTGATGGAAGTAGTATTTCTGGAATCTAAAGCAGTAATATTTTCTTGGGGAATGGTAAATGCCTCCAAATACTTTCTATCTTGTGGAGACAACTTAGTTAAAATGCCTATCTTATGACCGATAGCATGGGAAGCACAGGATGAATAGAAAACTGCCCCTCCAATTTCCTTTACAGCTTCTCCTTGATATATATTTTCATCAATAGAGATATGTCCTATTATAAAGCTATCATATCTTTTCATTTTCACCTCTTTATTTAAAAATTTATAATTTCTAATAATTTAGTTAGTGTAATATCTCCAATTTTTTCAAAACGAAAGCGGGCTTTTCCTACCCTTTCCTCTGGGCCAATACCAATAGGAATCATATTTCCAGCCAACGCAGCTTCAATCCCTGCTTCGGCATCTTCTACTACTGCACAATCTTCTGGCTTTACTCCTAACTCTTTCGCTGCAAATAGAAATAGATCAGGGGCAGGTTTAGTATTTTTTACACTATATCCATCTGCAATGACATCAAATAGACTTTCTATTCCGGTTCCTTGCAAGACTGTTCTCGTATTCTTGCTTACCGAAGCAATGGCCGTTTTTATCCCTCGTCTTTTAAGTTCCAAGACTAATTCTTTTGCTCCAGGTAGAATATTTTCAGAAGTCATTTGTTTTAATAATTCTCCATAATATTCGTTTTTTCTATCCATCATTTCCTGAAATTGCTCGTCTGAAACTTGTTTTCCTTTTAATAATATTTTAAGACATTCTCTTCGGGAAACACCTCTTAGCTTTTCATTGTCGTTTCTATTAAAAGGAATTCTTTCTTCATCAGCTAATCTCTTCCAGGCCTGATAATGATACTCAGAAGTATCTGTAACCACCCCATCAAGATCAAAAATAATCGCCTTTAATTTTCTTCTCATTCTTAAATATTCCTTTCTTAATAGGTAACTTTCAATACCTGGTTAGGATAAAGAAGATACTCTTTGCCATAGATTTCAACTGATAAGGGCTGCCTTATAGAAGATAATGGTTTTAGAGTAATTCTATCTTTGGCAATTTCGATACCATTTTTCTGGTAAACGAGGATTAATTCTCAAATTTCCCTCACTTGTAATTCGAATCCCCCCAAAACCATTTACTAATTCACCTGTCCATATTCCCATCAAAAATATAAATAAAAAAGTATCGATGCCTCATATAAAAATCTAAATGAAACATTTTAATTATAACCTAATTTCCTCTATATTTAAAGATAAGAGATTATCTCTTTTAAATATGTGAGAAGGTAGAAGGGAATGTTAACCATGGGGCAGAAAAAGGCCATGACTATGGGATGATTAGAAAACTCCAATAATAACTGCCTCAGGGGCCTTTATCTTTTGGATGATAACGGTTTCAAATTTTGGGATAACTTTAAGGTGAAAGTTCACAAAATAATTATAAAGAGTGATAATTGCTTGACTTCGCGTTTAAAAGATGTTAAATTATAAAATGAAAACTGTTTCATATTATTCAGGCTGTGTCATAATTAAATTTTAGATTATGTTTGATATGTCCGAGCCTGATTGCGAGGAATCCTCATATTAAGATTAAAGGGGAGAGAAAGACAAAGAGCGTAAGATAGATACGTCTAAGGGAGGCTTTAAGATGTCTGTTGGGAAAATTGGAAAATTGGAGATAGTAAATAATTGGAATTTAAAAGAGAAGAGTTTTGATAAAGAAAATATTACAGACTTATTTTCGAAGAGTACAATTTTTCTTCTAGGCAATGGATATATGGGATATCGAGGAACTTTTGAGGAGTGGGGGAAGGAAGAAAGTGTAGCTTGTATCCTTTCAAATACTTATGACCAAAACGGTGTAAAGCCACGAGAACTTTGTAATGCTCCAAATGCTTTCTATACCAAGGTGTTTATAGGTGGAGAAGAATTATCATTCTTAAAAAGCAAATCTTCTAAATATGAAAGAGAATTGAATCTAAAAAGTGCCATTTTGAAGCGTAAGGTTATTTTAGAGGACGACAAAGGGAATAAATATGAGGTAAGGGCGGAAAAGTTTTGCAGTATGAATAATTTTCATTTACTATCCCTTCAGTATTCTATAAAATCGATAGATTCGAAAGCAGAGGTGATGATAGAGACTGGAATTGACGGGGACGTATGGGATATTAATGGTCCCCACTTTAAGAATTATCGGATGGGGTCTTCGGATGAGACTATAAGTATAGAAGTAACTACTCAGGAATCAGAGACAAAAATAGCCGTTGCGGAAACTTGCAGGGTTTTGGGGGGAGAGACATACCAGGAGACAATTTCTAGATCTCCTAAAAAGATCTTAAGAAGGGTAAAATTCGGTCTGGACAAGCATAAAACTGTGACTCTTGAAAAAACTATTGCTATCTATACTTCCAGAGATGGCTTTAAAGATCCTCTAAGTAAAGCCATTGAAGATTTAAAACAAAATTCAACTTTAGGCGGCTATAATAAGCTTAAAGAGAGACATTTACAGGAATGGAAAAGACTGTGGGATAAAAGTGATATAGTTATAAAAGGGGATAAAAAAGCACAGATTCTGGTGAGATATTCTGTTTATCAGGCTATCATTGCTACTCCTTTACATACGGATAAATTGCCTGTAGGAGGCAGAGGCCTTTCCTGTCAGACATATCAAGGAGCGGGTTTTTGGGATCAAGATATATTTATACTACCAATGTTTTTATATACCCAACCAAGGGTGGCACGTAATCTTTTAAAATATAGATATAATACTCTAAGTGGTGCTAAACGGAAAGCTAAAAGACTTGGATATTATGGAGCCTTTTATGCTTGGCAGTCTCAGGATACAGGAGATGAGGAGTGCCCTTCTTATGTCTTTAAGGATGTATTATATCCGGAACGGTCATTTCATAACCATTTCAACGATCGACAAATTCATATTTCTGCTGATGTAGCCTATGCGATATGGAACTATTATCTAGCCACTGGGGATGAAGACTTTTTGTTCCATTACGGAGCCGAAATCCTATTCGAAACAGCTCAGTTCTTTGTCTCTTATGCCTATTTCAAAAAAGACAAAGGTAGGTATGAACTCCTCAGGGTTATAGGTTGTGATGAATATCACGAGAATGTTAATAATAATACTTTTACCAATATGATGGTAAGATTTAACTTAACTAGAGCTGTTAAAGTCTATTACCTGTTAAAAGAGAGAAATAAGGATCTTCTCCAAGAAATAATGGGAAAAGTAAAAATTCAAAAAAAAGAGGTAGAAAAGTGGGAAGAAATGGCCAGTTTACTCTATATACCCTCTCCTGATAAAGCAAGTGGCCTAATTGAGCAGTTTGATGGATACTTCACGCTTGAGGATATCTTCCCTTCTGAGTTGAAGAAGAGATGTATACATCCTGATGAATATATGGGCTATCCAATAGGTCCTGCAGTAGAAACGCAAGTTTTAAAGCAAGCAGACATAATTATGCTTTTTTTCCTTTTCGATAAAGAATATGAAAAGGAGGTAATAAAGGCGAATTTTGAATATTACGAGCCAAGGACGGAGCATGGATCTAGTCTAAGTTATTGTGCCTATTCAATGGTTGCCTCGAGGATTGGTAAATTAGATTTAGCTTATGATTATTTGTTAAAGAGTGCGACAGTCGATATTTTGGATAGAAGTCCACAATATAAAGGGAAATGGTTTTTGGGCGGAACACATGTATCTGCTTATGGAGGGACATGGCAAGCGATAATCCATGGATTTATAGGACTTTTTGTTGACGAAACAGGATTAAAACTTTCTCCCCTTCTCCCAAAAAAATGGGAAGAAGTTTCATTTAATCTTATTTATAAAGGACAAAAATTGAATTTCCTAGTAAGGAAGGGCTATATTAAGGTTAGAGCCAATTCCCAAAACAACAGCGCTGTCCCCATTGGGATCGTTAATGGAAAAAGGAAGATTTGTAAGCCGGGGCAGCAGTCTGTATTCTCTTTTTAAATCTTTGTTTAGGAAAGGAGGTGGACGGATGAACTATTGCTTTATTGGGTAAAAGTATATAATATATAAAATAATGTAAGGAGGAAAAAATGTTAAAGAAGAATAGTATGATATTATGTTTAGTTTTGATTTTAGTGTTTGTTATGATGGTAAGTTTGATAGGGAATGCTAAAGAAATAAAGCTTAGATTTCTATCCCTGCAAGTTGGTGTACATCCTGAGACAGCATGGGCTACTGAAACGGTTGAGAAGTTCAATACAGAATATAAAGGAAGGATTAATATAGTAGTCGATGGTGTTGCAGGAGACGAAGCTTGGTGGGAAAAGTTGAGAACTGATGCAGCTCTAAATACCATGCCCGATCTTTTCACGTTGAAACATGACCGTAGCGAATTCAATGTTCTTGCTCAGTCTGGACTAGTTTTAGCTTTAAATGATTACATAAAAACCGATCCTTACTTGAAGGACATGTTAAATGATCCGGTTGCCCTTGCTGCTTATACTGACAAGAAAGGCAATATTCTAGGTATTCCATATGCAAGAGCCCACGTTGGTATTTATTACAATACAGAACTTTTTGCCAGGGCAGGGATATTTAAATTTCCTACAACCTGGGATGATTTCTTTGTAGCATGTGAAAAACTGAAAGCAGCTAATATTACACCTATTTCTATGATGACCGGAGAGAATGCTTGGTGTTCAATGTTGATGTTAGCCAATATGATTGGAACTACCCCCGGGGGTACTGAGTGGTTGACTACCGACCCAGCAGATCAGAAGTTCAATGTTCCAGTATTTGTTAATGCGGCAGTGAAGTTACAACAAGTACTTAGCAAATATACCACTCTAGATGCTGTTGGTGCCGGCTATGGATTAGCTGCCAATAATTTCCTCCAGGGCAATACAGCTATGATTGCAAACGGACCGTGGATGATTGGTTCTTTCTCAGATCCGAAGAGTGCACCAGCTGATTTTGAGTCAAAAGTGTCTTATGCACTTTCTCCAGGTGATGGAGTGATTGCTATGGAAAACATTGCATGGGGTGTTGGCTCAAAGACGAAGGAAAAACAGGATGCTGCGGTCGAATTTCTTAAATTCCTCATGAGGCAGGATGTATACGCTGCTTACCTTAGTGTAGGTGGGGCTGCACCATGTTTCAAGGTAGATATGAGCGAAGTTAGTTATCCTAGACTTAACAAAGAGTTTCTGCCGAAAGCATTAGAAGCTAAGTACAAATATAGCATTGTTCCAAACGTAGTCAAACCAGCAATCATTAATGTAATGTCACAGTATTTACCCGGAATTGCAGATCTTAGTATGACTCCTGAAGAGTTTGTCAAAAAACTGGAAGAAACGCATAAAGCTAATTAATGTTGGAATTTTTCGAATAATTTAGAGGAGCTAGTTTTCTAGCTCCTCTAAATATGAATTTAATTAGTAAGGTAGTGGTTAAAGAATAGTGAAAAAAAAGGACAGGATTATCTTTCTAGTAGTTGCAATGATTCCCGCTCTCACATTATTTGTAACATTTTACTTAATTCCGATAGGAGGTCTTTTATATACCAGTTTTTTTAAATGGGATTCCATAAAAATGGAGGAATTCATAGGGTTTGCAAATTATATACAGATGTTTCATGACCCTGTTTTCTGGCAGGCATTGAGAAATAATATTAGTTGGTCTTTAATTGCTGCATTTATACATATTCCCATGGCTTTATTAATTGCACTTATCTTAAATGGCAAACCTAAAGGATGGAAGAATTTTAGGACTATATATTTTCTTCCACATGTTATTTCTATAACTGCATTTGCAGTGATCTATATTTCTGTGTTTAATCCTAGTTTCGGTTTACTGAATGCTGTGTTAAGAGTTTTGGGAATGAACAAGTATTCTAATATTAATTGGCTTTTTCATCCCTATTGGGCATGGAAGGCGATAATAAGTACATGGATATTTCATATTGGCCTTTTTGCGACAATCTTCTTAGCGAAGATAACTTCAATCCCAATTGAACTTTACGAGGCTGCAAAGATAGATGGAGCATCTCCTATTAAACAAGATTTGTGTATTACTATTCCTTTGTTAAAAAATATTATTGGGGTATGTATTATCTTAGACGTAACTGGTGGCTTACGGTATTTCGAAGGTTTATACATAATGACCAACGGAGCACCGAACTGGAAGACTGAAACTTTGGCTTTATTAATCTATCAACAATTACGACTTATTCATAATTCATATGCTAATACTGTTGGAGTAGCTCTTCTTGTCCTCGGTTTATTAGTGGTATTGCTATTTAGCAGATTGTTTAGACTCGGGAAGAGCGAAGAAGTAGCAGAATAAGTTGTTAAACAAGTGAGTAAAGTGGAAAAATATGCATTATCAAGATAGAAACATTACAATCGCATTTAGTTTTATAAAATACGGTATCTTGCTTTTTTTTGCAGTTGTATGTCTCTTTCCCGCATTATGGATACTTATTTCTTCATTTAAGACGAACCAAACTATCTTAGCCTCTGCTCTTAGTTTGCCCACCACTTTACATTGGGAAAATTATGTATCGGCTATGCAGGTAACAGGTTTGCCAAGGGCTTTTCTAAACAGTATTATCGTAAGCACCCTTGCTGTGGTTCTTAATGCAATTGTTGCTCTTTTAGCTGCATACGTTTTAGCGAGATTCAAATTCAGACTTAATACAGCTTTAACTATAATGTTTTCTCTAGGAATTTTGGTTCCGATTAATTCGGCAGTGGTTCCTATTAAGTTTATAATGTTAAACCTTATGTTAGATAATTCCTTAATCGGTTTAATAGTCTTATATGCTGCACTTGGGCTGCCAGTATCGATTCTTATTCTTAAGAGTTTCCTTCTTAGTATTCCTGTGCAACTAGAGGAAGCGGCAAGGATTGATGGTGCGGGATATTGGAAAATATTTTTTGCAGTTATATTTCCTCTTTCTCAAAGTGGTTTGGTTACGGTTATGATTTTACAGTTTATTTTCTGTTGGAACGAATTTCTATTTGCCACACTTTTGATAAGTACGGAAACAAAAAGGACTCTTCAAATAGCTATAAAATTTTTTATTGGACAATTCTTTTTTGATTATGGGGGTCTATTTGCCGCCATGGTTATTTCAATTATACCTGCTATCATTGTATTTATACTCTTTCAAAAGAAGGTTATTTCTGGTCTAACAGCCGGTGCAATAAAAGGATAATTTATATTTTGAAAGTACCCACAACCTGTAAAGGCGTGGGTATCAATGAAAAGCAAATATTTGACAAGATTTATATTTTGGTTTTCCGATATATAAACTATAATCTATATATCTACAACTTGCTTTTTACACTTTCTCTAATTATTACGTTTGGATAGAATTTCATTAAATTATTCATTATCTTTTCACCATCTATAAGTCTTTTCATTAGATTAGCTGCTACTGTTCCCAATTTATATCCCTGTTGGTCGACTGTAGTTAAAGAGGGGTATAACATAGAGGAGATAGAGGTATTATCATAACCTATAACAGAGACGTCCTTAGGGATGTGGATTCCTCTTTTTTGAAGAGCCCTTAATACGCCTATTGCTGCAAAATCAGAACAGACAAAGAGTCCGTCAAGCTTCTTATTTTGTTCTAATAAGCGGATTGTTCCTTGATATCCATTTTGTACATCATTCTTGGGTATAGAAACGATCAATTTATCTTTTATCGATAATTTGGCTTCCAGTAAAGCCTGTTTATATCCTTCAAGTTTATTAAAAAATGTTGAGTAAATAATATTTCCGTTGATAAATCCAATATTTCGATGTCCACTTTCAACTAGATATTTGACAGCCTTATAAGCACCCCAAGACTCGTCATTATAGACACAATATATTCCTTCTGATGATAAATATTCATTAACTAAAACAATGGGAATCTGTTCGGCTAATTTTATTATATGTTTAATGTATTGGTATTTTCTTCTTCTACTTCCTATTACAATGGCCCCTTCGATTCTCATTTGGAGAAAATTTTGAAAAGCATTTTTTTCCTCTTCTATTGAGTCGTTGGAGATACTTAAAAAGAGGTTAAATCCTTCCTTGTAGAGGACTCCCTCTATGGCTTCTATTATTTCTGGAAAGAATAAATTTGAAATTACTGGAATTAACAGGCCAACTGTTCCGGATTTCTTCTTTATTAGGCTTACTGCTAATCTATTGGGAATAAATTTATATTCTTCGATAACCTTTAGGATATTCTCTCTTTTTTGAGGAGAGACTAATTGTGGATTATTGATTACTCGTGAGACAGTAGCAGGTGAAACACCTGATTTTTTGGCAATATCTCGAATATTTACCATTTAGAATTACCTCAACCTGAAGATTTATCCAAGAAAACAGTCGCTATCTTGGGAAAAGACATCGTTTATTTTCTTATTTTTTAGCATTTGGTATATTTGAATAACTCAAAATCATTTTATTATAATACAATTGCAAGAGGTTATCTACTCTTCGAATTGTCTTGCCAAAAAAGAAAAAAATACCCCTAATTATTTTAATTATAACATTATCTCCAATATATTTAAAGAAAAGATATGATTATATCTCGTCTGTGTCAAGAACTTGTGGGGGTTTTTCCTACCTCAAAGAAATTATTTGATTTTAATTTGGAGTGAACCCCTGCCACTAGACACTTTTACAGAATTACCTATTATTGACTTCGTTTTAGAGGAATTAATTTCAATACAATAACTATCTGTCTTTAATAATCGTTCTTGGAGAAAGGAGAGATTTTCTTTAATTTGTGGTTATTGCTGGTACTTTCTATAAGTTCTTTAACCATTTCTAAACTATATTTATAAAACTTCTTATAACGAGGTTTTAACTCTAAACATAACACTCCATTATAATTTTTTAAAAGGTGGAATATCTTATTATAAGGAATCGCCCCCCAACCTACAGGCATATGTAAATCGCCAATACCAAACTGAATCAGATTAATGTCCTGTTCTTCATATGATACTTTGGGCTTGCCAAAACAATCATGAATATGAATATGTTTTATATAAGGTAGGGCTAATTTTATGGAATCCAAAAATTTGAAGTGATAATATTTAGAAGCCAGATAAGCATGGCCAAAATCTAAAGTAATTCCCACATTCTCGCGGTCAATTTTTTTAACTTGATCTACTAATTCTTCGATCTTCGTACCATAATTATATTTACTAATTTCTCGTAAGAAAGTGGGCTTGGGTGTTTGTGAAGTAAGCACTGAAGGAGGAAAAATTCTGCCATTATTAATATGCTTAGATAATTCCCAGAGAGACTCTTCTTCTACCTCCGGAGAGGTATTTTCAATAGCTATAGTCACTCCTAAATCTTTAGCAAAGGAAGCTAATTCTTGCAAGGTTTTTACTTCTATCTTCTTTAATCTATCGATCTTTTTTGGAGAAGGCACTTTTAAAAAACTACTTTGTCTGACACCTTCGCCTTTAATTTCTACCTGTAAAGGGATTTTCCCACTATGGTATATAAAAATTTCTGCTCCTATAGCATTAGTAAACTCGATCCCTGATTTAAAGATCTCCTTTTGTAGCTGGAAATTACGGGCATCCATTAGATTTAATAAATTGGGCCCATGAACAGTATATTTTAATTTAAACTTTTTCAGGATGTCTGTAATTACCCTGGTTTGTAGCCAATTCAGTCTCCCTTTAAAGATAGCATCGACTCCATGGACAGGTATCTCGACATAATCAAAACCTAAATCCTGAAAATTACCTAAAGCCTTTTCTAATATATCTAAGTCTCCATCTATTGTAGGAGAATCTATATTTATTCCAATTCCTTTTATATTCATAAATCCAATTTTAAATAAAAATATTTTTATTAATTATGAAACATTATAACACAATCAAATTCATATACAAGTATTAAATAAAAATTATTTAAAATAATTTTCATTTAATACTTAATCTGGCAAATAATTGCCGGTATCCTTTGATAGTAATAGTTTAGATCTTCGCTAACAATTACGCTCCACCCTTTGCTCCTCCCCCATAAATATTAAGCAAGGCTTCTTGAGTAAATAAGAAGAAAATCAATACGGGAATGAGTTGAAATAACCCAACAGCTGCTACCATATTCCACTCGGTCATTACAGATTCACTCATAAAATTTTGTAAGTAAACAGATAAAACCGTTGTCTTTCCAGCACGTCCTACAGTGAAAGTAAATGGAATAAGGTAGGCATTCCAGCCTGAAATGAAAGCAAAAATAGATAATGCAGCAATACCTGGCTTAATATTAGGCATTAAAATTTTCCACCAAACCTGAAAACGGGAAGCACCATCAATCAAAGCAGAGCGCTCCATATCCCAGGAAATATTATCAAAAAAGCCTTTCATTATCCAAATGCCAAAGGGAAGCTGAAAGGCTACCATCACTAAGGCTACTCCACCTATAGTATTAAAACCAAAACCGCCGACAAGAGGGAGCCCTTGTCCGATAATAGGAATCTTGGTTATCCAGCGTAATACAAAATAAATTGGAATCAATAGGGTTACACTCGGGAAGGCGTGCAGTATTAGAGTTGCGGAGAGAAATCCCTTCCTTCCTGCAAATTTCATACGTGATAAAGCGTAAGCAGACATTGCTGAAACAAAAACTACAATAGTGGTCATAACTGTGGCAAGGAGGAATGTATTAAGAGTCACAAACCATATACTCTGAAATTTAGGACCAAAAGGTGACTTCCACAAGAAACTCCAATTGCTTAGGGTCCACCCTAATGATTCTAGTCCCTCTGTCCTGGTCGAAAATGTTGTAATAACTAACCATAAAAAAGCCAGGAAGATAGGCATACTAAATGTAAGCAAAGCCAAATAGGCAAGAATAGATTTCAAATTTAAACGAAATTTATTTAATACCATTTTATTATCATTCTCCTATATATCTCATTATAGCTGTTCAATTTTCGGTTCCTGCATTAATTCGTTAAACTTAAATACTCGCAAATATATAATAGCCATTGCTACCCCGATAATTACCAGGATAACCGCCCAGGCTGAACCATAACCCCACTGAGTATTCCCGAAATAGCTGGTAAAAGCACGGTGATAGGCAGTTAAAGACCATACTTCGGTTTCATAAAGCCCTGGACCTCCATCTGTAAGAAGCATAATCTGTTCAAAGGAAGTCAAAAGCGATAGAGTCTGATAGGTGGTAACAAAAAGCAGGGGCCATTTGATCATAGGAATAGTAATATAACGAATGGTCTGCCAGGTTGAAGCTCCATCCACTTTGGAAGCTATCATATAGTCCTTGGGTATAGCCTCGATGGCGGATGAAAAAATTATCATCCCAAAGGAGGCTCCAATAAAACCATTGGCCAAAATAACAAAAACCCAGGGATTGGTATTAAGTAAGTATTCCCCTCCACCTATGCCCAAGGGACCAAGAATATGCTTGTTTAGAACCCCCATAGGATTAGGCCCAGCTAAAGCTTTCCACATCATAATATAGACAACCACCGGAGTAAGACGGCACATAAGCCATATTAAGCGGAAAACAAAACCAACCCGCCTGTTGATGTTTGTAGTAATCAAGGCAATAACCAAAGCCATTCCCACATTGAAAAAAATTAAGGTTGCACTAACATATATGAGAGTATTATTTAGAATCTTGGGAAAGAACCTATTAGTAAAGATCTTAATATAATTATCTAAAGTCCAGTTTGCCGGCTACCACCACGTGAGTATTCCAAAAATCGTCATATCCAAATTGGTAAAACTTAAAATAAAGACTATCACTAAAGGAATAAAAAAGAATAG
>Ga0180015_1000405_pt1 | contig 12520 bp, 12 predicted proteins | sample KR13_S2_MetaG_FD_116508 | JGI IMG/M metagenome (GOLD analysis project Ga0180015, IMG submission 116508) | Groundwater microbial communities from the Olkiluoto Island deep subsurface site, Finland - KR13_S2_MetaG | ecosystem: Environmental > Aquatic > Deep subsurface > Groundwater | place...
GGCAAATTTCTTTTTTAATGCCCATCGCCATTAGCACGTGAGAGGCTTTGAGACTGCCAGAGGCGCAAGCTGAGCCAGTTGAGACCGCGATGCCTTCCATGTCTAGGGAAATCAAGCCAGACTCGCCTTCAACGCCGATAAATGAGAAATGAGCGTGAGATGGAGTACAATTTTCATAGTCGGTATTTAAAACAATGTCATCGACATTCTTTTTAATTCCATCAACTAATCTGTTTCGCAATTTAGCCAGATAAGCATTGTTTTCAATTTGTTTGTCAGTTAATTCGCCCTTTTCTTTGCGTTCACCCAATAAGGCAATCGCTTCGCCCAAACCGACAATGCCAGTCACGTTCAAAGTGCCACTGCGCAGATTGCCCTCGTGATGACCACCACGTTGCAATGCTAACATGGGAACGTCTTTTTGTTTATACAAAACGCCAACACCCTTTGGTCCGTAAATTTTGTGAGCGGACATGGACAACATATCAATATAATTCCACTCAACGTCGCAGTTCAAAAAATTAATTCCCTGGGTTGCGTCAGTGTGGAAATAAATCGGTTGCGGTTTTTCACCTCGTTCTGCTGGTGCTAATTTATTCCAATCATTCAATCTCTTTTCATTGAGTTTGCGAATAATCTTGCCAATCGCGCGAATCGGTTGGATGGCACCAACTTCGCTGTTCACCATCATAATTGAAACCAAGACGGTATTATCCTTGATCATTTTTTCAAATTTTTCCAAATTGATCACACCATTAGATCCGACCGGAACATGCGATGCTTCCACGCCCTCATATTGCATCTCCGCGACTGGCTCCAAGATCGCATCATGCTCCACTAGCGAAGTGATGATGTGCATCTTCTTATCTTTATTTTGTTTTCGCAAGGCTTTCATCACGCCCTTGATGGCCAAATTATTTGCCTCAGTTGCCCCAGATGTAAAAATAATTTCCCCAGCCTCACAGTTTAAAAAACTTGCTACCTGCGCCCGCGCCTTGTCCACGCCCAAAAGCGCCTCTTGTCCAAAAGTGTGGATTGAGGACGCATTACCAAACTTTTCGCTAAAATAAGGCAACATCGCGTCTAAAACTTGTTTATCCAGTGGCGTTGTGGCACTGTGATCTAGATATATTTTTGACATATTATTTGATTAATTTTAAATTTTTGCTATAATTAAAGTATTGAGAAAAAATGTGTATAATTGACAGGAGGGAAAACGTGAGACCCATTGGTGATGGAAGTCCATCGGAAAAAGGCAGCAGCAATTGATTCATCCTTAAAACAAGGAGGAAAAATTCATGTGTAGCGACCCCACCGACGTCTAACCAAAACTCTTCAAAACGGAGAAAAATCCTTGGTCAACGACAAAGAAAACATCATGTAGGCCACCCCCACCGGCCGTGTCAACAAACAATTGTCACTCAGTCAACTATCAACATTCTCATCCCTGGCCTTGCAAAAAATTAGCAAGGCCTCTTTTATTTCCAAAAAAACGATACTTAATTACTGATTAAACCGCCTTCACTTCCAAAACTTCCGGCGCCAATTTTTGCACCTCGACTTCAATTCCTTGCTTCAAAGTAATTTGTGACATTGGGCAAGTAGTACACATTCCCATCAAAGCAACTTCAAGGATACCGGTTTTTTCATTCCAGTTTACAAATTGCACGTCACCACCATCCATTTGCAATGACGGTCTCACGATTTCTAACGCTTGTTTAATTTTTTCGATTGTTTCTTGCGACATATAGTTATGATTAGTTATTTAAAAAGTGTAATTGCATCAAACTGCAACCTCACCCCGACCCTCTCCTGACCAGGAGATGGAGATATATAGTATTATTTATCTTGATATTGCTTAATCGCTGTCCGCAAAGCGTCAACGCCCAACATCGAACAATGAATTTTGGGATTTGGTAAACCACCTAAGTCCTCAATTATATCATTTTTTGTAATAGCCGCTGCATCACTTAAGGTCTTGCCTTTGGCCATATCCGTCAAGGCCGAAGACACTGCAATCGCCGCTGCGCATCCCAAGGTCTCAAATTTGATTTCATCAATCTTGTCATCCTTGACCTTTAGATATATTTTCATAATATCACCGCAGCTAGCGTTACCTTCTTGCCCGAATGCATCGGCATCTTCAATCACGCCTTGATTATGCGGATTGCGAAAATGTTCCAAAACTTTGTCTGTGTACATATGTTTTAACTTAATAATAAATTTTTTAATAAATAAACACCGGCGTGCTAACTTCAGCCCAGTCGTACAAAAATTTTGCCGATCCAACACCTAGGCGTACGCAACCGTGCGAAACTGGAATACCCAAATGATTTTCCCCTTCACGATAACCATTGGGCCAAATTGGCAATTCGTGAAAACCAAACTTACCAGTACCCATACCCATCCAATATGGCATCCATAGGCCATAATCAGACCAAACCTTTTTGGCCTTATTGATTATTTTAAAATGTCCCTTGGGTGTCGGCATACTTGCCTTGCCAGAGGAAATTTTAAAAGAACCCATTCTTACTCCATCCAAAAAATAATAGACCATCTGCCCGCCAAGACTCACTTCTAACCTCTTTGGTAATTTTACCGCCTCTTTATTCAAGGGGTCAAAATAAAATTTTATTTCCTCGCCGTCTTTATAGCCATCACCATCAGTATCGGGATTTTTTAAATCAGTACCAAATTTCAACTCCATTCTATCACTCAAGCCATCTTTGTCGGTATCAACATCTTCTAATTTTAAATTCTCCTTTGTCAGTGGTGAAAATCCATTATTCAATTCAAGCCAATCACTATAACCATCACTGTCTGAATCCGCAAGATTGGGATCAGTTTTATAAATATTTATCTCATCTGCGTCAGAAACGCCATCGCCGTCAGCGTCGATAATATTATTTGCCGTCACAAAAACAGGAAATGTAAACAGAAACAGTAAAATGAAAATAGAATATTTCATTATTGCGTCATTCCCGCGAAGGCGGGAATCCAGGCTCCACAATGAGTGGATTAATAATTATAGAAACTATTTTTATAAATGCTTTGCAATAATATCAAATCAACATTTATTTTCTTTAAATTTAATTCAATATCTGAGGTGTCTGGATTCCCGCCTTCGCGGGAATGACGTGGATTAAATTAAATCCACCAATTTAATTCCTCTCAAAGTCTCAACTAATGAATCCTGTACTTTTTTCAAAACTCCGGTCACGCCACAATTACATTTATGACCGCAAAAAACTTTCTCGCTTTTGGCCACACAGTAAAAAGGGGCAATTTCACCCTCCAGAGTTTTGACAATATCATAGACCGTAATATCCTTGGCCTCACCAGCTAAACAATAACCGCCCATTGATCCCATTTCCGAAGTAATTAAATTTGCCTTTTTTAATTGGGCAAATATTCTTTCTAAATATTTCAAAGAAATATCTTCGCGCTCCGCCACCATAGATAGCGGAACACTCTTATTCTTTTCTTGGGCCAACAAAATCATTGCTCGCAAACCGTAAGTTGTTTTTGTTGAAAATTTCATATCCTACTGAATTAGTATGTATTAAATATATCATATTGTTATTTTTTGTCAAATCCTAAATAATACCCCATATTTTCTCCAATATTAGAATAACACTGGGGGCTTGGGGGTGTGAACTAAGCGCCAGTATTAAAATAGATAAAACCCTTCAAGTGATAGCGCATTTAACACCCCCAAGGGTTTTGGTTACTTTTGCCCCCAAAAGTAACACAAGCGAGAGCGCGTAGCTTAAAATAATAAGAAAAAATCAAACAAAAAAAGCTCGAAACTAATTCGAGCTTTTAAAAAATGTAATAATCTACTTAATCTTCTCAATCCTATACTCCTTTGCCCCCTTCGGAGTCTGCACCATCACAACCGCGCCTTTCTTTTTACCAATAAACGCTTTACCCAACGGTGATTCATTTGAAATCTTGCCATTAATCGGATCAGCCTCATTAAAACTTACAATCATGAACTCTCTTTCCTTGCCATCTGACTTAACTACAATTTTCGAGCCCATACCAATAGAATCATGATGTTCAGTTGACTCGACTACGGTTAAATTCTTCAACATCGCCATTAATTCTGCAATGCGGCCATCATTGAAGGCCTGTGCGTCTTTAGCCTCAGAATACTCGGCATTTTCACTCAAGTCGCCCATATCCTTGGCCTTTTGAATTCTATCCGCAATTTCTCTTCTTTTAAAATTTTTTAAATGATCCAACTCATCCTTCAGCTTATCATAACCCTCTTGTGTAATAATTTGATCTTCCATAGTATAATTTTTAATTGAATAAATAATATTAATAAATATTTTATAAATATATATTAAAAGTGGTTTTTTTGCAAGGCGCCCCAAATCCTAACTATTTAAGGACTTTTTGTCAATAAAAATCGACATTAAAATTAAATATCCTATGCCCAACGGATGATTCATGTAGGGACTAAAAAACGAAATTATGGAAATAGTAATTAAGCCAATTATTAGCGCTAATTTAGTGATATTTTCCGGACTCGTAAAAAAATCATTAAGTGTTTTAAGATGGAAATTAAATACCGTAAATCTGCCAATCAAAAATAAATAATACGCCATTCCTATTAAACCTAGTTTTAACCAAATCTCCAACCAGCCCCATTCAAAAGCAAAAGTAGTAAGCTCTCCAGTCGGACTTGTTTCCAACACTCTCGGGTCCTCACTAAAATAGGTTACAGTCGAACCATAGCCATGACCCATAACAAAATACTTTTTAATTTCAGACCAAAGAGGTGTTAATAATTTCCAACGCGAAGACACTCCAGCCTCATTTGTAATTTGTGTTGCTCTTTCCGCGATATCCATCGTGTTAAAATTTGACGTCGGTTTTGGGTGTGGAAATGTGATCAATATATTGATAAAAATAAACGACACAATCATCGAGGCAATACCTGCCAAAAAAACCTTGCCGATCCTAGACCAAGATTTTAAAAATAAAATAATTAACAAGTACACAGCTAAGCCACCTGCAAAGCCAACCCAATTACTACGTGAATAAGACAAAATCGTAATTGCCGCATAAGTAGTCAAGAGCAAAAAATCAAAAATTTTCACTTTCTTGCTTTCCACGATTGAGAATAAAACTATAAAGAACGACACAATTGCAAAAATATGCGATTGAAAAAATATGCGAATAAAACCGGTTGGCATTCTTGTTATTTCCCCCACCCCTGTATCGCGAACCCACTTATAAACAGTTGTCATAGTAGAGGCTGAATTATGAGAAAAGACAAAAAGTAATACAAAGGTTTTTATCGCCATCCAAAAAGTAGCCGCCAATAATAGAGTAATAATTTTTTCCTTAAATATTTTTTTACCATCCTCCTCTTTATTTTCGTAGATAAAATAAACAGGAAAAATTAAAGCAAAAAACAGCCAACCATTGGCATCTTGGTAGATATAAGAGAAATCATTGTGGCTCAAAAAAGCGTTTATCACCCCCCAGCCTATGAAAAAAATAATCGGTACGAAATATTTAAAGTTTTTATTTTTCAAAAAATGTAATAGCGGACAAGTTTTAGTCTTAATCGCAAGTAGGCTAATTTGTCCCACCATGGCAATTATAACCACAATAAATAAAGCCATTCTAATAGACAAATTAAAGTGTGGCAAATTAAAAAAAAGTAAATACCCCTTTGAACCGGTAATTAACTCAGCCAACAAAATAAATAACCCATACTCTAAATTTTTGAATGTTAAAAATACCACCCCCAAGACCACAAGAACAAAAATAATCTTTCCCCAAACAGGAAAAATAAAACCAATCAATGAAAGCGTCTCAATGGCCAAAAAGGCAAGCAGGACTTTTTTAAAAAAACCATCGGTTTTTTGCATGGTCGGGATCGCCGCCACGAATTTTTTGACCGTAAAAAAACTTTTATCTAGATTCATTTTTTTATTTTTAATTTTTAATCAATTTGTATTGGACAGTGTCACCAATTTTTATTTTTTGCTCATCTACAAATCCGGCATTTACCTCCAAAACATAATTTATTCTAAATTGCGAGGCATAGTGATTTTCCGGATTATCACCTTCAGGTGGTAAATTTTTATGAATATTTACAATTTTATCATCCTCAATCCAGATAATATCCAACGGGAAATTCATCTGTTTCATCCAAAATGAACGTTCCTGCTTGGTGTCAAAAACAAAAAGCATGCCCTCACTTTTTTCCAACTTCGGCCTATCGCTCAAGCCCTGCGTTTGCTCCTGCATGTCATCGGCCACTAGCACTTTAATAATAGTCTCATTTATTTTAACATTTGGAAACTCTAAAGAGCGGCCGTCTTTGGTATTTTCTTTAATTTCCAAATAAGCTACGCCAACGATTAACAAGACAGCCAACAATGAAAATATTTTACGCATTAGAATTTTATATTATGCTTCTTCTTAATAATGGCCATCCATTGTTGATATTTTTTTACTTTAGGCAAAAACGGAAACAATCTATAAGCTACGGCTGGCAACCAACCACTCATCGTTCCACCTGTCTCAATCTTGAACAAAACTTTATCAATCCAAACACCGGTTTTACCATTATCTAGCATGGTTAAGAAAATATCCCAATCTTGGAATTTTTTAAATGTAATATCCCAACCCGCCTCTGGAAAATCTTTAGCCCTGATTAGCGAAGTTGAATGAACGTAAGGAATCTCTCTTAATTTATCAGCATCAAACGGCCAAAATCTAAATAATTTTTCACCAAACATATGAGAACAATAAGCATATGAAGCCTCAGGATTTTCTTTGAGCGCTTTCAACATCTCCTCAAACATTGTCGGCTCCATTTTTAGATCAGCATCACTGAATAACAAATATTCACCGGTCGCCTCTTTCCAAGCACGATTTCGTGCTGCTGGCGCTCCTTGATTAACCTGACTAATAAAAGAAAATTTTTGTGTGAACATACCTTTACAGTCCTCCATTACCTCCTCAATATTATCCTTTGAGCCATCATTAACAATGATAATCTCAAAATCTTGAATAGTTTGATTTTTAATAGTTTCCAAACAAGCCTTTATCTTGTCAGCTTGATTATAAACTGGAATTAAGATACTAATCATAGTTTTTATAGTTAATTATTATTTGCTAAAAAAATAGCACACTTCTAAAATTAGCGCAAATGTCTTATTTATTACCCCACTCCTTATCCTGGCGCACCAACAACTCCTCTGCACGTAACGGTTCAGCCATAATTTCTTTTACTACCTTTTCCATGCGGACACCCTGTGACCCTTTCACAAAAATTAAATCCCCTTGTCTGATTTTTTCCTGCACAAAAAGACCAGCTTCCTCGGAATTATTAAAATGAAAAACATTATCAGTTTTCATGCCTGCCTCAATCGCTCCATGATCAATATCGCGTGAGCGCTCACCGACCGTAATTAAAACATTTACGCCTGCGCTTTTTACCTTCTCGCCAATTTCCCTATGTCGCTCCACGCTCTCTTGGCCAAGCTCCAACATATCTCCCAGAACTGCAAACTTCTTCGCACCAACATTAACCGCAAACTTTCCTAAAACATCCAAGCCTGCCACACAAGAGACTGGTTCAGAATTGTATGTATCATCAATTATCGAAGTGTTTTTAATACCCTTGAGTAGATTCATTCGACCCTGCGGTGATCGAAATTCCTTCAGCCTGCTCGCAATCTCCACCATATTCATTCCGAAATTTGTGGCAACTGCAATTGCCGCCATGGCCGCATAAATCGAATTAAAACCGATTACGCCTGGTATTAGAAAAGGTACTGTCGATCCATTGTATTTGATTTTAAAACTAATGCCTTGCAAACTACCACCGCCCTCAAAGCTAAAACGCGATTCACTGCAATTCAAATCCGCCCCCGGATCCATGCCAAACGTCACCACCTTGGCCCTACTGTCTTTTTTCATTTCTCGCACCAGTTCATTGTCAAAATTCAAAACAACCAAGCCTTCCTTGGGAACCACCCGCACCAAATCCGCCTTTTCTTTTTGTAATTTTTTCCGCGATCCAAAATATTCCAAGTGCACATTGCCCACCGCCGTCACAATCGCAATACTTGGATTGGCAATCTCATTCAAATACATCATATCGCCCGGACGATCAATACCCATTTCCAAAATCAAAACCTCAGGATAATCTTTATCTTTAATCAAAATCATAAACACGGCCTTCCAAAAAACTCCAAGCCAGCCAAAAAGATTTTTTCCGGGCGACTCCACGCCAATGATAGTCAAGGGCAAACCAATCTCATTGTTATAGTTCTTGATATTGCGGCGCACCTTGAATTTATCTTTCAAGACAGCGTAAACAGCCTCCTTGGTGGTCGTTTTACCCACACTCCCCGTAATACCGATCACTTTCGGCTGATATTTTTTCAAAATTAACTGAGATAATATTTTCAATTTTAATTGTAATAGTTTTTTCATATATTTCTTCCGTCATCCCCGCGAAGGCGGGGATCCAGGTACCTAGTATATCGTTTTTAATATCGGGAAAATTTAAATTTACGAAGTCTCTTGTTATTAATATTTTTATTAAAACATTTTCTATAATTATGCAGCCATTATCTGTGGCACCTGGATTCCCGCCTTCGCGGGAATGACGATGTGCTATCGCTCTTTCGCCACTTGATAATAATTCAAAATAAATGACGCAACCTGTTGGAATGTCGGTGCCGCTGAAGAATCAGCCCAAGGCGAATTAACAGGGTTATCCAACATAACCAAGGCAACAAATTTTGGATCATCAACCGGCGCAAAACCAGCAAAGCTGTGCATGGTCCGATTGATATAACCTCCGCGACCAGCTACCTGCGCTGTACCAGTCTTACCGGCAATGTAATAACCAGGCACGGCTGCCAACTTGGCATGACCTTTATCAATTACATTTACCAACATGCCAGACAGCATCATCGCTGCTCGTTCTGAAATCACACGGCGCACCTCAGTCGGTTGCGTGGCGCTTTTTTCACCAGATGAAGTTCTAATTTCTTTTACCAAATAAGGCTTCATCAAAATACCACCATTAGCAATAGCTGCATAAGCTGCGGTCAATTGCAATGGTGTCGCGGTAATACCTTGTCCAAAAGTTGCCGTTGCCACCTCAATCGGACGCAAAGTCTTTCGGTTTAAATTCACAATATTGGTTATGCTTTCCGTCTCCAATTCAATACCGGTTTTTTCGCCAAAACCAAATTTTTTCACATAATCAATAAAGGTTTCGGCACCAATTTTATTCATCACAAAAATCGTACCCGTATTCAAAGATTTTTCCAAAACCGTATCCATATCCACTACGCCGTGTCCGCCTTTTTTCAAAAAATCAGAATTTTTAATCGGTTTACTCCATCCCGGCACCATCACAAAACCTTTATCAGTATAAGTTGTCTTCGGCGTAATCTTTTCTTGATCCAAGCCAGCCGCCAAAGTATAAGCTTTAAAAATTGATCCCGGCTCATATCCGCCGAAAATACTCGGATTATTAAAAATATTCATGTCCGGCGCTTCATTGTAATTATTCGGATCAAAATCAGGATAAGAACACATCGCCAAAATAGCCCCCGTCTTCGGCTCCATGATAATCACACTTCCGGTGCGCGCACCATATTTGATTACCCCCTCCTTAATTCTTGTGCAAGCTTCATATTGGATTGAACGATCAATCGTTAAGATAATATCACTACCATTCTGAGCCTGTAACACTTCGCGGTCATCAACAATTACCACCTTGCCATTAGCCGATCGTTCCGCCCTCATAAACCCAGCTATACCAGTTAACTCTTCATTGAAAAACCCTTCCAGGCCATAATGCCCCACTTGACCATCGTCAGTATTTGATACATAACCGGTTATATGCGAACTCATATTACCACTTGGATAAAAGCGATAACTCTCCATAACATGTTCGATGCCAGTAATATTCAGATCGGTAATTAATTTTAAATTATCTTCATCAACTTTGCGCTTAATCAATTCATAAAGATCGTTTTTCTTTGACAATCTTTCCGTATATTTTTTCAAAATTACATCACGACGCCATTCGATTTCCAGCTCTTTTTTAATTAGCTTGAATTCAGCCAATCGATTGTAATACTTCGCGTCTGCCAATTTAGCCACCAAGTCAGGGTTTATATAATTAGACGATGATGCAATTACAAATTCAATAGTTGAAGTAGCCTCAGCAAAAAGCGGATCACTGCTTAGAAAAATCGCCACCTCCTTTTCCACATCCTCCTTATCCAAAATGTCATACAATTTTCCAGCCACCGTAGCTGGATCATCAACAATGTCGGCCGGCACGGCAAAAATTGTTGCGAACTCCTTATTAATCGCCAATGGATACAAACCATCAAAATCAGTATTTTTCTCATCGGTCAAAAAAATCCGTCCTCGCATCGGCATTAATTTATTATATACTTGATGCTGCACAGAGGCCATCTTTGTATACAAATCATGCTTTATTACTTGCAAATCAAACAAGCGATAAATAATCCCCGCCGCCAATAAAAAAACAATCGCCAAAACAATTTTCTGACGATTCTCTTTTTTCACAAAATCGGTGTTCTTTTTTTTCCCGTTCAAGGCGGATCCGCCTCGGGCTGACTTTCGATTCAACATATCATCAACAAAAACTTAAAAATATTTATTTCATAGCCACTGCCCCATCATTAACCTCAATATAATCAATCTTATCAACTTTAACCAATTTCATTTCTTGGGCTCTTTTTTCAACATTGCTCAAGGCACTTAATTTAGTTATTTCCAATTCCAAGCTCTTATTTTCTTCTGTCAACTTAAAGACCTTTGCCTTCTGACTGTTCAAAACAAAGCCTTTGATTGATAAATCATTAACATTCATCACAAAATAGACGGCATTAAATATTATAAAAAATATAATAACTTTATTCAAGAGCTTCACATAATCCAAATAATCTCTCTTTTTATTTTGTGGCCGACCTTCAAATTCTTCTTGAAAAGTATTTTTTGTAAGTTGATAGTTTTGTTTTTGTGTTTGTGTCATTTTTTTTATTTTTAAATTTTTATTTTTTTTATATTTTCTCAATGACCCGCATTTTTGCACTCCTAGCTCTCGGATTATTTTTAATCTCGGCCTCAGTTGGTGGTATCACTTTTTTGTTGATAATTTTTATTTTTTTCTCATGATTACAACTGCACATCATTTGCTTTGAATCACAGATACAATCCTGACTTTCTTGCTTAAAATAGTCCTTTACAATTCGGTCCTCTAAACTGTGGTATGAAATCACCACGCAACGTCCACCTTCAGCTAGGGCCTCAATCGCTTGCGGCAAAACTTCGGTCAAACTTTCCAATTCTTCATTCGTGGCAATCCGCAAAGCTTGAAATGTTCGCGTCGCAAAGTGAATTTTGGCATTCTGTAATTTTGGCGGAATCGCTTTTTTTATTATCTCCACTAATTGTCCGGTAGTTTCAATTGGTTTTTTTCTTCGTGCCATTGTTATCAACTTCGCAATCCGTCTTGCAAATGGCTCTTCACCGTAGTCTTTTAAAATTTTTTCAATATGTTCAATACGCCATTTATTCACAATCCGACTCGTCCGTTTATTCATCTCGCCATCATCAGTCGTCTCAAACGCCATATCTAGCGGCGTATCATATTTGAAAGAAATTCCCCGATTCCGGTCGTCGAGTTGAGCACTAGACAAACCCAAATCGAATACAATTCCATCAATTTTTTTGTTTTTAAATTCGGTATTTTCATCCAAAATTTTTGCTAAATTTCTAAAATTATCTTTCACGATAATAACATTTTTTAATTTTTCCTTTTTTAGCCTAGCTTCAGCATTCTTAATAGCCAAACTATCTAAATCAGTTGCTAGCACTCGTCCCTTGCTGCCCACCAATGAAGCAATTCTCGTTGTATAACCGGCGCCGCCCAAGGTGCAGTCCACATAAAAACCGCCTAATTTTATATTAAGATTCTCGATAGCCTCCTCAAGCATTACTGGTATGTGTTTATATTCCATTCAATTAATACAGACAATAAATAATTCTATACTCTCCCTCTCCTGGACAGGAGAGGGTCGGGGTGAGGTTGTAGCCATTCCCACTAAACAATATTTACAAATTATCCAAAGTTCTAAGTAAAAAAACGCAAAGTATCTGAGATACAATGCGTTTTAATTACAATACAAGGGCACGAGCTCTTTCAAAGATAACCATGTGTAGATCTTTGTTATCTACTAATGGGGCTTTGATAACGCGCACTCTCAATTGTTCAGAATTAGCAGCATGGGGGTTGCACTTAATTCTAATTGTCATTTAATTTGTCATCCAAACATAAATCAATGAATCATGTTTGTAATTTTTATTTTTATTTTTTGTTTTTAAGTTTTAGACTCCTAATTCTCCCATTGCCTCAGCAATTTCCGTACTTTCAGACTCAGCTCCAGTTTTGTATTTATTCCATTGCTCTTCATCCCAAATTTCCAAA
>Ga0180015_1000406_pt1 | contig 12506 bp, 7 predicted proteins | sample KR13_S2_MetaG_FD_116508 | JGI IMG/M metagenome (GOLD analysis project Ga0180015, IMG submission 116508) | Groundwater microbial communities from the Olkiluoto Island deep subsurface site, Finland - KR13_S2_MetaG | ecosystem: Environmental > Aquatic > Deep subsurface > Groundwater | place...
ATTAAAAACAGACGCTGATGTGGTACGAATATCGTCAAAGGATTATAAAATTAATAGTGATATTGCCATTTTTGGAAATAAAATCAGGATTATATCCCAAAGTGGTCCGTCGAGCGGTGTAATTATTGAAAATAAGGAAATAGCGAATACTTTTAAAATTTTATATGATTTAGCTCTAAAGTATTTAAAATCCAAAAAATAGTTTATAAAAAAAGACCCCCCTTCGAATTTATTCGAAGGGGGTTTTGTTTTAAGTGGTAGTGATTATACCAGCTTATAGATTTTTTCTATTTTGTGTCAAAACAATCAACTTCATCAATATTAGAGATGCCTAGTTGGAATTTAGCCGTTCATTTTTTTCTCCAGAAAAGTAGAAAATAAATTAGTTATTTTTCCCTTACCGATGATTTGAAAGCTGATTAACCGTTCATTTTTCTCCTTATGGATTTTAAAATGTCACGTAGGTTTTATGGTTCTAGTCCAGTTACTAGAACCACAGACGATTTTGCTTATGCAATTTCATCCACCCATATAACACCTCCATTATTGTAGTGAAAAAAATATATTATCTCTCTTAGTAAGAAGAGACAAAATTAGTTGATTGCGATACAAACAGTAGTCTTTGTGTTTTTAATGTGCTGTTTGTCAGAAATGACAAAGTAATTCCATGAGTGATGTTGCTCGCTAAATCGCTTTGTAATTCCTCTTCCGGAAAAAGAAGGGATTCTTCGAATCCCTTTTGGGTTTCTATATCTGCAATGATCCGGCGTGGTGTAGTAAGCCGTTAACCATGGTTAATGACGTTACTAGGATTTGACCTAGAAGATCTGCGGCTTCAGGTAGTGTTGTTCGTAGGACTGCCATTGATAGCATCAACGACAAGGTTCCGGAAATTGATCTCATCATATATTTATCTTTATGATTTAGAGAGGGGATTCTGCTTTGCGCAGATATTTTTTATAATTCTTCCTCTGTAAGGCCGTCACCATAATTTGTTGAAGGCTTTACAGGGGGTAATTTCCTTTTTAGTTTTGAATGTTCTGAGTTAATATATTAGTCTAGCATACTTAAAAATATTTGTCAATACTTATTGACGGATATAGTTATTTTGGCAGATAATTTTATTAAAGTTGTATGCATGTGACATATATTATTGTTTTATTTTATTTAATAATAGCTATTAATTAATTAATATTGTAAAATTGTTGTTTATTATTGACATTTTTAAAAATGTTTGCTAAACTGACAAATTAACTTAAAAAGCACATTGAAACAAATCTAAAATTTTCCACACTTGTTACATCTACCTAGAATTAATATTCTACATGAACTATTTTATTTCGTTGTTGCGACTAAAGTGGTTTATCTGATGTGGTTATAAATATGGAATGATTATCTTTTCTTCAAAGTTATTTACAACGAGTAAAGAATTTATTCCAAAAAACGTTGTGCTAAATACATTTAGATTTGTCCCAATGGCTTTTTCAAGCCTGTACATTATATTATCTCCCAAAACTTCGTATTGATTGATGCAATTTTAAGCGAAGTTTTATTGTATTAATCTTGCGATGTCTGGGAAGATAAAAATATAAGTAATAAAAAAGATCAATCTAAAAAATTGGTCTTTTTTAGTTTTATATGCAATTTATGATTTTGAATAAATATATCGAGAAGTTTGCCATTGTATTCTCCCTCGCCCGTTCTACCTCACCCCGTCCCCTTTATAATTAATCGGACGAGGATTACGCTAACCCTCTCCTACAAAGGAGAGGGAGGCAGCACTTATTTTCTTAAATCATAATGCATAATCTCATTGTGTTAAGAAAGCATCATGTATTGTCTATAATGCGAAAATAAATGTATATTATTTATATTACATTATTAGCCTACTTTTGTTTTATATAAATAACAAGATATTGATTATAATTATATTTAAAGTTAGCAATAAATAATTAATAATGATAATTTCCGTCAAAGACTATTGACAAGTTTCAAAATGTTTGCTATACTGATTTATTAAGCTGAAAGATTGCTTAAGACCAAAGCGCTTCTGACTTCGTTTAATTCACGAGTCGGCAGCAAACAAAGTAAATTAAATTTCATGCTTGTCATAATGAAACTTAATTCATTATGATCCGCCTCGGCGGGTCGTGCCTTGAACGTTAACATCGGTATATGAAAATACTCATCTCCTAAAACCTCCCAAAGATTGGGATATTGAAATAATGATAAATGGATCTATAAAAAATAATTCATTAATCTTATGGAAATATCGTCTACAATTTTAAGCGAAGTTTTTTTGTAGTTAAATCTTTGTGAGATTTAGGAGATGAGAACGGCAATAAAAAATATTGGTTAATTTATAAAAAACGCAGCTTAATAATGTAGTAAAGTAATAAACCTCGTTCATTTGAGGTGCTGTGATGAGTAGATTTGTCAATCTAAAGCGGTTTTTATATCAAAGAGTTTGATCTCTTCGATATAGTCGGACTCCCGCCAGGCCGACGAAAAATAAACGGGAACACCTTGCTTCAATTTAGGACAAAGGCAAGGATGAGGAATTTCTTTAATATCTCAGTAATAATAAAGTAAGCAGTTACCTGGCTTGTAAAATATATTTTGGTAAGCGGGCAATCAGTCTAGCTATAGAATAAATAGTTGGTTCTCGGAGAGGTAAAAATTTCGCTCTCTAATAAAATAATCAAAATATTGATTATCTTTAAGAGAATAAGTTATTATTTTTTTTATTTTGAGCTATTTTTTTTTGTTTTCTGTGGTATAATGGAAGTATTGTAAATAATTACTGAAATATGATTATAAAAAAAGAAAAGATTATTATCATTGATGGGAACGCTTTGATTCATCGTAGTTTTCACGCTTTACCGCCGACTATGAAAAATAGCGCGGGGGAAATGACAAATGCGGTGTATGGATTTACGACTGTGTTGTTGAAGGCAATTAAAGAGTTTAAGCCGGAGTATGTGGTGGTGACTTTGGATCGGAAGGCGCCAACTTTTCGGCATATTCAATATACGGAGTATAAGGCGCATCGCGAGAAGGCGCCGGATGAGCTGTATGCGCAGATTCCGATGGTGAAGAAAGTGGTGCGGGCGTTTGGGATTCCGATTTTTGAGATGGATGGTTTTGAGGCGGATGATTTGATTGGGACGATTACGAGGCACGAGCCGGAAGTTGATAAGATTATTGTGACAGGTGATGCGGATGCTTTTCAATTGGTGCGGGCGGATACAAAAGTTTACACGATGAGTCGAGGGATTTTGGATAGTGTTTTGTATGATGAAAAATTAGTGGAAGAGAAATATGGATTGAAGGTGGCGCAGTTAATTGATTACAAGGCCCTGCGTGGTGATACCTCGGATAATATTCCGGGTGTGAAGGGGATCGGTGAAAAAACAGCGACGGAGTTATTGAAGGAATTTGGAAATTTGGACGAGTTGTATAAAAATCTAGACAAAGTGAAACCGCGGATTGCGGAATTATTGAAGACTCACAAGGAAGATGCATATATGTCTAAAGAATTGGCAACTATAAAACTTGATGTGCCGATGGATTTTAATTTGGAGGCAGCTAAGTTTGGTGTTTATGATAAAGATGGTTTAGTGGACGTGTTTAGCGACCTAGGTTTTAAATCATTATTGCCCCGCGTGGCGGATTTATCCGGAGCTAATCAAACCAAGGCAGAAAGTGCTCAGGAAGTAATTGATAAATTTGAACGTAATCGAACGGAGTTTAAATATGTTTTAGTGGATGATGAAAAAAAGTTTGCAAAATTCTTTACTGAATTGAAAAAACAAAAGGCATTTGCGGTGGACACTGAAACGACTTCATTGGATCCGATTACATGTGAGATTTTAGGAGTGAGTTTTTCTTGGAAAGCAGGTGAAGCTTATTATTTGAAATTACAAGCCGCAAAAAAGAAGCAGGGAGAACAGGAAACTAACTTGTTTAATTATGGTAGCATGTCTGATATTAAAGAAGAGGCGCAAGTTGATAATAATTGGTTAAAGCAATTAAAACCAATTTTAGAAGACGTAAGTATCCAAAAATATGGACACAATATGAAGTATGATGTGCGGGTTTTAAAGAATCAGGGCGTCAATGTCGAGGGAATTAACTTTGACACCATGATTGCTTCTTATCTTTTGAATCCAGATAATCGACAACATAATTTAGACGCTGTTGTGTTTGCGGAGTTGGGTTTTGTAAAAATCAATAAAGAAGATTTGCTTGGTAAGGGTAAAGATAAAATTGAATACGCTAACGTAGAGGCGGAAAAATTATCCTTATATGCGTGCGAAGATGCGGATTTTACCTTTCGTTTGGTTGAGGTTTTGCGTAAGCAGTTGCAAGAACAAAAATTAGAAACTTTATTTAATGAAATGGAAATGCCGTTGATCTCTGTTTTAGTAGAAATGGAGGAGAACGGAATTTCTTTGGATGGTGGTTTTTTACAAAAATTAAATAAAGAATTAACCAAGAAAATTGATAAAATTAAGAAAGAAATTTGGACTTTGGCGGGCGGTGATTTTAATATTAACTCGACCAAACAGTTGAAAGAAGTTTTGTTTGATAAGTTGCAGATTTCAGCCGAGGGAATTACAAAGACGAAAACTGGTTTTTCCACGGCTTTTGATGAATTGGAAAAAATGAAAGATCGTCATGAGATTATTAAATATATTCAGGAATATCGCGAGTTGGCGAAGTTGATTAGTACTTATATCGAAGCCCTACCGCAATTAATTAATCCGAAAACAAAAAGAATCCACACGAGCTACAACCAGGCTGTAGCTGCGACGGGTCGTTTGTCATCGACTGAGCCAAATTTACAAAATATTCCTGTGCGTACCGAGATGGGTCGTGAGATTCGCAAGGCATTTGTTGCTAAGGCTGGTTATATGTTAGTTGCTTTTGATTATTCGCAAATTGAGTTAAGGGTTGCAGCACATATGTCTGGTGATGAGACAATGCTAGAATCTTTTAAAAATAATGTTGACATTCATTCTTTAACGGCGGCCAAGATTAATGAAGTGGATTTGTCGGAAGTAACGAGTACAATGCGTCGTGAAGCCAAGGCAATCAATTTTGGTATTCTCTATGGCCAAGGGCCGCACGGACTTGCGCAGGCGACGGATATTTCTTTTGAAAAAGCTCGCTTATTTATTGAAGAATATTTCAAAAAATTCCCCGGTGTGAAAAATTTTATTGATAACACTATTGCTAAGGCAAAAGAGGAGGGTTTTGTTGAAACCATGTTCGGTCGTCGTCGTTTCTTGGCTGACATTAACTCATCGAACATGCAAATTCGCAAAGCGGCCGAGCGGATGGCGGTCAATACTCCAATTCAAGGCACGGCGGCGGATTTAATTAAAAAAGCGATGATTGAGGTGTTGGCAAAGATAACTGACAGCGATGCAAGAGTTTTATTGCAAGTACACGACGAATTAATCTTTGAGATGCGCGAAGACTTGGTCGTAAAATATGTGCCTCAGATCAAAGCGATTATGGAAAATGCGATTACTTTGACTGTGCCGATTGTGGTGGATGCGAAAGTAGGGCAGAGTTGGGGGGAGATGGAGAAGATATAAATTGTATTCAAGATTTCTCCCTCGCCCCGCCGGGAGAAGGTCGGAGTGAGGGAGCCGTCACCGAATATCTACCTCACCCTGCCCCTCTCCTATCCAGGAGAGGGAACTATGTAATAATCTTTGTAAAATAAAAGCTGACAAAAATGTCAGCTTTTATTTTTTTGGTGCGGACGGAGAGACTCGAACTCTCATACCTTGCGGTGCTTGCTCCTAAGGCAAGTGCGTCTACCAATTTCGCCACGTCCGCAGAAAAAAAATACGCAAAAAGCAATTTTTTACGTTTTTTCTATATCTATATTATTACACGGTATTTTAGGAAAAGTCAAATATTTTATAATTTTTAATTTTTATGGTATAATATTTTGTATAATGGGAGGTGTTATTAACTATTATTAAATTTAAAAATATGACCGAAGAACAAAACAACCAATCGTTAAATCCAGACATTGAAAAGAATAAAACCATCGCGGCGGGCGGGTATTTATGGATCTTATGTCTTATTCCCTTGCTGACTAAGCAGAAATCTAAGTATGCGCAGTTTCATGCGAAGCAAGGATTAGTTTTATTTGGTTTAAGCTTTGCCACTATCGTGCCTTTTTTTGGACAGATTTTACTTTTAGCCTTAATTGTTGTTTCAGCGACAGCGGCGGTAAAGGCATATAATGGAGAATGGTGGAAAATTCCTTTTGTTTATGATTTGAGTAAAAAAATTAAACTTTAAGTTTTAAATTATTTATTAATACTATATCCGTCAGGGCTTCTGCAGGGGCGGACAGGGAGAAAACTATGTCAAAATTTATTAAATTTTTCGACGAACTTGGCATCAAAGATGTGCCGATGGTTGGTGGAAAGAATGCGTCTCTAGGTGAGATGTATCAAAAGTTAACAAAACAAGGAATTACTGTTCCAAATGGTTTTGCCACAACGGCCGAAGCCTACAATTTCTTCATGGAAAAAGGTGGTTTAAAGAAAGAGATTGAGAAAATTTTAAAAGGTTTGGACACCAAGAATGTTGGTGATCTTGTGAGGAGGGGAGCTAAAGTTCGTAAGACTATTTTAGCTGCAAGACTGCCAAAAGAATTAGAGGCGGAAATTCGAACTGCTTATGCCAAGTTGTCCAAGAGTCATAAAATGAAGAATGTTGATGTGGCAGTGCGCTCATCAGCGACAGCAGAAGACTTGCCTGATGCTTCTTTTGCAGGACAACAGGATACTTACTTAAACATTCAAGGCGCGGAATATGTAATTGATGCAGTAAAGAGATGTATTGCATCTTTGTTTACTAATCGCGCGATTTCATACAGAACGGACAAAGGCTTTGATCATTTTCAAATTGCTTTGTCAGCTGGTGTGCAAAAAATGGCGCGCTCTGATAAGGGTTCTTCCGGTGTTATGTTCTCAATCGACACTGAGTCTGGTTTTCAAAATGTGGTCATGATTAATTCTATTTATGGCTTGGGCGAAAACATCGTGCAGGGCAAAGTAAATCCTGATGAATTCTATGTATTTAAGCCAACGGGTGCAATTATTACTAAGAAAATGGGTAAGAAAAATTTACGAATGATTTACAGCTCTGATCCAAAAAATCCAGTGAAGGATATCAATGTGCCTCCGGCTGAGCAAGCTAAGTATTCTATTAATGATGCGCAAATTAAGCAGTTAGCGAAATGGGCGATGATTATTGAAAAGCATTATGGCCGACCAATGGATATGGAATGGGCATTGGATGGCAACGATAACAAGTTATATATCATTCAAGCGCGTCCAGAGACAGTGCATAGCACTCGCGATGTGAATGTTTTGGAAGATTATCGTTTGCAAGCAAAAGGTAAATTGTTGATTAGCGGACAAAGTGTTGGTAGTCGTATTGGTGCCGGTACCGTGAACAAAATCATGGATATTAAGCAGATTGAGAGTTTTAAAAAAGGCGATGTGCTTTTGACTGATATGACTGATCCTGATTGGGAGCCGATTATGAAGATTGCGTCAGCGATTGTGACTGATAAAGGCGGACGAACTTGTCACGCGGCGATTATTTCTCGTGAGCTGGGCATTCCTTGTGTGGTTGGTACTAACACCGCATCATCAACTATAAAAACAGGCACAAAAGTTACCGTGAGTTGTGCGGAGGGTGAAGAAGGTTTTGTTTATGAAGGTGAATTGCCGTATAAGATCAATAGAACTGACGTGAAGAATTTGAAAAAACCAAAGACCAAGATCATGATGAACGTCGGTGAGCCCGATCAGGCCTTCTTAACTTCATTTGTTCCGAATGATGGTGTCGGTTTGGCGCGCTTAGAGTTTATTATCAATAACTATATTAAGATTCATCCTCTGGCTTTGATAAATTATACTAAGATAAAAGATAAGGAAGTTAAAAGAAAAATTGACGAGATTACCTTCGGTTATAAAAACAAAACCGATTTCTTTGTGGAAAAATTAGCCTCTGGTGTGGCTATGATTGCGGCCGCTTTTTATCCCAAGGATGTAATTGTGCGTTTGTCTGATTTTAAATCAAATGAATATGCGAACTTGATTGGTGGAGCGGAGTATGAACCAGTAGAATCAAATCCCATGATTGGTTATCGTGGCGCTAGTCGTTATTATTCTGAGAAATTTTTACCAGCTTTCAAATTGGAATGTGCAGCTTTGAAAAAGGTGCGTGATGACATGGGCTTAACAAATTTAAAAATCATGATTCCATTTTGTCGAACCGTAGAAGAAGGTAAGGCGGTGAAAAAGATTATGGCCGAAAATGGCTTGGTACAAGGAAAAAATGGTTTAGAGGTTTACGTAATGGCCGAGATTCCAGCGAATATCATTTTAGCAACTGATTTTGCTAAAGAGTTTGATGGTTTCTCTATCGGTTCTAATGATTTAACACAATTGACACTGGGTATTGATCGCGATGCCGCTGGCATGATTGATGTCGCTGGTCCTTCCAATGAAAAGAATCCGGCTGTGAAGACTTTAATTAAGTATTTAATTCAGGTTGGTAAAGATACCAAGACTAAGGTTGGTATTTGCGGACAAGCGCCGAGTGACTTTCCTGAGTTTGCGACTTTCTTGGTAGAGGAGGGCATTGATAGCATTTCCTTGATTCCAGATACAGTCGTGAAGACAACATTAGCGGTATTAAAAAAGGAAGAAGAAATGGCTAAGAAAAAGAAGAAATAAAATAAAATTCAAGACAAAAGAAAAAGAGTCCCGAGGTTTATTCTCGGGACTCTTTTTATAATTCTAAATTGCTATCAACTTTTAAATCTGACCATTTGGTAAATTCTTGTTGTTGGGCTTTGAAATAGCCAGCCGCGGCAATCATCGCCGCGTTGTCGGTGGTGTATTTCAAATCTGGTAAATTAAACTTAGTACCAATTAACCGCTCTTTAACAGCTGTTTCCAATTGTAAGCGCAATTCTTTATTAGCTGAAACGCCACCGGCCAACATTACTGTCTTGGCATTGTATTTTTCTGCAGCTTTGATTGTTTTGTGAATTAAAACATCGATAATGGCTTGTTGAAAATGAAAACAATATTCTGAAATCCGATTTTGCCATGTAGAATCTTTTTCTAGGGCATAGCGAAGAGCAGTTTTTAAACCAGAGAAAGAGAAATTAAAATTTTTAGAGGTGAGCATCGGGCGCGGGAGTTTGATGGCGGGTTGAGTGTTATTAATTTCGTTGAATTTATCGGCTTCAGTGGAAATAATCGGACCGCCGGGGTAGCCAATGTCCATTAGTTTGGCTGCTTTATCAAAAGCCTCGCCAGCCGCATCATCAACGGTTTCGCCGACGGTTTCAAATTGACCTAATTGCTTGGATAAAATAAGCATTGTGTGTCCACCAGAAACTGTAAGCACAATCATTGGAAATTCAAAATTTAAAACTGAAAATTCGCCAATGAAATTCGCCGCAATGTGCCCCTCGATGTGATTAATGCCGATAACGGGAATATTCCAAGCATAAGACAAGACCTTAGCTGTTTCAACGCCAGTTTGTAATGAGGTGACTAGCCCAGGGCCGACAGTGACAGCAATTGCGTCTATAGCGCCGTGTTTTAGATTGGCAATTTTTAAGGCTTCGTCGATGACGGGCATAATATTCAAAACATGTTCACGAGCGGCAACCTCGGGAACTACACCGCCATATTGGCGATGAATATCTATTTGAGAAGAAATTATATTTGATAAGACTTCAATTTTGTTTTCCTCGCCTTTGATAATTGAGGCGGCGGTTTCGTCACAACTGGTTTCAATTCCGAGAATGATCATAGAGTCAAAATAATCGATTAATTATACGCATATCCTACAACGTTTTTGGGTATTTGTAAAGATTGAATTTTGCAGGTAAAATGAGGTTATGGATAAAGTTATTAAAAAAGAGAAAATATTTTACGATAAATTTTGGCTAAATTTAAAAGGGGGTTATTCGGGTGATAATTGGCACTTTTCCTCACAAACACCGTATCCGGTGATTTTTAAATTTGTCGAATTTATCAAGAAAGAGAAAATTAATGGTAAATTCTTGGATTTTGGCTGTGGCAATGGGCGTCAAGCGATTCCTTTTGCGCAAATAGGTTTAAAAAGCAGCGGAATTGATTTTTCAGAAGAGGCAGTAAAATTAGCCAAAAAAAATGCTGAAATATCCAAAGTTTCAGTTGATTTTCAAGTTGGCGACGTCTTAAATTTGCCTTATATTAAAGAAGAATTTGAAGTAGTGCTCGACTCTGGTTGTCTTCACCACATTCGCAAATATCAATGGCGGGAATATTTGCGAAATTTGAATTTTGTTTTAAAACCAGGCGGTTATTTCTTTTTAATTTGTTTCAGTATTAATTCCGACCGTAATATCAAGAAATTTACCCGCGGAATCAAGGTAAAAAACTGGTCTCTTAAAAATGGCCACTATAATCACATTTTTTACGATTGGGAAGTTGAAAAGTTGTTTCAGAAGGATTTTGAAATTTTGAAAAAAGAAGAAATGCAAAAAGGAGACTATCCGTTGAAGTTTTGGGTTTTTTGGATGAGGAAGAAATAGTTTGCTAAATTACTGCCAAAATTATATAATATATTTATGAATTTCTCTACTTTTAGTGAAGATGAAGAAGGGCGGGTGATTAGTCCGGTGGAAACTGGCGTTGATAAGGCGCTGGATTTTTCTTTGCGTCCAAAAAACTTTGAGGAGTATGTGGGGCAAGATAAGATTAAAGAAAATATTAAGATTGCAATTCAAGCGGCAAAGAATCGAAATGAGACAATTGAACATGTGTTGTTGTATGGGGCGCCAGGACTAGGCAAAACAACATTGGCGCATATTATTGCGAATGAGATGGGGGCGAATATTAAGATTACTTCCGGGCCGGCGATTGAGAAGAGTGGCGACTTGGCGGCGATTCTGACGAATTTAAGTGAAGGAGATATTTTGTTTATTGACGAGATTCACCGCTTGAACAAGACGATTGAAGAGATTTTGTATCCGGCGATGGAGGATTATGCCCTGGATATTATTATTGGCAAGGGGCCATCGGCGCGGACTTTACGCATTGATTTGCCACGGATTACAATTATTGGCGCGACGACGAAAGCGAGCATGTTGTCTGCGCCTTTGCGTGATCGCTTCGGCATGATTCACCATTTGGATTTTTATAACAATGACGACATAAAAAAGATTATTAGTCGCAGTTCACGAATTTTGAATATGGCGACTGATGACATTTCTTCACAAGCGATTGCGCAGCGCGCTCGTCGTACGCCACGTGTGGCCAATCGACTCTTGAAGCGTGTGCGCGACTATGCAGATGTTAAGGGGGCCGGTATTATTAATGAAGAAATGTGTCACGGCGCTTTTGGCATGTTAGAGGTTGATGATCTTGGTCTTGATTGGATTGATCGCCGTATTTTGGAAACGATTATTGATAAATATAAAGGAGGGCCTGTTGGCTTGAATACGATTGCGGCAGCGACTGGTGAGGATATGTCTACAATAGAGGACGTGTATGAACCATATTTAATGCAATTGGGATTTTTGGATCGTTCACCACGAGGACGAATTGTTACGGACATTGCGCGCAAACATTTAAATAAAATTCAAAAATAATAATTTAATAAATTTAAGCTATGTCTTTAATAATATTTCTCTACGCTTATTATATTTTTTTAGCTATCTGGGCATTGATAGCAGTGATTTCTCTTTTTCATATTTTATCCTATGGAGTTCGTGATTTAGCAACGGTATTTGCCACTGTTGTTTTTGTTGGTGTATCTGGATTGATGCTGTCATCGTCATTTTATTATATAGAGCAAGTTAATTGGACAACGCCAGTTTCTTTTTTTAATATCGATTTTAATCCAAATAATCAATTTAAATTTTAAATTATGTTTTCAGTTTATAAATTACCAAATCAAATGCCAGGGGAAAAAGTGATTAAGGTTATTCATCGTGATTTTTTTATCTTGTTTAAATCTGTTTTATTGTCTATATTATTAATGATTTTGCCACTGCTTATTGTGGCGGCGCTTATTTTGGGAAAGGCGGGAATAATGGATAATGAAATTTTTTTACCGCTAGCAACTCTTGGCGCGAGCGCTTACTATCTTTTTGTCTGGTTGTTTTTGTTTTTTAATTTTGTTGATTATTATTTAGATCTTTGGATTATAACAACTGAGAGAATTATAGACATTGAACAGCGTGGTTTTTTTTCGAGAACAATTTCCGAACAAAAAATTGCCAATATTCAGGATATTACCAGTGAAATAAAAGGCGTAATACCAACCTTATTAAAATTCGGTTATTTATATATTCAGACAGCTGCCGCCAAAGAAAGGTTTATTTTTGAAGATGTGCCAGACCCGGACGGCCTGAGAGATATAATAATTAAGTTGACCGAGAATCATAAGAAAGA